>Ga0129310_1002706_pt1 | contig 12610 bp, 8 predicted proteins | sample Go1ome_2_FD_94433 | JGI IMG/M metagenome (GOLD analysis project Ga0129310, IMG submission 94433) | Western lowland gorrila individual fecal microbial communities from Wisconsin, USA - Go1022A metagenome | ecosystem: Host-associated > Mammals > Digestive system > Large intestine > Fecal | place...
AATATAGTCAACAACAGCTTTTTCCTTTTCATCGGGTGTAAATCTAAACTTTCTAGACATGAAAATACCTCCCAAGTAGCAGATTTTTATATTTAATCTGTCTACTTGGGAGGTATCATATCATTCGAGAGAATCTTCATCGGGTGGTTTTTTATAATCGCATTTAAGTCATGTGATTGTCATAGTGATATTGACAAAAATACAATTATATGCTATATACATATATATGATACGCATTTACGTATCTATGGAAGCATAATGTAATATGGGTATACCGGCAGAAGGATATGAAGAGAGGTGGGTTTGATTCGGGTGGCGGAAGTTCTTGCATTTCCGGGAGGAGAATGCTAGTATAGAATTAAGTCGGATGTTGGAGAGTTCGGTTACTATAACAACCGGATTGGTGTCTCCTTGTTTACCCATATACTTGTCACTATGATAAGAAAGTATTACATGGCAGAAGATCAGAATTTTGGAATATGGATTTTCGTGCCGGAGAGAAGGAGAACGACTTATGACAGGGAATCGAGAGTATAAGAGTGATGTGTTCAGCATGTTAATGGAGGATCCGGAGAATGCATTGAGTTTGTATAATGCGATGAATGGATCGGATTATACGGATCCGGAGCTTGTAGAGATCTGTACATTAGACAGAGGGATTTCGTTAACCGTACATAATGATGCTTCATTTGTGTTAGATATGAATCTAAGCATATATGAACATCAGTCGACGATATGCCCCAATATGCCGGTGCGAAGCCTGATCTATTTCACGATCATATTAGAAGGCATGCTGAAAGATAGGAATCTGTATGGACGGAAACTGGTTAAGATCCCAACACCAAGATTTGCAGTTTTTTATAATGGCGAAGAAGAACAGCCGGAGATATATGAACTGCGGCTGTCAGATGCATTTGTACATCCGATGGAGCAACCGGAGATTGAGTTGATATGTACCGTTTATAATATTAACTGTGGTAAGAATCGTAAACTATTGGAGAAGTGCCGGTTTTTGAGAGAATACATGATGTTTGTGGACTATGTGAGGGAATATCATCGACTCGCCGGATTTGAAGAATTAGAACACTCAATCGAACAGGCAATTGACCGCTGTATCAGAGAGGATATACTGCGGGAGTTTTTGATGAAACATCGTTCGGAGGTGGTGAAGGTGGTTAAGTTAGATTATACATTTGATCGGCAATTGATGTTGGAAAGGGAAGATAGCCGAGAGGAAGGACGAGAGGAAGGCCGCGCAGAAGGCCGCGCAGAAGGACGAGAGGAAGGCCGTGCAGAAGGACGAGAAGAAGGACGAGAGGAAGGCCGTGCAGAAGGCCGTGCAGAAGGCAGTGACGAGATGACAGAGTTGGCAATTCATCTTATTAGAGCTGGCAGGGCAGAAGATATTGAGCGTTGCAGAGATGCAACGTATCGTAATAAGTTGTTGGAGGAGTTTCATCTGAGAAATAAGTGAGTAGGAGAGATCTGTATGATGATAAGTGAGAGAATCTTTGTATTGCTTGACAGGAAGGGAATGACACAGAAGGAATTTTCAAAACAGACAGGAATTTCTCAGAGTACGATCAGTGAATGGAAGAGAAAGAATACCAATCCGTCAGCCGATAAGATATTAAAAATATGCGAAGTGTTGCATGTTACTCCATATGAATTGTTAGCAGAGAGTACAGTTGATAAAGATGGGGATATGGATTATGTAATTGCATTGAATGAAAAGGAAGAAGTTGTTTTGGAGAAGTTTCGGAATCTGGACAGCAGACAGAAGGAACGGTTATTAGGATATATGGATGCATTGCAGTGAATCAGAAAGTCTTTCTGATGGAATGGATTTAATGATCATTAGGTTTGATTTTTAAGATGTTACCTTGTGATTTGTGTCTGGACAATTTGAGTTGTCCATAGATATAGATCACAAGGTTTTTGTTTGTGTCGAAGATCTCTAAGTAATGGTTGGTACAATTTTCTGAAAAAGTTCTTAAAAATGTTGCGAAAAATTTGCCTTTATGAACAAAATCGAATATAATAAATGAGATACTAGGGTTAAAATGTCTTTTGATCCGGATCAACATAGATGCCAGACGGTAAGAGGAAGGTGCGAAGATGAGATTTATACATATGGCGGATGTACATTTAGGGGTACAACCGGATAAGGGTAAGCCTTGGAGTGAGGCCAGACAACAAGAGATAAAAGATACTTTTGTAAAAGTAATAGAGAATGCGGAGGCAAAGCAGGTAGACTTATTATTGATCGCGGGTGATCTGTTTCACATGCCACCGTCAGAGGGGATGCTTCGGGATGTAGATTATATCCTTTCCAAACTTACAAAGACGAAGACAATCATGATTGCAGGAAGTAATGATTATATGAAGCCGGATAGTCCGATGGCGAATTATAAGTTTTCTTCTAAGACGATCTGTCTGTCGGCTGATAAGATCAGCAATGTGTATATGAAAGACCTCAATACATGTGTTACCGGTTTTTCTTATAACAGTAAGGAGAATGAGGATGATATTCTCAATCACATTAAGCCGGCGAAGCAGGGAGCATTTAATATCCTATTGGCACATGGTGGGGATGCAAAGCATCTGCCATTTAATAAGAAGAATCTGAAGGAATCGAACTTTGATTATATTGCATTGGGGCATATACATAAGCCGGAAGTGATCAAAGAGAATGCGGTTATTATGTGTGGATCGTTGGAACCGATTGATTATACAGATACCGGAGCGCGAGGTTATATCTATGGTGAAGTGACAGATGGTGTGGTGCATACGGAATTCGTTCCGGTTGCAAAGCGCTGTTACATGAATCTGCTGATCAATATTAAGCCGGATCATACGCCACCAATGATCGTAGATCTGGTAGACAAGCAGATCCGTAATCTGGGTACTCAGAATATATATCGGATCCTTGTTAAAGGACAGAATCACAATCGTGATGTGTTTGATTTTAGCAGTCTGATGGATCGGTATAACATTTATGAGGTGGTAACGGAGGCTTCCGGGGAATATGATCTGAATGCACTGTATCAGGAGAATCAGAACAATCTTGTAGGCAGGTTTATTCATCAATTATCGGATAATTATTATAATGATGAAGTCTGCAGGAAAGCAGTTCATTATGGATTAGATGTACTATTGAAGACAGGAGAACGGTAAGATGAAGATTGAGAAGCTGCATTTACAGGATTTTGGACAATTTCATGACAAAGATATCACACTAGATCCTGGCGTTAATATTCTTTATGGATCCAATGAAGCCGGTAAGACCACGACAAAAGATTTTATCGTGGATATGTTATACGGTATGGATGGTGATACAGAGATAAGAATGGATCAGTATGAGAAGCGGAAACCGATTAACGGAGATGCTTATAAGGGAGCCATGGAAGTTACAACGGAGAATGGGGCATACCGGGTAGAACGGAATTTTCTCAAAAATGAGAAGCGGACCGTTGTGAAGGATTTGAACTCCGGTTGTGAGGTGCCGTTGCAGGAGCCGGGCAATTTAGTTGGAACATTGTTTCATACGGATAAAAGCACGTACATGAATACGTTGTGCGTGGGTCAGACAGAACTGGCAACGAATCATATGATCGTAGATAGGCTGAATGACTATATTGTTAATATGGCATCTACGAGAGCAGGTGATGTAGATGCTGTGAATGCAATCATGCAGTTGAAAGAAAAGAAGAAAGAATTTGCAAATGAGCCGCTGGAGGCAAGAGAACAGGAACTTACCGCAAAGCTGCAACTTGATCGGGAGTACGATGCTGAGGTTGCGGCGGTAGAGGAAGAGTATAAGAAAGTAGAAGCAGCATCCGGAGATAAGAAAGCACAGCTTCAGTTCACCCCGATCAAGAATGCTGCCATGCGCGAAGAAGAGGATGCACTGGAGGATACAGAAGAGGAAGAGACAGTTGAAGAACCGGAAGAGGAATTGACTGATCGGGAAAAAGACATAAAGATGCTTCAGAATATGGGTAAACGAAGTGTGTTGGATAATGCGTTTGTCCTGCTGTTCTGCGGTTTGCTGCTTATAGCGTTGTTTATTGGTATTGCATGGGTCATTCCTGTGAATATTCCGCAGCTTAAGATGGGTATTATGGGATTTGGTATCTTATTGGTTGTGATCACGACGGTTCAGGTGTTTTCTAGAAGAGCTAAGTTATACCGCTTGTTAGAGGAGATGGAGATTGAGCAGGGATTTGAGGATGCCAAGGCAGAAGTGGCAAGTGCACAGTCAGAGGATCAGACAATGCGTAATACACGGCTAGCAGAACTTCGGGATAAGAAGAATGATATTGTAAGGGAACGCAAAGAACAGGAAGATATGCTGGTTGAACTCAATGAATTGAAAGAGAAGAAGGCTTCTAATAATGTGGAATTAGCAGCGTTAGATCTTGCTATTCGTACAATCCAGGATCTGTCTGAAGAGATATATGATTCTTTTGGCGGCGTGTTGAATGAGCAGGTATCGGCACTTGTGTGTAAGATTACGAATGGTAAATATTCAGAAGTCCGGATCGATGACCGGCTGCAGGTGATGGTTAAGAGCGGTAATTCTTATATTGGTATGGATTACCTGAGCATGGGAACGATTGAACAGATCTATCTGGCATTGCGTTTATCCATTGCCAATGTATTGATCACGGAAGATTTGCCGATAATCATAGACGATATATTTGTCACATATGATTATCAAAGATTATATGATACAGTAAGTTGTTTGGGTGAGTATCTGAATCGACAGATCATTATGTTTACAACCAATCCTGGTCTTCAGGAGATGTGTACACAATTAGGAATTGCGTACAGTGCGATTTCTTTGTAGAAACTTATTCAAACAGCTGGAAATGAGGGAATAACATGACTGAAAACAGAAAGCCCACACCAGAAGAATTAGAAAAGAAAAGATTGCGAAAAGCCAAGAGAGAACGGAAGCGCAAGCGTAAGAGAGTAAGAAGAATTATTCTAAGTTATCTGTTTGTTGTATTTGTATTAGTATGTGTCATTGGTGGATATTTTGTATATGAGAAGTTTGGTAAAGATGTATTGTCTTACCGAGAAGAGGCGAGAGAGCTGGTTGCAGCTTCCTCTGTTGATACATTCCGTAAGGATGAGACATCTATTGTATATGATACCAATGGTAAGAAATTGCGGGAAGTAACAGGTGAGAAAGAAGTCTATTATAAGACATATGATGAGATTCCGGCATACTTTGTGGAGGCGATGGTTTCTGTAGAGGATCGTAGATTCTATGAACATCATGGAGTGGACTATGAAGGTATCATGCGTGCGGCATACATTTTATTTAAGAATAATGGTCAGATCACGCAGGGTGCAAGTACCATTACCCAGCAGTTGGCGAGAGGTGTATTTCTAACTAATGAAGTAAGCTATGAGCGTAAGATCAAAGAGATATTCATCGCTTGGGAATTGGAGAAAAAGTACAACAAACAGCAGATATTAGAGTTTTATCTGAATACTATCTTCTTCTCCAATGGATATTATGGAATTGGTGCTGCAGCAAAAGGATATTTCGACAAGGATCTGGATGAACTTTCAGTTGCGGAAGTAGCTTATATTTGTGCCATTCCCAATAGCCCGACATATTATGATCCAAGAGTGAATCCGGAACATACCACAGAGCGGCAACATAAGATTCTTAAGGATATGCATGAATTGGGTTATCTGAATGACCTTGAGTATGAGATGGCGATGGAAGAGAAAGTAGAGTTAGCACCGGAGAAGAAGATCAGTCATGATTATGTCGAGACTTATACGAACTTCTGTGCAACGGAAGCTTTAATGGGGGCTGCCGGATTTGAGTTTCAGTATAAGTTTGATACAATTGATGAACAGCATGCTTATAATGAGAGGTATCGTGCAACCTATGATGAGTATTATGCAACGCTTTATACAGGTGGATATCAGATCTACACATCGATAGATCCCAAAAAACAGAAGTTATTACAACAGACCGTGGATGAGACATTATCTGTAGATGAAGATAAGAATGATGAGACAGGAATCTATAATCTGCAAGGTGCGGCAACCTGTATTGACAATTCGAACGGTCGTGTTGTTGCAATTGTCGGTGGACGTACGCAGAATGAATTACAGGGTTATAGCTTGAACCGGGCATATCAAAGTGCCAGACAGCCGGGTAGTACGATTAAGCCGTTGATCGTATACACACCACAGTTAGAGCGGGGGTATACTCCGCAGACAACGGTAGATGATAATCCATTTGACCGGGCTGATATGCCGGAGAATTCCGGCAAGTCATATTCGGGAATGATTTCACTTGCACAAGCGGTTGCGGATTCTAAGAATGTGGTTGCATATCGGTTGTTTGAGGATCTTACACCACAGGTAGGTGCCGAATATTTACTGAATATGAACTTTAATTATCTGACGATTGAAGATAGGCAGAATATGGCGGCCTGCCTGGGAGGACTTACATATGGTGCGACCACTGTAGAGATGGCATCCGGATATGCTACGATTGAGAATGATGGAGAGTTCCGTAAGCCAACTTGTATTGTGAAGATCACAGATTCCCAGGGGAATGATGTGGTGACAGATAATATTAAGTCAAAGCAGGTATATGAGTTGAATGCCAGCAGAATGATGACATCTATGTTACAAGGCGTATTTAATGGTGGTACTGCAACCGGATTGGGTATTAGTGGAATGTCCTGTGCAGGAAAGACAGGTACTACCGATAATAATACGGATGGATGGTTCTGTGCATATACACCATATTATACGATGAGCGTATGGGTTGGATATGATACGCCACAGGCAACAAGAGGCCTTTGGGGTTCTACTTATCCGGGAAGTATCTGGCATAATTTTATGACGGAGATACATGATGGAATGAAAGATATTGGATTCCCGGATTATGAATGGGTACGATCTACCAAGGATTGGAAGGATACGCGTTCCAGCTCCGAAGAAGATGATGACAAGAAGAAAAAGAAGAAGAAAAAGAAAGAGAAAGATACTGAGGTTGAGACAGAAGATACAGCCGCACCGGTAACAGAGGCACCGGTAACAGCTGCACCTGCACCTGCAACGGAGGCATCAACGACACAGGCACCTGCCCCGACAACGGAAGCACCAACAACGGCTGCCCCGACAACGACACAGGCACCGGCTACAACACAGGCACCTGCAACGGAAGCCACAACGGGGCAGCCAACCTCATAACAGAACAGAGCTAATAAGACCGGTAGGACTGTGAGATTCGCAGTCCTGTCTGTTTTCTAAAGGGTGGAGAGAATGATATTCTTATTGAGTTTGATTCATAATGCGACTACATTGTTATTTGGCGTGTTTGTCTCGGCTTTCTTTTTGGGAGTTAAGAAGACACGTCATAATATATTTATGTTGTCTGTATTCTTCTGGACAGTGGCTACCGTATATTTTGGGTGCTTTTTGCTGGCGGGAGAGAAAGCCACGATACATATTTATCCACTGCTTGTGCATATACCGCTTATCCTTTTTTTGGTACTTTATTACAGATACCATCTGATAAATACGGCCGTCTCTGTATTTTCCGTGTATTTGTGCTGTCAGATCAGTAACTGGGCGGGGTTAGTTGTGTTAGATGTTACAGGAACAATGCAATGGTATTACATTGTACGGATCATGGTAACGTGTGTCATGTTCTATATCCTTGGATTCCGGGTCTGCCGGACGATGGAGGTTATCCTGAACAAAGATACACGGGAGGTTTTTGCCATTGGCTCGCTTCCTCTTGTCTATTACATATTTGATTATGGTTCTACAAAGTTCTCAGATGTGTTGTATTCCGGGGATAAGGCAGTTGCAGAGTTCATGGGATTTGCATTCTGTCTTTCATACCTGATATTTGTATTGTTCTATGTGCGCGAGTATGAAAAGAAGATGGAACTTCGGCAGTACAGCAATCTTATGGAACTTCAATTGCAGTCTGTCCATAAAGAGATTGAATATGTGGAGAAGAGTAAAAGAAAGCTGTCAATCATGAGGCATGATATGCGGCATCAATTGCATATCATACAGGTATTTCTTCAGGAAGGTCATATTGCTCAGGCAATGGACTATATTAAGGAGATAGATGGTACTTATGAAGAGATGAGGGTTGCCAGGTATTGTAAGAATGAATTGCTCAACTCTGTTATAGCAATTTACGAGGGCAGATTTGCTGACCGGGGATTTACTTTAAGGTGTAATATAGTAACCGAAGAACAGCTTCCGTGTTCAGATACAGCGTTGTGTATGATATTGTCAAATGCTTTGGAAAATGCAATGCATGCATTAGAAGAATCGGATAAGACGGATAGATGGGTCAGTCTTAAGATTGCAATGAAAGGGCAGCATTTGTTATTGGAATTGCGCAATCCGGTAGAGAAGATACCACAGTTTGTGGATGGAATTCCGGTTTCTGCAAAGGAAGGGCATGGAATTGGAGTGAAAAGTATCATATATTATGTGGAGCGGATGAAAGGACAGTATCAGTTTATTGTGTCGGAGCATGTGTTTATTCTGAGGGTCATTATCGGAGGCAAATGGTGAAAGTCGGTATTTGTGATGATGAGATGTGTTTCATTGAGACAATTCGTCATCTTATAGGAGAATGGAGCCGGGAGAATGCGGTTCCGGTTACAATATATGAATTTACGAATGGGGATGATCTGATAAAAGCACATCAGGAGCAGTGTATGGATCTTATTATTCTGGATGTGATCATGCCATTATTAAACGGAATTGATACAGCACGTGAGTTGCGGTTGTCAGATATGAAGGTGCCGATTATATTTCTGACATCGTCGAGGGAATTTGCAGTTGAATCATATGATGTCAGAGCGTTTCATTATCTGATGAAGCCGGTTGATGCAGCAATGTTTTATAAAGTGATGGATCGTTTTCTGGCAGAATGTGAAGCTAAAAAAGAGACTGTCCTTGTCAGAATTGCAGGGGGAAACTGCAATATTACATTAGATGAGGTGGAGGTCTTAGAGGCACAGAATAAGCAGGTTGTCATCTATTTTGTAAATGGAACTACTCTGGAGATCAAAGAATTATTCTCGGAATGTGCCAATGTGTTTACCTTGGAGAAAGGATTCTACCGATGTCATCGAAGTTATATTGTGAATATGAATTATATTGAGCAGTTCACGAAGACACAGGTAATTACCAAGGGTGGGGTACAGGTTCCGATATCGAGAAGTAATTATGTTGCATTTAAAGAAGCCTATTTTTGTTATATGTTTGAATAAGAATGGCAGATGATCGGGTTGATCACCTGCCATTCTTTGTGTTGATAGTCGTGGATAATTGTATATTCTATGTTATCCGGTTGAGTTACTGTTTGATCTTAACTTTCTTAACGCTGCTCCACTCACCATAGATCTTTTGATTTCCTTTTTTTGTGAAACTTCGGATCCTTACGTAGTAAGTTTTCTTGAATTTTAATTTCTTAATTGTCTTAGAAGAAGCTTTTGCTTTTACAGTGATGGTCTTCAAAGATTTTGTGAATTTTTTGTTTAATGCATACTGAATCTCATAGCCCTTCACGCCGGTCTGTTTTGTCCAGGTGATTTTTACCGCATTTCCTTTTTTGTTAACCGGTTTCAAATCTTCTACACTGTCAGGTTCTGTAGCCGGAGAGGATGTAGCAGTCTCTTTCTTTGCTGCAGGTTTCTGGGTAGATGGTGCCTGCGTTGTCGCCTGTTGCTGGGAACCCGGCTTAGAATTATTTTGTTGTGTCTGATTAGAGGAACTGCCTGTCTTTGGAATTGTCTTTCCGCGGGAGATAGTTCTCTTACAGTCTTTACAGTAGGTGTCACCGGTATAACCATCGGTTGTTGCTGTTGCTTCTTTCTTATTGCGAATTTCGGTGTTGACGTGGTTCTTTGAATCCTTCGGAATAGATATGATCTCTGTTTTATCACAGATCATACATTTGCGGGTCTGGCTACCCTTCTTGACACAGGTAGACGGTTCGAGTACATTGCCGTTCATCCATTCATGCTGGCATTCATCATCTTCCTCCTCCCATTTTGCATAAAGGGTAACATCGCCCATACTGCCTTTTGGAATTTCGTCGATCTGCTTAGTGTATTGGTCATCTAAGAACCAGCCGAGGAAGATATATCCTTTTCGTGTAGCTGCTTTCAATTCGATCGTGTCATTCTCGGAAGTATAAGTAGATGGGTTGTCCGCATGGTTCGTACCACCTGTTAATTCGTATGTAATTGTATAGGTACCCGGGGTATCCGGTTTGCCCGGCTTGTCCGGATCCGTCTTGTTTTCCTTCCAGATTGCATATAAGGTGACAGTTGCATTGTCTTTGTCTGCAAGGGCACGAATGCTTTCCTGATCCTTATAGGACTGCCCGCTGCCGTCTGCCTTAGTATTCCAACCGACAAAGGTATAGCCTTCTTTGGTATAGGTGTTGGCTGTCAGGTTAAATGTGATCAGTTCGATTGGATGTATCTCATCTGCCATCTTTCCTGAATCGGCACCGTTTCCGTCATAGACTATGGTGTAGGAGCCCTGTGGGTAAGAGACGGTACGTCCGGCCCATACATATTGTGATTTCTTTGCCATTTTTCTGATATCGGATGCAGGGAGTTCTGAGTAGACTCTTGTTACAATGTCTGTTCCGTCCTGGGCGAAGGCATAATCGCCTAATGTCTTCAAAGTGCGAGGGAGATAAAGGTTACACATCTTTTTCATACCCATACAGCCGTAAGCATCGATGTCTTTAACATTGGTATTGGTCAGATCCAATGTCTCAATAGCGGTACCATCTAATGCGAAAGCTTCAATCTCCTGCAGAGATGTCGGGAATGTGATCTCCTTCAATGCACTGCAGTCCCGGAATGTACTCTGTCCGGTTGTTGTAAACGTAGAATCCGAGAAGTCTAATTTCTTAAGGCTAGAGCACTTATAGAATGCATATTCGGAAATTGAATTGATATTGGCACCGGTGCAATCTACGGACTCAAGTGCGGTACAGCCTGTGAAAGTAGAGATACCGATATACATTTTCTCATGTTTACCAAAGATAACAGACTGCAATGAAGTACAATCCTTAAATGTTTCCGAACCAACAGAAGTAAGATTGGTACCGGTGAAATCTACTTTGGTAAGGGAAGTACAACCACTGAAGACGCCGCTTGTAAATTCTGTAAGGGATTTTGGCATGTTGATCTCTTTGAGTGCAGTACAGTCCTTAAATGCTTTTATATCCATATAAGTAATGGTATCCGGTAATTTGACTGTTTTTAATTTGGTACAACCTTCAAAAGAACCGGGAGAAGTTGTCGTTGGAGTTGCTAATTTCTTCAATGCGGTCTTGCTGAGATCCACGCTTTCGATATTGGTACCTGCAAAGCCGGCATAGATCCGGGTAATTGGAATACCGCCGATATTATCAGTGTCTACAACAAGAGATTTGGTTGAAGTGTCGTATGCTTTTACAATACTCATGAACCAGTTCTCAGTGTTCTTCCATTTGCTATAGGATAATCCCGTATTGTAATCACTGGCACAACTGCGGTATGAATAGTAGATACCATCCTTTTTCAGGTTCGGAACGGAATAAGGATAATATTTCGCTTTGGAATATTTGTTTGTGGCAAACATGGAAACCTTCATATCAAAACAATTATTGAAATTATAGATTGCTGCAGCACTTGTGGTATCTTCTTTCCATTCATCCGTTAGTGTATAGCGATTAAGGCTGCCGACAGTCGGGTCAATGTAGATCCATCTTTTTGTGTCTGCATTATAACATACATTATAGGCATGTGTAGCGGATATGATCTGGATAGATGGGATGCCCCGTGCATGCATTAACGTTGTTAGCAGATTGGAATATCCTTTGCACACCGCCTTCTTGCTGGTCCATACATCATATGGATTGTCAGAAGTGAGTTCCGTTCCTTCGGAGCTGTAACGTTTGTCTTTTTCGTTATAGAAAGTCCGGGTTGACACGTATCTGGTGATCTCTTTCATTTCCTTTTCTTTGGTGGAAATATCCACACGGCATAGATACAGATCAAGATCTCGCTTCATCTCATTGTATTCAGATGGTTTGTAGGTATCTGCTTTTGGATCGTCTATCAGATCCGTGTTTGCATACCCCTGGATCAATGCATCAAATTTCTGCAAGGAAGATTCATCCGTATCCGAATCGCTTGCCTGTACAATTGGAGCCTTTGTACCCATTATCAGGAAAAGACACATTATGGCAGATAGAAAGCAAGCTCTTACTGGTGATTGATGTTTGGTGATTCGTTTTTTCATAGTAGTTTACCTCCTTTGTTGTGTAATCAATTGTGAAGGGTATCATTACACTATGAAAAGAAAAATGATACCCTCTATTTGCAATAAGGATATCATATGTTTTGTCTCCAAAATCCGGATTGGTGCGAAATGCTATCTATAAGGCGTGAATGGTTTTTTGCCCTTGCACAGCGTAAGTGACGGTGGACGCGCATGTCAGGAGTGTATGAACCCGCCTTTTGGGTGGTGTCATGTTGCAGCAGGCACATTCGCATTACGACTCGCACGCAGCAGACACTAATGC
>Ga0129310_1002709_pt1 | contig 12605 bp, 8 predicted proteins | sample Go1ome_2_FD_94433 | JGI IMG/M metagenome (GOLD analysis project Ga0129310, IMG submission 94433) | Western lowland gorrila individual fecal microbial communities from Wisconsin, USA - Go1022A metagenome | ecosystem: Host-associated > Mammals > Digestive system > Large intestine > Fecal | place...
GCGCCGAGAGTACTGCGGGGTCAGCCCGTGGGAGGCCAGGGCGCCGCTGACCGGTGGACGGCACCGAGCCGTCTGGTTGAATCGAAGAAGGGGGAGGCCTCGCGGCCTCCCCCTTTTTGCGTTTATGGGCTTCTATCACACATAGTCGCTGTGTTTTATGACCCTCGTTTGTCGCATCTTCTGTGAACGGGCTACAATAACTGAGTCTGTGCAATATGGAGGTGAACATGGCTGAAGCTGGTATCGGCGTTGACATCGTCGAGATTTCCCGCATGAAATCAATTCTTGAAAAGACGCCGTCGTTTGCTCGGCGTGTGTTTACCGAAGAAGAGTGCGCGTATTGCGACGCCTCTTCGCGTCCTGCCGCTCACTATGCCAGCCGCTTTGCTTCGCGCGAGGCGGTGCTAAAGGCTCTCGGAACGGGATTTAGCCAAGGTGTTGGCCGCAAGGATGTTTCGGTTACGCGCGATAAACTCGGAAAACCAAAAGCATTACTTTCCGGTCGCGCGCTCGAGATCGCTCAAGAGCTGGGTGTTGTTGAGGTCGCTCTTTCCATTACGCTTACTGGAGACTTGGCCGTTGCAAATGCCATCGCGATTACCGAAGATACTCGGCCAAAGCCTAAAGAGGAGAAAGTGAGCACCAAGGAGCGCGTCGCGCAGACATTCAAAGAGGCTCGTTCTGTTTTGGATGAGCTTGAGCAGCTGCAGAATTCAGCTTTGTCGGAGCACCTGGGCGATGCTTCGCAAGATACGCTAGGAGCATAGATGAAACCGGTTTTAAGTACCGAGGAAGTCGTTCGTCTCGAGGATATTATCGAACGCGAAGGAACTTCGAAGGCCGAGCTTATGGAGCTGGCGGGTGAGTTTGCCGCTAACGAGATTTTAAAGTTAAATCCCGATCGAGTCCTCGTTTTGGTCGGTTTTGGCAATAATGGCGGCGACGGTTGGGTGGCTGCCGATATCCTGAGCCATAAGGGTGTGGATGTGGATATCGTCTCTCCAGTTGAGCCCGATGAGATTCCCGCCGCACTGGCTCGCCATGTTGCTCGTCGTACTGCCGGCCGTGACGTGCATGTTTGCGTCGGTCCTTCACGTGATGAGCTTGAAGTGCTGATTGATAAGGCCGATGTCGTTGTCGACGCTATTTTTGGTACCGGGTTCCATGGAAATCTGCGTGCGCCGTTCTCCATTTGGATCCCTACGGTCAATGAATGCGCCGATTGCGTCGTGTCTATCGATGTCCCCTCGGGCCTGAATGCCGAGACGGGCGTGGTTGATGACGATTGCATTCGTGCCGAGCGTACGGTAACGATGATTGCCCCCAAGATCGGTTTGTATAGCGCCGATGGTCCTGAGTACGCTGGCGATTTGGTCTGCGGCAATCTTTACGATCGTCTTGACGAGGTTATCGATGATGTGGATCATGCGGCCGAAATCGTTGAGCCTGGCGACTTGGTCGATTACTTCGCTCCGCTGCCAACGAATATCGATAAGTATTCTCGTGGTTCCGTGCTCATTGTTGCCGGCTCTGCGCAGTACCCTGGTGCCGCCATTATGGCAGCCAAGTCTGCTGCCCGTGCTGGTGCCGGCTATGTTGCGGTCGCAACGCCAGATGCCTGCGCTAACCTTATTCGTATGGCGCTTCCTTCGATTCCCGTCTTTGCTATTCCGTCCGATTCCCGCGGCTCCTTTGGTGCCGCTGCGCGCATGACGGTGTGCGAGATTGCAAAGAAGTACAGCTGCGTGCTGTGCGGCCCCGGTATGACGACGTCTGCTGGCGCTATGCAGGTAGTTTCGGGCTTGCTCGAACTTGATGTGCCGCTCATCTTGGACGCCGATGCGCTCAACTGCCTCTCTAAGATTGCCATTGACGGTATCGATAGCAATCCCGAGATGTATCGTCGTGAGCAGCCTCTTGTCATGACGCCGCACTATCGCGAGCTTTCGCGCTTGGTTGCCGGTGACGAGGTCAACGATCTGGGGACTGCGATTGCGGCCGCGCAGAAGGTTGTCTGGGCTGCCGGCTCCGATAATCTCGTGGTTATCGCTAAGGGGCCGACGACGGCTATCTGCGGTGTCGAGCGCGTGCTGCTCCCGCTCTCGGGTCCGGCTTCGCTGGCGACTGCCGGTTCGGGCGATGTTCTTGCGGGCATTTTGGCTGGCACGCTGGCCACCATGCGCGACGAGATGGATCGTTGGGAACTGCTGTATTCGTACGCCGTCGCGCTTCACAGCTACGCTGGTTTTGCCGCAGCGACGGAGTACGGTGAGAAGAGCGTTATTGCGACCGATTTGATTGACTTGATCGGCCCCGCTATGGAGTTGGCGGCAAAGGATGCGCTCGAAGATCTGGGAATCATGGACGAAGGGTCGGATGACTAATCATGAATAAGGCCGATTTGACGCGCTGGTCCTGGGTTGAGATCGACCGCGGGGCACTTCGCCGTAACACGAGGGCTTACAAGAACCTGCTCGACCCGCGCCAGCGTCTGTGCTGTGTGGTCAAGGCCGATGCCTATGGCCATGGTGCTGTAGAGTGCGCCAAAATCATGTACTCTGCCGGAGCAGACATGTTTGCTGTGGCGACGGTCAACGAGGGCGTTGAGCTGCGCCAGGGTGGAATTACCAAGCCCGTTCTGATCTTGAGCGAGCCGCCTATCGAGGCAATCCCCACGTTGCTCGAGTTCGACATCATGCCTTCGGTCTATACGTCCGATTTTGCCCTAGCCTATGGCGAGTGCGCTGTTGCGGCCGGCAAGGTGGGCAAGTGCCATCTGGCTATCGAGACGGGCATGAATCGCATTGGCGTTCACTATACGCAGGTGCTCGACTTTGTACACGGTATTAGTTTCCATCGCGGCATCCAGTGCGATGGCGTCTTTACGCACTTTGCAACGGCTGATGAGCCGACCGGTTGGGACTATAAACTGCAGTGTCAGCGTTTTACCGAGGCCGTTCAGGCGATAAAGGACGCTGGCTTTGAGTGCGGCATCGTGCATTGCGCCAATACGCCGTCCTCAATGCTCGATTCCTCGATGCACTTTGACATGATCCGCGCCGGCATCGGCCTGTATGGCCTGCAGCCGTGCGAGCTGAGCGGACGTGTGATGCAGCTCGATCCCGTCATGAGCGTTCATGCGCGCGTGACGCGTGTGGCGCATCCTGCGATGGGTGAAGGCGTGGGCTACGGCTTTACCTATCGTGTGCCGCGTACGCGCGTTCAGATTTGCACGCTGCCGATCGGATACGCCGACGGTCTTTCGCGCACGCTTTCTAACCGTATGGATGTGCTATATCGCGGCGAGCGCGTTCGCCAGGTGGGCAACATCTGCATGGACCAATTTATGGTTGCCATTCAGTCCAACCCGGCGCACGAGATTCCCGAGGCCGAGTACGGCGACGAGATGATTATTGTCGGCCGCGACGGCGATGCCGAGATTACCATGGACGAGATGGCACGCCTGCGTGGCACGATTAACTACGAGGTCGCCTGCGGCTTTGGCATGCGTCTCGACAAGGTCTACGTGTAGGAGCCACCATGGGCGTCATGCACATCCCCGGCCATAGCCATCAGGCGCCGCGTGAGGTCGCGCTCGAGGAGATCGAGGCGGTTTTAGGCGATTGCCGCCTGTGCCAGCTTTATCAATCGCGCCATAACATCGTTTTTGGCGTGGGAAATCCCCATGCCCGTGTGATGTTTATCGGTGAGGCGCCGGGCCGCAACGAGGATTTGCAGGGTGAACCCTTTGTGGGGGCGGCAGGCGAGGACCTCAACGGCATTCTGTCTTTGGCGGGCCTTAAGCGCGAAGACGTTTATATCGCCAACGTGCTTAAGTGTCGCCCGCCGGGAAATCGCAATCCTCGTCCCGAGGAAGTTCTGGCCTGCTCCCCGTTTTTGCGTGAGCAGATTCGCAGCATTTGGCCCGATATCATCGTGACGCTCGGCAATCCCGCGACGCACTTTGTGCTCAAGACCGAGATCGGCATTACCAAACTGCGCGGCAGGTTCCATCAGATGGGACACTTTGTGGTGATGCCCACGTTCCATCCGGCGGCGGCGCTGCGCAACCCGGCGTGGCAGGAGCTGCTGGAGGAAGACTTTAAGATGCTGGGCGACTACCTGGAGCGACATCCCGCGCCAGAGAGCGCCTCGAACTAATAAGGAGCGCATATGTCCCTGGAGCGCCTGGGGGTAGATACTTTCAAAACGACTTGCACCGCCGATACGGAGCATTTTGGCGAGCTGGTCGCACCGTGCCTGGAAGATGGCGATGTTTTGATTTTGACCGGCGGCCTGGGGGTGGGCAAAACCCACTTTACCAAGGGCGTCTCACGCGGTCTGGGCGACGGGCATATGGTTACAAGCCCTACGTTTGCGCTCATGGCTGTTCACGACCAAGGTCGTATTCCGCTGTTCCACTTTGACCTGTACCGCCTGGAGCATGCCTACGAGCTCGAGGATACAGGCATTTTCGATGTGCTGGGCTATGAGGGTGCTTGTCTGCTGGAATGGGGCGAACAGTTCCAGGACGAGCTGACGGATGAGTATCTTTCGGTAACGCTCAAACGTGATGAGGACGATAGCGATGTGCGAACGATAACGCTCGAGGCGCACGGCGAGCGCGCAACGGAGCTTTCCGATTTGATTGATAAGGCTGTACAAGATGAGCTTGCATAACGACAACGCGCTGGTTGTGGCGCTCGATACCTCGACCGACATGCTTGCCTGCGCGGCAAGTTGGACCGATGCGCAGACGGGCGAGGCGAAGCTGGCGAGTGGCGACCATCTGTGCCGCCGCCACGCTAACGTTGAGCTCGTGAATACCGTTGATGGCGTGCTGGCACAGGCCGGTTTGGACCGCAGCGATGTCGGCTGCTATGTGGTCGGTCGCGGTCCGGGCTCGTTTACGGGCGTGCGCATTGGCATCTCCACCGCAAAAGGCCTGTCGCGCGGTGCCAACGTGCCGCTGTTGGGCGTATCGACGCTCGATGCTTGCGCCTGGACGGCATGGAAGGCTGGCGTGCGCGGCAAGCTCGGTATTCTTGCCGATGCCATGCGCGGCGAGGTGTACCCGGCACTGTATGTGTTGAACGATGAGGGCCCCGAGCGCCTGTTTGAGCGCGAGCGCGTGGCTAAGGCCGCCGTGGCGCTCGACGAGTGGCGCCAGGCCACCGATTGGGACCAGGTTAAGCTGACTGGCGACGGTTTGGTGCGCTATGGCAAACTGCTGGGCGAGGACGAGACCGCCCGCTGCGTAGAGCGCGCCTTGTGGTGGCCTTCGGGCGAGGGCCTGCTCCTTGCGCATGCCGCAGGTGACGGCGATCCGGCCCGCGTCCTACCGATTTATACGCGTCTTTCGGATGCGGAGGAAAACGAGCGTAAGCGTCTCGGTCTTGCCGAGAGTGCGCAGAGTGAAATTACGGGCGTTGCTGATGAGCTCGCCGGTCGCCATCTGCAGTTCCGTCCCATGGGGGCAGCGGATGCCGAGGGCGCAAGCGCGCTGGAGGCCGCCTGCTTTGAAGGTGCTGGACACGAGGCGTGGACGCCGGGCATGTTCCTGTCCGAGCTGGGCGAGGATGTCGCGGCACCGCGCAGCTGGTGGGTGGCGCACGACGACGGCAAGCTGTTAGGTCTTGCCGGCGGCATGGTCGTGGACGGTGATGTGCAGATTCTGGATGTCGCCGTCGACCCGGCACATCGCCGTGAGGGCATTGCCCGCAAGCTGCTGTCGCACGTGAGCTATGATGCCCAGATGCTCGGCTGCACCACGGCCTCGCTCGAGGTCGAGGACGGCAACGATGGTGCGATCGCACTCTATTCCGCCTTGGGCTTTACCGAGGCGGGCCGTCGCCGCGGCTATTACGGTGCCGGCAAGGATGCCATCGTCATGACGGCGCCATTGCCCCTGGTGCTTCCGGTCGACAATGCTTCGCCCGAGCCGACGGCAGCTGAGCAGCGCGTATGGCCGCTGCCTGCGCCCGAGCGCACCGTTGAGGAGCGTGCCGAAATTGAGCGCCGTCGCCTGGTGCTTGCCATCGAGAGCTCGTGCGATGAGACGGCCGTGGCGATTATCGACGCGGACGGCAACATGCTTGCCAACCAGGTATCGACGCAGATCGATTTCCACGCCCGTTTTGGCGGCGTGGTGCCCGAGATTGCCTCACGCAAGCATGTGGAGGTTATCGTGAGCGTCGTGGACGCGGCGCTCGAGGATGCCGCGGCATCGCTTGGTCTTGAGGGCGGAGCCATTGCCCCCAGCGAGCTTGCTGCCGTGGGTGTGACGCAGGGTCCGGGCCTGGTGGGTGCCCTCGTGGTGGGCGTCGCCTTTGCCAAGGGCTTTGCCTATGCTGCCGGCAAGCCGCTCGTGTGCGTCAACCATCTGGAGGGCCATCTGTTCGCCAACCTTCTGGCGCAGCCCGACCTCAAGCCGCCGTTTATCTTTACGCTCGTCTCGGGTGGCCATACCATGCTTGTCCACGTAAAGGCGTGGGGCGATTACGAGGTGCTCGGTGAGACGCTCGACGACGCCGTGGGCGAGGCCTTCGATAAGGTAGCCAAGGCGCTGGGCCTGGGCTATCCCGGTGGTCCCATCATCTCCAAGCTGGCCGAGACGGGCAATCCCAAGGCGATTGACTTCCCCCGTGCACTCAATAGCAGGGGAGACTACCGCTTTTCGCTGTCTGGTCTTAAGACGGCCGTGACGCTCTACATTGAGCAGGAGACCAAGGCCGGGCGTACGATTCATCTACCCGACCTGGCAGCCTCGTTTGAGGCGGCGGTTTTTGACGTGCAGTACAAGAAGGCCAAGAATGCGCTGCATGCCACCGGATGCAAGGAATACTGCATTGGCGGCGGCGTTTCGGCCAACCCGCATCTGCGCGAGATGATGATCAAGAAGCTCGGACGCCAGGGCATCCGTGTGACAGTGCCGCCTCTCTCGGCATGCACCGACAACGCCGCCATGATCGCAGAGGTCGCCCGCCGTAAATTCGATCGAGGAGAAATCTCGCCGTTCGACGTCGACGCCGATCCGAACATGACGCTGTAACTGGTAAGGCTCGGTCCCCGGCTCCGCCCGGGCGACGGCGGCCGCATATGAACTTTCCTGCTCGAACAGTCCTGCTCACGACGGAGGCCACATTAAGTGGCCTCCTGTTCGTGCGGAACTCGCGATAAAGTTCATATGCGGCCGCCGTCGCCCGGGCGGAGCCGGGGACCTTTCTGTATCGATACGGCTTCTGAGCTGGATCGGCGTCGACAACGTCCAGCAAGGTTAACCTGCCATCGTCGAATTCCCGCCGTTCTTTAGGTGAAAATTATCTACTTGATAATCGATTCAATATCGCGGCTCTTATATAGCAGTCGGCGGACTTCCATGATATTGCCAATGACAACATAGAAGACAATGTAATTGCCGACATAAAAGCGGTAATACGGGCGAGGGCGTTTTCTTGTCGATGGATATGTTGAAGCTAGGGTCGGATTTTTGAGGTGTTCTAGTATTCCCATTTCGACATTGTCGACAAGCCTGTTTGCCGCGGTTGGATTATTGAGATCGAACGCAATATATGATGCCGCTTGGCTGAAGTCCTCCCAAAATAGCGGAAGGTATCGGAGTCTATAGGGCTCGTTCATCGAGACCGCCGTTGAGCATATTCCTGACAGAGCTAAAGACGTCGTCATGAGTGTAGCGAAGCTGCATGTTGGCGGCTTGACGATCGGCGGCATCAAGTGCGCTTTCGATTGTGTTGCTAAGTGACTTGTACTGCTCAAAGCTCATGACGACCATAGAGCCCCGCCCATTTTTTGTTAGAAAAACAGGGCCCTCTTGTTCGACTTCGCGCTCAACGTCTGGGTAGTGATTCCTTAGATCGGATACTGGCCTAATGTTCATGCTATGCCTCCTGAAGTATCAGGACCTTATCATAATTATGATAACAGAGTTGAGATTTGGGATGGGAGTCCCTGCGCGCTGCGGGAGCCGGGCGGCACATATGAACTTTATCGCGAGTTCCGCACGCAAAGGAAAGCACTTAATGTGCTTTCCGTCTTGCGCAGGACTGTAGAGCAGGAAAGTTCATATGTGCCGCCCGGCTCCCGCAGCGCGCAGGGACATCCCTCATGCAAAAACTGTCGCAGGATAAAGTCCGAGGTCAGTGGCGTTTTATACCGAGAATTTCAAAAAAGTTGAAAATTCATTACAAATTTGCGTTGACTTTGGGTAACTAAAGTTTCATACTCCTTTTCATCCACTGGGGGATGTGAACACGCACGAATCGTTCACATCATGATTGAAGAGGATTTCTCAGACATGTTCACGCATCAGCTAGACATTATCAGCGTAGTAATTATCTGATGCGGGTTAGCACATACAGCTAGCCCGTACGATAACGGGCGGCTGATGAAGATGAGGGCCGTCGAGCGCAACCGACGGCCCTCATTTTTTATGTCTGGGAAGTTCTTTTTAGAGGAGGAAATGTAATGAACGGAGTTTTGCTCATGGTTGTGGCTGCGGCGGTGCTCGCCTGCGGCTATCTGGGCTACGGCCGCTGGCTGGCCAACAAGTGGGGCGTTGACAAAGAAGCCCTCACGCCGGCCAAGCGCATGAAGGACGGCAAGAGCTTCTCGCCCGTCTCCGCCTTCACCGCGTTCTCGCACCAGTTCAGCTCGATCTGTGGTGCTGGCCCTGTCACGGGTACGATCGTCGCCATGGCCTTTGGCTGGCTGCCCGTCGTACTCTGGGTCCTCGTCGGCGGCATCTTCTTCGGCGCCGTCCACGACTTTGGTGCCCTGTACGCCTCGATGAAGAACAACGGCAAGTCGCTCGCTCAGCTCATCGAGAAGTACATCGGCAAGACCGGCCGCCGCCTGTTCCTGCTGTTCTGCTGGCTGTTCTGCATCATCGTCATCGCCGCCTTCACCGACATGGTCTGCAAGACGTTCATGTTCACCCCGGCCGTTGACGCTTCTGGCGCTGCTACCGGTGCCGTCGACTTCACCAAGTCCTATGCCGCCGGCTGCGCTGGTACCATCTCCATCCTGTTCACCTTCGTTGCTATCGCCTTTGGTTGGGCCCAGAAGAAGTTCAACCTCACCGGCGCTGCCGAGTTCGTCACCGGCGTGGTCCTCATGGTTCTCATGTTTGCCGTCGGTATGCAGTTCCCGGTCTACCTGGACAAGTTCCAGTGGTTCGCCGTCGTTATGGTCTACCTGGTCTTTGCTGGCGCTATGCCCATCCAGATGCTCAAGACCCCGCGTGACTACCTCACCTCGATCATGATGATCGTTATGATCGTCTGCGCTGTTCTCGGCATCGTCGTCCTGGGTGTTAACGGCCAGGCTACGATGACTGCCCCGGTCTTCACCGGCTTCTCCACTGCCTCCGGCATGATGTTCCCGGTCCTGTTTGTCTCCGTTGCTTGCGGCGCTCTCTCCGGTTTCCACAGCCTCGTTTCTTCCGGTACCTCCTCTAAGCAGGTCGAGAAGGAGCAGGACGCCGTCAAGGTTGGCTACGGCGCCATGATCGTCGAGTCCTTCGTCGGCATCCTCGCCATCATCGTCGCCGGCATCATGTTCTCCGACATGAACACCGCCGGTACCGGTGCCCTCAACGCCGGTGTCGCTTCCACGCCGTTCCAGATCTTCGCCGCCGGTATCTCCCGCGGTATGCAGGCCTTCGGCGTTGACGGCACGCTCGCTACCGTCTTCATGACCATGAACGTCTCCGCTCTGGCCCTGACCTCGCTCGACGCTGTCGCCCGCATCGCCCGCACTTCGTTCTCCGAGTTCTTTGCCCAGACCAACGACGCTCTGGCCATCGACTCCAAGGCCGGCTACATGAAGGTCCTCGGCAACCCCTGGTTCGCCACGGTTGTCACCCTGCTTCCCGGTCTCGCTCTCGCCTTTGGCGGTTATGCCAACATCTGGCCGCTCTTTGGTGCTTCCAACCAGCTGCTCGGCGGTATGACCATGATTACCCTCGCCGTGTTCTGCAAGTGCACCGGCCGCAAGGGTTGGATGCTCTACGTGCCCGTCGCCTTCCTGCTCTGCTGCACCTTCACCTCGCTGGTCCAGAGCGCAATGGGCTGCATGACCGCCGTCCAGGCCTACGGCTTCTTCGGCACCATCCCGGCTACCGCCACCACGGCTGCCGTCTCCGTCGCCGCCACCAAGGGCCTGCAGCTCGTCTTCGCCGTCCTGCTGATGGTTCTGGGCCTCATCGTTGCCGTCAACTGCCTCAAGGAGTTCTTCGGCAAGGAGGCCGGCTCCATGCCCGACGAGGAGCCCGAGTGGTCCGAGATGGGCAAGGCCGAGTATGGTCGCGCCGCTGCCACCGAGGCACCTGCCGACGCCGAGGCCGCCCAGGCTTAGTCGATCGGACGGATTGAATCCTTTATCTCTATGACTCGGAAAGGCCGGGTCCGCAGAACGCGGGCTCGGCCTTTTTTCTTGCAAATTAGAGCGATGCTGAGGGTGTTCTCGCAGATGTTTTGCGTGGATGGGCGCGCGCGTTGTACCATATGGACGTATATGTGTGCATATGAAAGGGGCCCCGTGGCCAAGACGGTATATTCCGATAATCAAAACAATGTGGACGCTCTGGCCGAGCGTTTGAGCGGCCAAACGTCGCTTTCTGCCGAGCGGGCGAAGCTCGTCGCCTACGATCTCCTTTGTCGCAAGGCGCTCAAGATTAAGTCGAGCGCTCTGGCGCAGATCTTCCGCTCCGTGGATAAGGAGTGCGATACCAAGGCGATGCGCGACGAGCTTATCGCGGCAAAGATCGTGACCAAGATCGAGGGTAGTGGCATTAACGGCCGCCCCGCGTTCTATACCATCAATGCCGAGATTTGCGATGTCCAGGAGCAGCCTGTCGAGGTTGCCGAAGAGGTTTCCGTCGATGATTCCGTTGAGATGCCCGCTGTGGAGGAAGTCGCTCCGCGTGAGCATGTCGATACTGACGAGCTGCTCGATGAGCATGTCGTGCGCGCCTTCACCGCCAAGGCGGGGCGAGGTGGCTTTGGCGGAGGCGGCAAGCGCGATGCGCAGCGCCGTGCCCAGCAGGAGCGTTTCCGTCGAGCCGTGGCTCAAAAGGACGGGGCCGATATCGAGACTGTCGAGAACGAGCCTGTCGCCGAGCCGCAGGAGCCTGTGAAAGAACAGAAGTCCGCTGAGCCTCGGGAGCCCAAGCGTCGTCGCGGTGCGCACTTTAAGGTCGAGCAGCAGGATGCCGCGCGCGAAGTCGAAAAGCCTGTCGAGACCGTGGATGCGGCTGACGAGCCGGCCAAGAAGGTCCCGGGCTCGTGCCGTCCCGGTCGAGGCTTTGCGGGTCGTGCGTATCCCGTAAAGCGTCAGGAAAAGGTCGATCAGGTTCCGGAGACACGCGCCGAGAAGGCTGAGAAGCCTGCCGAGCCGGAAGTTCGTGAACAGAAGCCTGTTGAGCAAAAGGTTGCGTCCGATGTTGAGGCCCAGGGCCAGCAGCCTGTGGGCGAGCAGGCGGGGGAGGGCACTTCGAGCAAGCCTCGCCGCCGTCGTCATCGCGGCGGTCGCGGCTCAAATGCCCAGACTGCTGCCGAACAGGGAACGACGCGCGACGAAGATGCGAAGGCAGACACTCCGGTGGAGCAGCCCAAGCGTCGGTCGGCGAAGGAGGGCAAGTCCGAGCGCTCGCAAATGCAGGTGTCTACGCCGAAGGGCGAGTGCGGCGCTCAAGGCGACTCCAAGCGCAAGTCTCAGAAGAAGCCCGAGTCTGCCGCGGCAGATGCTGCTGCCCGGCAGGCCGAGACGACTGCCCACGGCGAGGTTTCGGCATTTGCCCTGGCCCGCGTTTTGGGCAGGCAGCTGCTCAAGGTCGTCCCCACGCCCACGGCGCTCTCCAAGATTAAGGAACAGCAGACTCAGATCGTTAAGGTCGAGGGCAAGGACGGCAAAAAGGCTCCGCAGCGCGCTCAGCACAACGAGATGTCCAATCGCAAGATTGCCGAGGAAATCGCAATTATCCAGGCTTGGATTGAGCAGAACCGCGGCGCCGACACGCCGGTTGCCTCGCGTCGCCAGCGCGCCTATCAGATCTTTAATGACGAGAAAGCCTTTGACGGTAAGCACGGCGAGCGTCTGATCAGGCGAATGACCGAAAAGGGCATCAGCATGCAGGCGATTAAGGTCGCACCTAACCGTCCCGTGCACTTTACGGGCTTCTTTACGCTGGGTGCCGACAAGCCGTTCATTATGGTCGAGAACCTGGATACCTACGACGAGATCGTCAAGCTTCTGCGCGGCCGCAAGCACGCCAGGCTCTTTGGCACCAAGGTGGGCGGCGTGATCTTTGGCGGCGGCTGCAAGGCGAGCGTCTCGCATGCACTGGACGATTATCTGGCCGAGATCGGCTATCGCTTTAACTACGTCTACTACGTGGGCGACATCGATCGAGAGGGCGCTCGCATCGTCGAGCAGGCCCGCAATGCCAACGTTGTTGAGATTCGCCTGCATGCCGGTATGTACCGCGCTATGCTCGCCGAGCATAAGCGCCGCGTGAAGGCCGGCGGAGAGTGTGAGCCCGCGGCTGCCAACCAGGGCGTGCCGCAGAACCTGGCGGCGACGATCAA
>Ga0129310_1002710_pt1 | contig 12604 bp, 10 predicted proteins | sample Go1ome_2_FD_94433 | JGI IMG/M metagenome (GOLD analysis project Ga0129310, IMG submission 94433) | Western lowland gorrila individual fecal microbial communities from Wisconsin, USA - Go1022A metagenome | ecosystem: Host-associated > Mammals > Digestive system > Large intestine > Fecal | place...
ACCGGTGATGATCTTTTCTTCCATAAAAAGCACCTCCAAACTTGATATCAAAATAATATCACAACAATATGAGATGTCAAGAGGAAAATGCAGAAAAACCGACCGGTGATTGCACCGGTCGGTGAAAAAATCAATTATGTGGCAATGACAAACTGGAATCTATCTGGGTATTCCATCATCATTAAAATGTTTTTTCAAAGCTTTTTCTGTCGGATAAATTGATAGAATCATAATAAAACATTGGATTGTTACAAGAATTATCCCTGCAAATCCAATCGTATTCTTATCACTATGGTATAACGGAATATGTATCAAGGCAGATGGTATAACCATTACCCATCCTATTTTCCACCAAAGTTTTCCACAATAGTCATGAGCAAATTTCCATGTATCCATATTTTTCATTGAACGAGTTGTTCTGTATCCTAACATGCTGTTTATATGTTTTGGGCAATGCTTCCACATCATTCTTCCTGCAATGACCATAACAATGGGAATGATCAAATCGCATAGTAACATAAACCACCAAAAGCACATAACATTCACCTCCAAAAGTGGAATTTGACAGAATTATTATGCCACAGCCCGTCAGAAAGCGCAAGCACAGCCGCGGTGGTTCGAGCCACCGCGGCTGTTTGGATGATCTGCTTTATGCGTAGTGGTATTTTTTCCGACCGAGAAGGAAAAGCGTTCCTGTGACAAGCAGCGTGAGCGCCTCGGCAACGGTGATGGCGAGCCAAATGCCGTCGATGCCGAGAAGTTTCGGCAGGATCAAAATGGCGGCGACCTGAATGACGAGCGTGCGCAGGAACGAAATGAGCGCGCTGGCCGTGCCATTGTTGAGCCCCGTGAAAAACGCCGAACCGAAGATATTGAAACCGCAGACGAGGAATGAGAGCGCGTAGATGCGCAGCGCGTTGACCGTCATGTCGCAGAGCTCCGCGTCGTAGCCGACGAAAACGTGGGCGATGGGCCGGGCGAGCAGGACGGCCGAGGCAGTCATGGCAAGGCTCGAGAGGAGCGTAACGGTCAGGCTTTTTTTGAGGAGGCTCTTGAGCTCCGCGTGGTTCTGCGCGCCGTAGTGATAGCCGACGACAGGCGTGACCGCGATGGAGTAGCCAAAGAAAAAGGCCATGAAGATGAAGCTCACATACATCAGAACGCCGTAGGCGCTGACGCCGTTTTCCTGCGCGATGGCCATGAGACGGATGTTGTAGAGTACGCCGACGAGTGAGGTGGAAAGGTTGCTGACCATTTCGCTTGAGCCGTTGCCGCAGGCGCACGCGAGCGCGCGGAGATCAAAGCACGGGCGCGTCAGACGGAGGGGGGAGTCGTTCGGGCGCAGAAAGTAGACAAGCGGGATCAGCGCGCCGACAAGCTGGGAAAAGGCCGTTGCGAGTGCCGCACCGAGAAGCCCCAGCGGAAAGACATAGACGAGCAGAAAATCAAGCACCATGTTCGTAAGACCCGCGCAAACCGTCACGCGCAGGCCGAAGTGCGGCTTTTCCGCCGTGGCAAGAAAGCTCTGAAAGCTGTTTTGCAGCATGAAGAAGGGGAGAGACGTGAGCAGCACGCGCCCGTAGAGCACGCAGTCATCGATCGTGAGGTCGGTCGCGCCGACGGCGTAGGAGATGGGACGGAGAAAAAGAAGGCACACGCCGCTCAGCACAGCGCCGCCCACCGCGAGCGCCACGACGAGCATGGAGAAGATCTCGTTTGCCTCTTTTTGTTTGCCCTCGCCGAGCGTTTTGGCGATGAGCGCGCTGCCGCCCGTGCCAATCATAAAGCCGAAGGCGGCGAGCGCCATGATGACGGGGAAGATGAGGTTCAGCGCGGCGAAGGGATTCTTGCCGACGAAGTTCGAAACGAAAAAACCGTCGACGATGCTGTAGATCGAGGTGATGATCATCATCAAAATGCTGGGCGCGACAAAGCGCAGCAACTTTTGATAGGTGAAATGATCGGAAAGGGAAAACTTCATAAAAAGCCTCCAAAGCCTCCGGTTCGTTGAGCGTACATAAAAAAAGCCCGGTCATTTGCCTGACCGGACGCATCCGACATCTTTTCGACTGCTGCGGCTGCGGCCGCAAGTCCTCCGATGACATTCAATTCGTGGGCAATATTGTAGCATAAATCCAGTCAAAGTCAAGGTTTTGCGCAAAATTACAAAATATTGATTGACAAAACGCACAAATGTGCTACAATACGATTCGGCGAAAGCCACAAGTGAATACTTCATCAAGAGTGGTTGAGGGATCGGCCCTATGACACCACGACAACCTGCCCGAAGAGGCAAGGTGCCAAATCCGACGAACGAATCGAAAGATGAGGAAGAGCAGAAAGTGCGATACTCTGTCGGTTCGACAGAGTATTTTTTGTTTTTCCCGAAAGAAAGGAAGAAAGAATCATGGCAAAGCGTTTATTTACCTCCGAATCCGTCACCGAGGGGCATCCCGACAAGATCTGTGACCAGATCTCCGACGCGGTGCTCGACGCGATCCTTGAAAAAGACCCCAGCGGCCGCGTGGCCTGCGAGACGGCGGTCTCCACCGGTCTTGTCCACATCATGGGCGAGATCACCACGAACTGCTACGTTGACATTTCCAAAATTGCGCGCGGCGTGATCCGCGACATCGGCTATGACCGCGCGAAGTACGGTTTCGACTGCGACACCTGCGGCGTCGTCACGAACATCGACGAGCAGTCGAGCGATATTGCGATGGGCGTGGACAACTCCTTTGAAAATAAGGAGAGCGGCGCGAGCGAGCTCGACAACGGCGCGGGCGATCAGGGTATGATGTTCGGCTACGCCTGCACCGAGACGCCCGAGCTGATGCCGCTGGCGATCTCCCTTTCCCACAAGATGGCGAAGAAGCTCACCGATGTGCGCAAGCAGGGTCTTGTTGATTATCTCCGTCCCGATGGCAAGACGCAGGTGACGGTCGAGTACGACGAAAACGGCAAGCCCGTGCGCGTTGACACCGTCGTGCTTTCCACCCAGCACGCGCCCGAGGCGACGCTCGAGCAGATCCGCAAGGATATGATCGAGCTGGTCATCAAGCCGACCGTTCCCGCGGAGCTGATGGACGAGGAGACTAAGATTTATGTCAACCCGACCGGCCGCTTTGTCATCGGCGGCCCGCAGGGCGACAGCGGCCTGACCGGCCGCAAGATCATCGTCGATACCTACGGCGGCAGCGCTCCCCACGGCGGCGGCGCCTTCTCCGGCAAGGACCCGACGAAGGTCGACCGCAGTGCCGCTTACGCCGCGCGCTATGTTGCCAAGAACATCGTGGCCGCCGGCCTTGCCGAAAAGTGCCAGGTGCAGCTTGCCTACGCCATCGGCGTTGCCCACCCCGTGAGCATCATGGTCGAGACCTTCGGCACCGGCAAGGTGGACGACGGTAAGCTTGAAGAGGCTGTGGAGAAGGTTTTTGACCTGCGCCCGACCGCCATTATCCGCGACCTTGATCTGCGCCGCCCGATCTACCGCCAGCTCGCCGCCTACGGCCACATGGGCCGCGAGGATCTCGGCGTTGCCTGGGAGAAGACCGACCGCGTGGACGCCCTGCTCGCGGCAGTCAAGTAAAGAATTCGAAAATGTGGCAAAAGCCGCCGACCTGATGGTCGGCGGCTTTCTTGCGTATCGGGGAAGGTTACAGAAAAGTCATTTACTCGCAGTGCTCCTCGTCCCAGAGCTTTTCGGCCTCGGGACGCCAGCAGGCGGCGTAGGCCTCGCACTTGCCGCACAGGTGCTCCACGCTCTCGGGCGCTTCGAGGTCGGTCGAGTGCGCGCCGGAGCGCGCGACCATCTGGGGCAGCAGCTCCGGGTTTTCGAGCATCGGGCAGGGACGCAGGTGGTTACCGTTGAAGGGCTGACCCTTGCGGTATTCGAGGAAGAGCGGCTGCTGCAAGCACTCGAGGAAGCTCTTCTCACGGATGTTCGCGCCCGAGTAATGGATAAAGACGCAGGGCTCCATATCGCCCGCAGCGTTGATGTGGCAGTAGATGCGCCCGCCGGCAACGCAGCCGCCGGCGAACTCGCCGTCGGTGAAGAGGCAGGCGTGGGTGCCGAGCTCCTTGGCCTCGGTCAGCACACGATCCATTTCTTCAAAGGTGAGATTCTGGTTGTGGCCGTATTCCGCCGCCCAGCAGCCCTTGCAGCGCATGTTGCATGCGCTCGTTGGCGATCATGTGGAGACCGGCGAAGGTCTCGGGCTTCCAGACCGAACCATGAATCTTCTGCACCATGTCGACAAAGGAATTGGTGATGTCGCCGACGTCCTGTGTCTGACCCTTTTTGATGAGAGAATCCAGCATGGTCTCAAAGGCTTTGCGCTCTGCTGCATGGGCGATCTTCTCTGCTGCGTTCCTGTTGTCACGCTTCCTTTCCGTGTCCGCGCGAAGCGGACATTTTCAATCAGGAGGAAAGGGCGCGATCCCTTTCCTCGGTTGCCTGTGCGGCGATCTTCTGGAGCTTTTCCATGCGAGCGTCGAGCTGTGCGCTGATCTCGGCGCACTCATAGAGCTCGCGCTCCACATAGTCCATCTCGGGGAGATTTTTCTTGTAACGAATCTTATGCTCAAGGCTGGCCCACCAGTCCATCGAGATCGTGCGGAACTGCACTTCGACCCGCATGAGCCGCTTCTGGTCGTGCAGGAAGATGGGCGTTTCGACGATGAGATGGAGGCTTCGGTAGCCGTTGGGCTTGGGGTTTGCGATGTAGTCCTTGCGCTCGATGAGCGTGATGTCGTCCTGACGCAGCAGCGCGTCGGAGAGCTTGTAGATGTCCGACGGGTGCGAGCAGATGACGCGCACGCCTGCAATATCGTTGAGGTTCTGCTCAATGCTCTCCACAGTCATGGGATAGCCGCGGCGGGAGAGTTTTTCCATGATGCTCTCCGGCGACTTGAGGCGCGTTTTGATCGTTTCGATGGGGTTGCGGTCGTATTGCAGGGAAAGCTCTTCATTGAGCACATTGAACTTCGTTTCCACTTCCATGATCGCGCAGCGATAGTAGCTCATCAGCTCACGATACGGCTGGAAGTATTTCTGAACCCACTGCTGTACCTCGCCGCGGGAGAGACGCGAGAGCAGCACCTGCTCGAGATAAGTGCGATCGACAAGCGGACGGATCGGCATGTCTTCAGCTCCTTTGTTTAGCATTTTACAGACCGCGTGAAAAAGACGCGGCCTGATAAAAACAGCATAGCAAAAAGGCGGAGCGGTTTCAATGCATAAGCTGTTAACTTTTTGCCGGCCGCCTGAACGGGAAAACCCTCCATCTTTATCTTCACGGTAACAAAGGAAAGTGCCGAAACCTATGGGCAAACGCAGCAGCTTATCCGGTTTTCTGACAGCCGGGCAAAAATGTCAGGGAGCACAAAAAAAGCGCCCCTTCCATGCGGAAAGAGCGCCAAAAAACCATGTGAAATTGAGACGGTCATGTGCCGAGAACATGTGCCGTCATCATCTGCCAGAGGATGGAGAGCTGCGGCGTGGATACAAGAACAAAGGCGAGGATAAAGACGAACCAGAGCTTTGACATGTCCTCCTCTTTCTTGCAGAGAAAATAGCAGTAGGAAAGATATGCGACCGCGTCCACGATCAAAACCGTGAGGAACATGGTGAGAAAGCCGTCCTCACTCTGCTCGGCGGTGCCGGTGTAAAGCGAGAGAAGGGAATAGTATAGAAATGTGACGGTAAACGGCCACTTGAGCTTGCGCCAGTCGTGAATGCGGTTCTTTTTGTTCATGGAAGGGCTCCTTTTTGCGTTTTTTCCAGTATACTCTGCGCCGGGGCGGATTGCAAGGGGAAATGACCTTGCCAAGCGGCTGCGCGGTGTGGTAGACTGCAAAAAAAGGAGGGATAAGCATGCTGGATACGCTGATCCGCGGTGCGAAGATCATTGACGGTACGGGGAAGGCGGTGTTCAACGCGGATGTCGGCATTCGGGACGGCATGATCGAAGCGGTTGGGAATTTGCCGGACGTGCAGGCGTTTTCGACGATCGAGGCCGCAGGCCGCTGCCTGACACCGGGGTTTATCGATATGCACCGCCATGCCGATGCGGCGGTGTTCCGCAAGGATTTTGGGCGAGCGGAGCTTTGCCAGGGGCTGACGACGATCGTGAACGGCAACTGCGGCATGTCGCTCGCGCCGCTCGCGGGAAAGTATGCGGACGCCTGCGCGCGCTATCTCGCGCCCATCACGGGGGAGATCACGCCGGAGCTGCGCTTTGATTCACTCGCTTCCTATTTCAAGGCGGCGCAGAGCTGCGGCCTGCCGCTCTCCTGCGCGCAGCTTGCCGGCATGGGAACACTGCGCACACTTGCCGCGGGCTTTGAAGCGGACGAGTTATCGCCGCTTGAAATGAGAGAGATGCACTATCACATGGAAAAGGCGCTCGCCGACGGCGCGTGCGGCGTATCGCTCGGCCTTGGCTACGCGCCGGAGATCTTCTATTCGACCGACGGACTCATCCGCGCGCTTGCGCCGCTGTATCAAAGCGGCGTGCCCATCTGCGTGCACATGCGCCAGGAGGGCGACGGCGTGGTGGACGCGCTGCGTGAGATGATCGAGGTCGCCCGCGCGCTGCAAACGCCGCTGGAGGTGAGCCACCTCAAGGCCATCGGCGGGCGAAACGCGCGCAAGGCTGTACCGGAGATGCTCTCGCTCATTGCCCGGGCACGGGAGGAAGGGCTTGACGTGATGTGCGATGCCTATCCCTACACCGCGGGCTCAACGCAGCTCATCCACGTGCTGCCGCCGGAGTTTCAGGCGGGTGGGACAGAGACGCTGACGAAGCGCCTGCGTGACTGCGCCGCCCGCGAAGAGATGCGCGCACGGATGGAAACGGGCAGCGATTTTGAAAACATCACGCTGCTTGTCGGATTTGAAAACGTCGTCGCCATCGGGCTTCGAACGGACGAATATCGCCGCTTTGAGGGAAAGAGCATCGCGGAGATCGCGCTCGCGCTCGGGAAAGATCCCTACGACGCACTTTTTGACCTGTTGTCGGCGGAGAAGTGCGAGGCGGGGATGATCGACTACATCTCGGACGAAGAAGATCTCAAGACTATTTTGCGCGCGCCGTTTTCGGGTGTCATTTCGGACGCGACCTACCCCGGCGCCGGGCAGGTTCATCCGCGCGTGTACGGCGCATTTGCGCGGTTTATTGAAACCTACGTCGTGCGGGAAAAGGTACTCACGCTCGAGCAGGCGGTGCATAAGGTGACACTTCAGGCAGCGGAGCGGTTCTCCCTTGCGGGAAAGGGAAAGATCGAAGTGGGCGCGGACGCGGATCTGCTGCTTTTTGCCCCCGAGAAAATCCGAGAGAGAGGAACTTACCTCACACCGAAGGCCTGCGCGTCGGGCTTTGACGAGGTGTTTGTGCTCGGCGAGCGCGTGATCGAAAACGGCGAGTACCGCGGCGGCAGCAGCGGGGAAATGCTGGGCCTGAGAATGGAATATTGAAATCTTAAAAAAATTTTCAGGTGCATTTCAGCCGCCGTATGATATGCTGTTTGCGAAGAAAAAGATAGCGGGAGGTTTGATCAAGTGGAGTGCTTTTGGGATACGGTGGATACGATCGGCGAGGGCTTTGGCTTTTCGCTCTTCGGCGCGCGGCATTTGGTGACGCTTGCGCTGTATATTGCCTTTGCCGCGCTGAGCTGCAAGCGCTACAAGGCGGCGGACGAGAAGAAGCGGGCGCAGCTGCGAAAGCTCTTCGCCGTTCTCCTGCTTGCGGACGAGGCGTTCAAGCAGATCGGTTTGCAGATCGGCGGGAATTTCAACTGGGACTATCTGCCGCTGCACCTGTGCTCGATCAACATTTTCCTTATCGCGCTGCACGCGTGGAAACCGAACAGGCTGCTTAATAACTTCCTCTACTTTATCTGTATCCCCGCGGCGACGGCGGCGCTGCTGTTCCCGACGTGGACGTCGCTTCCGGCGGTGAACTTCATGTTCTGGCATTCGACGAGCGTGCACATTCTGCTTGCGGCCTATCCCATCATGCTGTTTTCGGGCGGTGAGATCCGACCGAGCGTCAGGTACATGGGCAAGTGCTTCTTGCTGCTGTTGGCGATGGCCGTGCCGGTTTATTGTGCCAACCTGCTGCTCAATACGAATTTCATGTTTCTGATGTACGCGCCGGACGGCAACCCACTTGCGTGGTTCCGCGACCGTTTCGGTTATCACTGGATCGGCTTCCCCGTGCTGCTCGCGGCGGTGTTCGCGCTGATGGACGTGCCGGTTCTGCTCAAGGGACGACAGGAAAACAAGGCGATCCGTGCGGCGGAATAAAGATAAAGAAAAAGCGGTTCTTTTATGTGGAGGAACCGCTTTTTTTGCGCGTTTTCCTTGACGGGCGGTGGCCTTTCTGATAGGGTAAAGTCAAACTGGAGAACTGGAACCCGATGCATGGTATGTCGGGCGTGAGGAGGGGAAAGCGTGGAAGAAAATCTGTTCCGTTCTATCCCACGGGTGGACGAGCTGCTCGATCGGGGAGAACTCAAGGCGTCGGCGCTGTCGCCGGCCTTGCTGCGCGAGAGCGTGCGCGAGGAGCTGGACGCGCTGCGAGACGAAGTGCGCGGCGGCCTTTCCGCGCTGCCGGAGACAGGCATACTCTGCGCGCACATTCTGGCGCGGGCGGAAGAAAAGCAGATGCCGTCGCTGCGTACAGTCATCAACGCAACGGGCGTGACGCTGCACACAAACCTCGGCCGCGCCTGCCTGAGCGAGCGCGCGGCGAACGCCGCGGCGGAGGCCGCGTACGCCTATTCCACGCTTGAATACGACGCTGTTCGGGGCTGCCGCGGCTCGCGCCACAGCCATGTGGAGAGCCTTTTGTGCCGTCTGACGGGCGCGGAGGCGGCGATGGCTGTGAACAACAACGCTGCGGCGGTGCTGCTTATTCTATCCGCACTCGCCTGCGGGGGCGAGGTCATCGTCTCGCGCGGCGAGCTTGTCGAGATCGGCGGCTCGTTCCGCATTCCCGAGATCGTGACCCAGTGCGGCTGCACGCTGCGCGAGGTCGGCGCGACGAACAAAACGCATCTGCGCGACTATGAGGCTGCTGTCAGCGAGCAGACGCGGGCAATCTTAAAGGTGCACACGAGCAATTACCGCATTGTCGGCTTTACCGAATCTGTGCCGCGGGAGGCGCTTGCCGCGCTCGCGCGGGAAAGAGGGCTGCCGCTCATCGAAGACCTCGGCAGCGGCGCGCTCGTGGATTTGGAACAATACGGCATTCACGGCGAACCGACGGTACAGAGAAGTCTGCGCGCGGGCGTGGATGTTGCATCTTTTTCCGGCGACAAGCTGCTCGGCGGGCCACAGGCGGGGCTGATCGTCGGCAGAAAAGAATACATTGAACGGCTCAAAAAGCACCCGCTCGCGCGGGCGCTGCGCCTTGATAAGATGACGCTTGCCGCGCTGCACGCGACGCTGCGGGCTTACCTGGACGATGATACCGCCGCGCGCGAGATCCCAACGCTTGCCATGCTGTCGGCGGGGGAAGGGGCGCTGCGCGAAAAGGCGCTGCGCCTGCAACAGGCGCTTGCCGGCGCAGGGGTCGCCTCGCAGCTCGTGAAGACGGGGGACGCGGTCGGCGGCGGCAGCGCGCCGGCGCAGGAGCTTCCCGGTTGGGCGGTCGCGCTTGATCCGGGAAAGCATAGTGTAGATGAACTGGAAGAGCGGCTGCGCATGCGCGCAAAGCCCATCGTTGCGCGCATCCACCGCGGGCAGTATCTTCTGTGCGTGCGCACGATCGACGAAAAGGACTTTGCCGGGCTTGCCGCGGCGGCTGCGGAGGCGCTGCGATGAAGCATGTCATCATCGGCACGGCGGGGCATGTTGACCACGGCAAGACGGAGCTTGTCAAGGCCCTCACGGGCGTGGATACCGACCGGTTGGCCGAGGAGAAAAAGCGCGGCATCACGATCGACCTCGGCTTTGCGCGCCTCGACTTTCCGGACGGGAGCTGTGCGAGCATCGTCGATGTGCCGGGGCATGAGAGGTTCATCAAAAATATGCTTGCCGGTGCGGGCGGCATTGATCTTGCGATGCTCATTGTGGCGGCGGATGAGGGCTTTATGCCGCAGACGGTCGAGCATCTTGACATTCTGGGGCTTCTCGGCGTGAAGAGCGGGCTTGTCGTCATCACAAAGACGGATCTTGCCGATGACGAATGGCTCAGAATGCTTGAAGAGGACATCAAAGCGCGTGTGCGGGGAACATTTCTGGAAGGAAAGCCCGTTTTGCGCGCCTCTGCCCGCACGGGCGAGGGGATCGAGGCGCTGCGCGAGGCGCTGCATGAGCTGGCGCTGCACACGGCGGAAAAAAGCGCGCGCGCACCGTTCCGCCTGCCCATCGACCGCGTGTTTTCTGTTGATGGCTTCGGTACGGTCGTGACTGGTACGCTTATCGACGGTCGTATTGCCGCCGGGGAGGAGGCGGCGCTCCTGCCGCGGGCAGAGATGTGCCGCGTGCGCAATTTACAAGTGCATGGGCGCAATGTGGAGGCAGCCTGTGCCGGGCAGCGCGTGGCGGTCAATCTGTTGGGCATCAGAAAAGAAAACGTCTGCCGCGGCGATGTGCTGTGTGCGCTGGATTCGCTGCGCCCAACGCGAATGCTCGACGTAAGATTGCAGAATTTGCGCGATTCCCGGCGAGTGATCGAGAGCGGGGCGCGCCTGCACCTCTACCACGGTGCGGCCGCGTGCCTTGTGCGGGCGGTGCTGCTGGACCGCGATGCGCTTCGTCCCGGCGAGAGCTGCTATGCGCAGCTTCGCCTGAGTGAGGATTTGGCGGCGCGGCAGGGCGACCGCTTTGTGGTGCGCTTTTATTCGCCGCTTGAGACGATCGGCGGCGGGGTGATCCTGGACGAGCATCCGTACCGCCATAAGCGCCATGATGAGGGCGTGCTCGCCGCGCTTGCTGTGCGTGAGAACGGGTCGGAAGAGGAAAAAATTGTGCAGGCCATCAACGCATGCGGCGCAGACGGTATGGCGTTTGCCACGCTTTGCGCGCGTTTTGACGAAGAAGAGGAGAGCATGGCGAAAATGCTTGCCTCGCTCTGCGCGCGGGGGAAGATCGTTGCCCTCTCGCCGACAGATTACCTTGCTTCGTCGGTGCTGGACGGACTGTGGACAGACTGCGAGACGATGCTGCAAAAATACCATCGCGCGCATCCGCTGCTTGCGGGTATGCGCCTCGCCGAGGCGCGGCAGCGGCTCTTTCGCGGCGGGACGCGGCAGAACGCAGAGGCGATCCTTGCTTGCTTTGCGCGCGAGGGGAAGCTGAAGCGGACGACGGAGTATTGCGCGCTTGCGGATTTTTCCGTGCGGCTCACCAGACGTCAGCGCGCGATCCGAGAGGAAATGCTTCGCCTGTGCCGTGCGGCAGGGCCGACCGGACTGAAAACGGACGAACTCTGTGCCTCGTTTGACAGAAAAGACCGCACGGAGTGCGCGCAGGTGATTGAAAGTCTTTTGAGCGTGGGTGAGCTGGTGCTGCTCGCGCCGGATCGCTGCATTGAAAAAAGCGTTCTCTCAGCCGTCGATGCGCGCGTGAAGGCGTGGTTTGAAACGCGCGATACGCTGGCACTGGGGGAGTTTCGCGATGTGCTCGGCACCTCGCGCGATCACGCGCTGCTGCTGCTGGAATACTACGACCGGCGGGGGATCCTGCGCCGTGAGAGTGATGTCCGAAGAGCGGGCGCGCATTTTGGAGAGCTGTGAAAAAATGGGACGGCGCGCGCCGTCCCCGATATGGGAGTAGATGGGTGCTGGTGTGCCCCCCGGTCTTCAAAACCGGTGATAGGGGTGAAGAGCCTCTAAGGTGAGTTCGATCCTCACATGCTCCCGCCAGTGCCCCGCAGCCAGCTGACTGCGGGGCTTTTTGAAAAAAGTGGATTCTACTCTTGACAGAACGGAAGGAAGCTCGTATAATACTACTGTTCTGCGGCGCAAAACCGTAAAATTTCATATCCGGGTGTAGCGCAGTTGGTAGCGCGCATGGTTCGGGACCATGAGGCCGTGAGTTCAAATCTCGCCACTCGGACCAAAGGGCAAGTCCTTATAGGACTTGCCCTTTTTTATTGCCGGAGTCTTTCCGTTGCACGGAACTGTGCATCTTCCGCTATCCTTTCCTCCTACTCGCAGAAGGACTTATTCCTTACTACATTGCAGGATGTTCCAATATGACCGAAGAAAATTACAATTATCGCACCAGTCAATCCTTGCTCCGTAATCAGTTTCCGGGTAAAGGGAAACTGCAAATTCCAATCATTCCAAAATTCGCAGAAAGGTCGGGTGATTTTGACGATCTCTTATTGATTGGATTTGACAAGACCCATCTGGAAGATCAAAATCATCTTGACCGTATGGTTCATTTCTTCCTGTATGATTATCGCTTCGAACGGGTGTGGAAGAACCCCGACAACGACATCGAGAAGTTGTCCCGCTACCGGGCGGTACTGTCACCCGATTTCAGCATGTATCTGGAAATGGCTCCCGTGATGCAGCTTTACAATGTATTTCGCAACCGCTGGTGCGGCGCATACTGGGCATCGAAAGGAATCCGTGTTGTTCCCACAGT
>Ga0129310_1002713_pt1 | contig 12571 bp, 8 predicted proteins | sample Go1ome_2_FD_94433 | JGI IMG/M metagenome (GOLD analysis project Ga0129310, IMG submission 94433) | Western lowland gorrila individual fecal microbial communities from Wisconsin, USA - Go1022A metagenome | ecosystem: Host-associated > Mammals > Digestive system > Large intestine > Fecal | place...
CATAGAGATGACGCTGGAGCTTAGGCTGAAGGATAACGAAACCGGCTTTGTTGAAAAGTTCATGCGCGTTGAAGGCGTGTATGACGCGGCGCTGATATCGCACCAGGGCGATATAGTGAGCTGAGGAAGATGAAATAAAAGTGGCCTTTCGGGCCACTTTTTTAGTATTATTTCTCGGGTAATAATCAGTTGAGGTATTTTATCATTTGAATCAGGTAACGGCCGGACAATCTGCTGTGTTCCTCGCGGTCAAGTTCACGGCGCGCAATGGATTACAGAAAACCTCGGTTCGTTGCTTCTTGCAGCAAACATGGTTGAATCAAAGGATATGTCCAGTTGTCTACTAACTTATCTACAATAATTATCTTTTCTATTTCACTATGAATCTCTCCGAAAGAATACACATCCGCGTAATACAGCATTCCATAAGTTTTTTCATCCGCGTTTTCGTTTACTTTGGCATATCCCTTGACTGAGTAGGCACAAATGGGCGTAATTGCGAAATCTATTGCACCGGTTTCTTCGCTTAGCTCGCGCTTTGCAGCACTTAAGATCGATTCACCTTTTTCCCGATGCCCACCCGGAAACTCATAGGTATCCCTTTCTTTATGCTTACAAAATATCCATTTACCATTTGTTTTTGAAATAATTACAGCAAATTTTAGCAGCTTATCGTCCACCTTGTTGTAAAACTTGATTTCAAGCGTGTTTATGGCATTGGATGAGGATGCTTCAACCGAGCGGAACTGCTCATCCGCCTGAAGGGCTGCTTCTTGCGCTGTACATGTGTGCATATTTGCGGTTTTAGGCATAGTATTCACCTCACTTCAGTATAATTATACGAGGACGTGTTTACAATATCAACACAAACGCAAAAATATAGGTGGGCGGCTGGTTTGCGAAAATCCGTCCCAAACCGACTCCGAACGTCAAATTATGAATATACTATGTATATACAGCCGGGAGTTATCCACAATTTCCACAGAGTTATCCACAGGGTGGGCTGTTTAGGGGGCTGAGAGTGTGCATAAAGGGTGTGTAGAGGTTGCATATGCGGGTATAATACTTAATATTATGCAGCGTATACAACGGAGTGCATAAAATCGCCCCCGCACGAATTTATACGGGAGCGATCCATCGGGAGGTAAACCAATGCCTATATCGCCGGGCGGATGTCCTGCTCCTTGCCGCGGGCGTCTTCCATTATCAGCTTGTCCGCCACAAGGGCTATGAACTCGCCGTTAGTGGGCTTATCGTTCTTTGAATATATGTTATAGCCGAAAAGCTGGTTTATGTTCTCTATCCTGCCTCGCGTCCAGGCGACCTCTATGGAGTGGCGTATGGCGCGCTCCACCTTGGAGGCGGATGTGGAAAACCGCTTGGCTATGCCGGGGTAAAGCTCCTTTGTGATGCGGTTTATAAGCTCCGGCTGGAAATACACCATGCGTATGGCCTCGCGTAGATAATGATAGCCCTTTATGTGCGCCGGGATGCCGATAACAAGGAACACGGAGGTTATCTTTTCATCCAGCGTCTTGGGCTGCTGGGAGGGCATGAGCAGCTGCGAATACGCGCTCTGCGGCTCGTCCGCCATGTCCAGCATGCGCTTGTATATCGCCTCCGGCTCGGCAGGCTTGACCATGTAATACTTTGCGCCCAGCGAGCATGCGCGGCGCACCATGTCCTCGCTGCGCATGGTGCTTACCACCATAACCGCCGGCGCGTCGCTCACCAGCCCCGCCGCAATGCGCTCCATTATTTCAAACCCATCCGCGCGCGGCATTATAAGCTCGGTTATCAGCACATCGTAGCGGGTTTTGTGCAGCGCCTCCAGCGCGCTTACGCCGTCGGTCACGGTGTCGAACACGCTCACGTTTTCCTGTGCGGTGAAATATTCCTTCATCATGCTGAGCATCTGCGGGTTGCTGTCTGCCATCAATACCTTAAATTTTGTCATGTGCGACCTCCTATAATGTCTATTCGGTGGGAAATTTTGCTTTCCGTGTATAAAGCATAACACCGCATTTTCCGCAGCGATAGGGGAAGAATTTAGCAGAATTTCACAATTTTTGGCGGTAAAAATAAGAAATTGGGACAATTTTGTAAAATATTGATGTTTCTGTTGCTTTCTTGAAGTTTTATGGGTAAAATGTCGATTAATTGGTTAATTATTAGTTATTTAACTTTTTTGTAAGAATATGTATGTTTCTTGGAGATTTATGGAGTTTTTGGGAGAGCGAGGAATGGACGACAGGAACGTTGTGGACGCGATGCACAGGCTGGAACTGATACGCCGCATGCGCATACAGACAATGCTGCGCGGCACGGACGCGCACCGCGGGCAGGGGCCGATACTTGATTACATTGAAACGCACCCGCGCTGCACGCAGGCGGAAGCGGCGGAATCGCTGGGAGTTAGCCCGCCCAGCATAACATGCAGCGTAAAGCGCATGGAAAACGCGGGGCTTATAGTGAAAACGGCGGACGAGAAGGACATGCGCTGCACACGGCTTGAACTGACCGAAAAGGGCAGGGAAAACCACAAGAAGGTGAAGGCCGCGTTCAAACGGCTGGACGGCGAAATGTTTGAAGGAATAAGCGACGAAGATAAACAGAAGCTTATTGAGCTTTATTCCCGCATGGCCGCGAACCTTTATAAGGAAGGCGCGGGAAAGCCGCTGAGCGAGCTGATGAACGAATTGAGAAGGCTGGAGGATGATGAAAAGGCATGATAAAGACAATTTGGCCCTACACTAAGGGCTACCGGTTCAAATCCATTTTGGCCGCGCTTACGATAATAGGCGAGGTGCTGGTGGAAGTGAGCATACCGTACATGATGGCGGACATTGTGAACATAGGCATAGAGAACAAGGATACCGCGTTTATAATACAGCGCGGTATTATGATGATACTTATGGCGATAGCTTCGCTGAGCCTTGGCGCGCTGAGCGCAAGGTTTGCAAGCGTATCCAGCGCCGGCTTTGCGAAGAACCTGCGCGGCGGGCTGTTTGAACGGGTGCAGAGCTTTTCCTTTGCAAACGTGGACCGTTTTTCAACGGCAAGCCTTATAACCCGCCTTACCACAGACGTGAATACGATACAGAACACATACATGATGGCCGTGCGCACGTTCATACGCGCGCCGTTCATGCTCATTGCGGCAACGGTGATGGCGGTAAGGATAAGCCCAGAGCTTGCGGTGGTGTTCCTGTTCGCGCTGCCGATACTGGCGATAATTATAGGCATACTGATGAGCAAAACGTTCCCGCGGTTCAAGGCCATGCTTGCCAAGTTCGACGCCATGAACGCAAACGTGCAGGAGAACCTGACGGCTATCCGCGTGGTCAAGGCATTCGTGCGCGGGGATTACGAGGACGAACGCTTCACATTTTCCGCAAACGAGGTTAAGGATTATCAGGTAAAGGCCGAAAAGCTGCTGGTTGTCGCAATGCCTATGGCGCAGTATATGGTATATATCTGCATGATAGCCGTGTGCTACCTCGGCGGTGTGCAGATAGTTGAAGGCAGGCTGCAATCCGGCGACCTGATAAGCTTTATAAGCTATATTGGGCAGGTGCTCAGCGCCGTTATGATGGTCGCCATGATGATGGTGATGCTTGTTATGAGCCGCGCCAGCATGGCAAGAATAACCGAAGTGCTTGCGGAAAAGCCTTCCATAAACGATGACGACGCCAAGGACATTGCAGTTACAGACGGCTCGATAGAGTTTGACGACGTATCCTTCAGCTACAACGGCAACCCCGATAACCCGAACCTTGAGCACATAAATCTGAAGATAGCCTCCGGCGAGACAATAGGCATAATAGGCGGCACGGGCAGCGCGAAGAGCACGCTGGTGCAGCTTATACCAAGGCTTTACGACGTGACAAGCGGCGCGGTCAAGGTTGCGGGGCACAACGTGAAGGATTATAAGATACAAACGCTTAGGCACAGCGTATCCATGGTGCTGCAAAAGAGCGTGCTGTTCTCCGGCACAATTAAGGAAAACCTTAAATGGGGCAACGCGGACGCGACCGATGCGGAAATAGAGGAAGCGTGCCGCGCGGCCGCGGCGGACGGGTTCATAAAGGGCTTCCCCGACGGCTATGATACAGAGCTTGGCCAGGGCGGCGTGAACGTATCCGGCGGGCAGAAGCAAAGGCTGTGCATAGCCCGCGCGCTGATATCAAAGCCCAAGATAATAATACTGGACGATTCCACAAGCGCGGTGGATACCGCTACGGATGCGGCAATAAGGAAGGCGCTCAATGAAGAACTGAGCAGCACGACCACCATAATAATCGCCCAGCGCATAGCAAGCGTTATGGACGCGGACAGGATAGTTATTATGAACGAAGGCAAGATAGACGACGTTGGTACGCATACGGAGCTGATGCAGCGCAGCGAAATATACCGCGAGGTATACTATTCCCAGCAGAAGGGGGTGGAGGAATAATGCCCGGACCCAGGAAACAGAGCTTTGCAAAGCCAAAGAACGCAAAAGGCACATTCAGACGCATACTGAAATACTTTAAGCCATACCGTGGGCAGCTTGTGCTGGTGCTGATAGGTTTGCTTGCAAGCGTTGCCGCAAACATTGCCGGCACGTTTATGCTGGTACCTATAATAAATGTATACATAATACCGTGGATAGGCAATGAAAATCCCGACTTTACCGGCCTTATAGGCCAGCTTGCCGTTATGGCAGCCGTGTACACCATAGGCATACTGGGCACGTTTATGTATAACCGCCTTATGATAAACGTATCCACCGGCACGCTCACAAAGCTGCGCCTTGAGATGTTCACAAAGATGCAGACGCTGCCCATAAGCTATTTTGACGGGCGCACGCACGGCGAAATAATGAGCACCTACACCAACGATACCGATGTTATGCGCGAAATGATAAGCCAAGGCTTGCCGAGCTTTATAAGCAGCGCCGTAAGAATAGTAGGCGTATTCACGATGATGATCGTGCTCAACCCCATACTTACGGGCATAGCCATACTGATGCTGGTGATAATGATGCTTATCACCAAGGCAATAGCGGGCCGCTCCGGCCGCTTCTTCAAGGCGCGGCAGGACAGCGTGGGCAAGGTGAACGGCTATATTGAGGAAATGATAGAGGGGCAGAAGGTGGTAAAGGTATTCTGCCACGAGCAGGCCGTGAACAGCCGCTTTGACGAGCTGAACGAAACCCTTAGGAAGAACACCGCCGCCGCAAGCACGCTTGCCAGCATAATGGGGCCGATAATGAACAACCTGTCCCACGTTACCTATGCAATAATTGCCGCAAGCGGCGGATTGCTGGGCGTTGCCGGAATAATAGACATTGGCACGCTGGGCGCGTTTTTGCAGTACACAAGAAGCTTTTCAATGCCCGTAGCCGAAATAAGCCAGCAGGCGAACAACGTGCTTAGCGCGCTTGCGGGCGCGGAGAGGATATTCGCCCTGCTTGACGAAAAGGCAGAGGAGGACGAGGGCGACATAGTTATGGTAAACGCCCGCGTGAACGAAAAAGGCGAGCTTGAAGAATGCAGCGGGCGTACAGAGATTTGGGCATGGAAAAAGCCCACGGGCGAGCTTATCCGCGTGCGCGGGGACGTGCGCTTTGAAAACGTTACATTCAGCTACGACGGCAAGGTGGACGTGCTGAAAAACGTTTCGCTTTACGCAAAGCCGGGTCAGAAGATAGCCTTTGTAGGCTCCACCGGCGCGGGCAAGACAACCATAACGAACCTTATAAATCGCTTCTACGATATTCAGAGCGGGCGCATAACATACGACGGCATACCCATAAGGCAGATAAAGAAAGCGTCGCTGCGCGGGTCTCTGGGCATGGTGCTGCAGGATACGCATCTTTTCACCGGCACCGTGCGCGAAAATATACGCTACGGCAGGCTTGATGCAACGGATGATGAAATAGTGAGCGCGGCAAAGCTTGCCAATGCGCATTACTTCATTTCTCATCTGCCGGAAGGCTACGATACCGTGCTTACTGCGGACGGCGCGAACCTGTCCCAGGGGCAGCGGCAGCTTATTGCAATAGCCCGCGCGGCGGTGGCGGATCCCCCGGTGCTGATACTGGATGAAGCAACCTCCAGCATAGATACCCGCACGGAATCGCTGATTGAGAAGGGCATGGACAGCCTGATGAAGGACCGCACGGTGTTCGTAATAGCGCACAGGCTTTCCACCGTGCGCAATTCGGACGCGATAATGGTGCTGGAGCACGGCGAAATAATAGAGCGCGGCAACCATGACGAGCTGATAAAGCAGCAGGGCAAGTATTACCAGCTTTATATGGGCATGTTTGAACTGAGCTGATAAAAAACAAAGCGGCACAGCCAAATGACCGGCTATGCCGCTTTTTTATTGTATCGGGGGCTTTCTATTCGCCTATAACCTTATCGGCAAAGGAATTGTCTACCAAACTGCCGAACTCCACCCTTGCGCTCAGCTCGCCCGCGGCCTCGATTATGTCCTGAAGGCGGGTGAACGCATCCTCGCTCATGGCGGGGGAATACATCCAGCTGTCCGTCGCGCGGTAGCTGTTCGCCACGGCGGAGAGCGTTTCTATCGAAGAATCGGGGAAGAACGGCTGCATGGCGCGGGCCACTTCCTCGTCCGACGCGGTCTTTACCCATTGCTGCGCCCTGTATATAGCCCGCACGAAGCTCAGCGCAAATTCCGGCTCCTCGGCAATGGTCTTGCTGCTCATCATAATGGTTGTATACGGCACCTCGCCGCTTTCAAGCCCCACGTTGGCCACTATATGCCCCCTGCCGGACGAAGCGAACTCGCTCGCCGTGGGCTCAAACAGAGTAACGTAGTCCCCCGTGCCGCCCTCGAACGCGCCGACCATCAGCGGGAACTGTATGTTGTCTATAACCTCCACATCCTCGCCCGGCACAAGACCATGGGACTTGAGAACGTAACACAGTGTCATGTAAGGCATGCCACCGGGCCTGCCGCCTATCACGCTGCGGCCGCGAAGGGATTCCCAGTCGAAGTCCGGTTCGGCTTCGCGGCCTACGAGGAAGGAGCCGTCGCGCTTGGTTATCTGCGCCACTATCATGGGATGATTCTCAAGGCCCTGATTGGCGACGTATATGCCCGTTTCGGGGCCCATAAGGGCGACCTCGGCATCGCCGGATATGAGGGCGGTCATGCTCTTGTCGCTGCCGCCGCTTGTGACTATTTCCACGTCCAGACCTTCTTTTTCAAAATAGCCGAGCGACACCGCGCAGTACAGCGGCGCATAGAACACGCTGCGCGTGACCTCGTTGAGTGTAACGTGGCGCAGTTCGCTGCCGCCGCCGCAGCCGCACATGAGCGCGCACAGCAGCATAGCTGCCGCAAGTATCATAGCTGCCTTTTTTGCAATTACCATTATTCTTTTTACCTCCGCATCTATTGGCTGATTCCATATTATGCAGAGCGGGGCAGGATTGTGAAAATCAGGTTAAATATATCAAACCGGCTCTCCGCGCGCTTGAATGCATTAGGCGCATTTGCTATAATTTTATATGCAAAAGTGAAATAAGGCAGGCAATGCCGTATATAAGCTTTTTAAGCCAAAAAGGAGGATGGAATGAAAAGGCTTGAACTGGGCGTGGGCGGAATGAGCTGCGCGGCATGCTCCGCGCGGGTAGAGCGCGCGCTGAAGGGCGTTGGCGGCGTGGAAAGCGCAAGCGTTAATCTGGCCGCGGAACGCGCAAACATAGTATATGACGAAAAGGCTACGGGCGAGGCGGCGCTGAAGAAGGCCGTTAAGGACGCGGGGTATAATCCATTCGACCTGACGGAGAAGGCCAAGGCCGAGATGGCCGCAAAAAAGGCCAACGAAAAGCGTGACATGAAGCGGCGGCTCATATTCGCGGCAGCATTCGGCATTCCGCTTTTCTACATTGCCATGGCGCCGATGATAAAGGGGCTTGAGCATGCGCTGCCGCGCTTTATAGACCCGGAATATAACACGCTCAACTATGCTTTGGCGGAGCTGATATTGGTAATACCCATACTTATCGCCGGCAGGCGGTTTTACAGGAGCGGGTTCAAGGCGCTGTGGCTCAAAAGCCCCAACATGGATTCGCTCATAGCCGTAAGCACGCTTGCCGCAACGCTTTACAGCATATACGGTGTTATAAAAATCGCCGATGGGGATATGCACGCCATGCACTCGCTGTATTTTGAATCGGCGGGCATGATAATAGTGCTGATACAGTTCGGCAAATATCTGGAAACGCTGTCCAAGGGCCGCACGGGTGACGCTATAAAAAAGCTGATGAGCCTTGCGCCGGACACGGCCCGCGTTATGCGCAACGGCGCGGAGGTTGAACTGAGCGCCAAGGACGTTATGATGGGGGACACGGTGGTGCTTAAACCCGGCGAGCGCGTGAGCGTGGACGGCACAATAGTATCCGGCCGCACAAGCGTGAACGAGGCCATGCTCACCGGCGAAAGCATGCCCGTTGATAAGGAAGTCGGCGATAAGGTATACGCCGGAACCATAAACGGCGAAGGCGCGGTGCTGTTCACGGCAACGGGCGTGGGCGCGGACACGGCGCTTGGGCGCATAGTGCATATGGTTGAAGAAGCGCAGGGGTCAAAGGCTCCCATAGCGCGCATGGCGGACGCCGTTGCGGCGTACTTTGTTCCGGCGGTCGGCGGCGTGGCAATATTGGCATTCATACTGTGGCTCGTGTTCGCCCGTGACTTTGCGCTGGCGGTGAGGGTATTCATATCGGTGCTTGTAATCGCCTGCCCGTGCGCGCTGGGCCTTGCAACGCCAACGGCGATAATGGTTGCTGCCGGGCGCGGAGCGGAGCTTGGCATATTGGTAAAAAGCGGGGAGGCGCTGGAGACGGCGGGCAAGGTGAACGCCGTTATGCTGGACAAAACCGGCACGGTCACTACCGGTTCGCCCGTGGTTACGGACATAATAACCGCGCCCGGTGCGGATGAAACAGCCGCGCTTACCCTTGCGGCGGCGGCTGAAAAGCAGAGCGAGCATCCCCTTGCCAAGGCTATACTTGCCGCGGCGGAGCAGCGCAGCATAACCGTGCCCGATGCGGAAGGCTTCAAGGCCAGCGCGGGGCACGGCGTGGACTGCACCGTGAGCGGGACGCACATAGTTATGGGCAGCGCAAGGCTTATGCGCGAGCAGGGCATAGACAACCCGCTGGAGGAAAAGGCGGCGGCGCTGAGCGCGGATGGCAAAACGCCAATATACATGGCAGCGGACGGCAAGCTGACGGCGCTTTTCGCCGTGGCGGATGCAATAAAGCCGGACGCCGCGGAGGCCATACGCCTGCTTAAAGAGATGAACGTGAAGCTTGTCATGCTCACGGGCGACAATTCGCTCACGGCCAAGGCCGTTGCGGCCAAGGTTGGCATAGACGAAGTGCGCAGCGAGGTTCTGCCCGGCGATAAGGCGGGCGAGGTAGTACGGCTGCAAAACATGGGCTACACCGTTGCCATGGTTGGCGACGGCGTGAACGATGCACCTGCGCTTGTTAAGGCGGATACGGGCATAGCCATAGGCGCGGGCGCGGACGTGGCAATAGAATCGGCGGACATAGTGCTTATGGGCGGGGAGCTTGGCGGCGTTGCGGCGGCGCTAAGGCTCAGCCGCGCGGCAATGACCAATATAAAGGAAAACCTGTTCTGGGCATTCGGCTACAATACGCTGGGCATACCCGTTGCGGCGGGCGTGCTGTATGCCTTCGGCGGGCCGCTGCTCAGCCCCATGATAGCTGCGGCGGCAATGAGCCTGAGCAGCGTATCGGTCGTTACCAATGCGCTCAGGCTGCGCCGTTTCGACCCGAACAAGACGCACAAGTACCTTAAACCCCATTCTTCAAAGAAGAACGGCGGGAATGACGCCGCGCAGGCGGGAAATAATAACAACATTACTTCTAAGGAGGAAACAAACATGATTACGCTTAAAGTGAACGGCATGATGTGCCAGCATTGCCAGAAGGCTGTGGAGAAAGCCCTTGCGGAAGTCGGCGCAACGGACATAACCGTTGACCTTGCCAACAAGCAGGCCACCTTTGCCAATGCAGACGAGGCCGCCGCGCGCAAGGCCATAACCGACGCCGGATACGAGGTGGAGTAAGGCGGGGCTTACGCCCGCAGTGAAATTGCGCTCAGGCGTTGTAGGGGCCGTCATTGGCGGCCCGCCGTGTTTTTACATAAGAGAATACGGGCGGTAATGGCCGCCCCTACTTGTTATGAGAGGCTGCAAAGCACCAAAACGGCTCCCCGGCAAGCGGTGGCGTCTTTTGGTGCGCTTTATATACTTCTCTATTGCGTTTCGACACTATTCTACATTATAATAAATATAAGCGCCTACCCCGACGCGAAAAGGGGACGGTTGACCACGACCCAAGCTTGATTCTTTCAAGAAGGGAGGTGGTTTCCGTGATGACATGGTCAGAATTCTTAGCATTTCTGATGTTCGTTATAGAACTTTTCAAGGTTTTCTTGAGAGTGCTGCGATTCGTAGTAAAACTCCTCAAAAACGAAAAGTAACCGCCCTGGCCAAAGGAAACGGTTACTTAACGTAACAAATTAAACTGTGGCCAACCGTCTCCGGTAGGCGCGGTTTTTATACTTATATTATACGCAAATTGTGATGGATATGCAAGTAAAAACTAAGTAGTACTGTACCCAAAAGGCTCCCCGGACGGGGAGCTGGCAATACGCCGTAAGGCGGATTGTCTGAGGGGTTGAAACAAACGGAGAGATGTGAGCTGATTTATAACCCCTCCGTCTGCTCGTTCCACTCGCATCCACCTCCCCTTTCAGGGCAGGCTGGTGGCAGCGCCAACCAAAAGCTGTCCCCGTGTGCGGGGAAAGTGTCGCGGCGTGAGCCGTGACGAAAGGGGAACGGCTCAAAGCTGCCAAGCTATTTTACCGTTCCCCCCTCAGTCTCACTTCGTTCGACAGCTCCCCCGCAAGCGGTGGCGCCTTTTGACATCGCTTTTCCCCCCAATTATTACGCCCCAAAATAATTTGTTACAAAATCGTAATAAAGGTGTTGACAACGGCGTAATGATATGGTAACATCTAAGCGTGCAAACGGGAAGGTCCCAAATAGGCCGCAAGGCCAAGCCGGGTGAAATTCCCGGCACAAAACAAAAACAAATTTTTGAAAGGAAATTAGACAAGATGAAGAAACTGTTTGCTCTCGTTCTTTCTCTGGCTCTCGTCGTTGCCTTTGCGGTTCCCGCTCTGGCCACCGGTTGGGCCACCCTCGATCCCGCTCCTGTTTATAAGGAAATCGGCATTGCCGTTTATGGCCTCGAGGTCACTCCTAACACCAGCAAGGTCGGCGAGCTCTATGCCGAGCTGAAGGCCCCCTACCCCGTAGTGAAGGGCACCAAGCTGCACTTCCTGGTAGAAGTCACCGTTCCCTATGCTAACCTGACCGCTGCCGTTAAGGAACTGATCAAGGTTAAGGGTCTGGAAGTCAACATCAAGACCACCAACATGGAGAACATCGACTGCACCTACTACAACGATTATGACAAGAATCTTAAGGGCACTCTGACCGCTGTTGATGGCGTCATCACCGACACCTTTATTAATCCTGCGTATGCCGACAAGACCGTTGTTTGGGCCTACAGGGTAACTGCTACCGCTAAGTCCGACAAGGAAACCAAGGTTGTTGCTACCGCCGGCTTCTACAACAAGTGGGACAACGGCAAGATGGAAATCTACAACGCCAAGGCTGAGCTTGTTTACACCGTTTGGCACGGCGCCGATGTGTTTGCAGTAGTCAACGCCAAGGGCGAAAAGGTTCGTTTCCCCGTTGTCGGCAAGCAGATCGACAAGAAGGGCGTAAAGGTATATCAGGCTGATGGTACCGAGTGGATCCTCACCTTCGGCAGCCAGGGCGCTGGCAGCGTAGACTTCTACAACGCCAACACCGATACTTGGGCTTCCAAGACTCCCGCCACCTATGATGCGCTGAACAAGATCTACAAGGACATCTTCGGATTCCTCGGTTTCGAGTTTGCTGAGTGCGATCAGATGACCGAAGCTCACTTCACCAAGTACTTCGGCACCATCGGCGAAGTATCCGCTTCCTACACCTGGAACGCCGGTATGGTCGTCGTCAACCCCGCTACCCCCGACCTGCCCCAGACTGGTGACAACGCCAGCATCGTTGGCTTCGCTATGGTCGTAGTGGCTATGGTTGCCGCCGCCGTCGTAACCTTCAAGAAGGTTCGCGCGTAATTAAACCAATCGGGACATAAACCCTAAAATGCACCTCGCCCCTCCTCGCGGAGGGGCGAGTTTTTGTTGCATTAAACCAAAAGGCTCCCCGGCCGGGGAGCTGGCAATACGCCGTAAGGCGGATTGTCTGAGGGGTTGAAACAAACGGAGAGATGTGAGCTGATTTATAACCCCTCCGTCCATTCGCTAACGCTCATGTCCACAACGCTGGTTGGAATATGGTCGTCTTGCTACGCTGCCGCTTGCAATACTCCCTATTCCGCCCGATTCTCCCCTCGCTGCATCGCCCACTGGGCGCGCTCGGCTCGAATCCCCTTTCAGG
>Ga0129310_1002715_pt1 | contig 12570 bp, 16 predicted proteins | sample Go1ome_2_FD_94433 | JGI IMG/M metagenome (GOLD analysis project Ga0129310, IMG submission 94433) | Western lowland gorrila individual fecal microbial communities from Wisconsin, USA - Go1022A metagenome | ecosystem: Host-associated > Mammals > Digestive system > Large intestine > Fecal | place...
TGTGGATGACGTGATCGAAACAGCAAATCACTTCCGCTGCATTGACATGATTATTGATCATGCAAAAGCAGCTCTGACGGAGAAGTTCATCAAAGAACTTCACTTGGTTTTGAAAAACGGCACTAGCAATTCCAGAAAAGATTGGTTTGCTGTTGGTGAGTATAAGAAACTCCCGAATGAAGTCGGCGGCAGAGATACCGTCCTTCCGGAAGAAGTTGCCGATAAAATGAAGGCCTTGCTGACGGAATACAACGCCAAGGAAAAAAAGACCTTTGAGGATATTCTGGACTTCCATGTGAAATTTGAGCGAATCCACCCATTCCAGGACGGCAACGGTCATGTGGGCAGATTGATCATGTTTAAGGAGTGCCTGAAATACAATATCGTTCCGTTCATCATTGAGGACGATCTGAAGATGTTCTATTACCGTGGACTAAAGGAATGGGACAACGAAAAAGGCTATCTGACAGATACCTGTCTGACCGCACAGGATAAGTATAAAGCGCATTTGGATTATTTTAGGATTGCATATTGAGCAAGAAGCGAGGTGCAGCTATGCACGTAGACTATGTGGATGATAATTTCCAAAGTGTCATCCCTAAAGTTCCAAAGTCTCAATTTGACACTCTGGAATGCAGTGTTCATCAACGAGGGGATCCCGCAGGCGGAGCGTTTGGCGAAACTCAACGCCATTGCCATCAGCCAGATGAAGGTGCTGACGGAGGATCACAGGCTGCTGCAGCTCAGTGAGGTGAACGAAAAAGAATCATAAAAACAAAAATCCCATGCAATAAATCGTCCTTTCCGTGCATTACACGGATGACAGGAGATGGAAGCCTATGCTCAGTATGCTGATGACAACCGAATATGCTCCGGCAGAGGATCGACACGAGCTGCAGCAGTTGTTGGTCCACATTGTCGGCGGGGAGCGTGAAGCGCTGGCGGAGCTGTACCGGCGCACGCGCTCGGCGGTGTACGGCTTAGCACTGTCGTACCTCAAAAACGCACACGACGCGCAGGATCTTACCCAGGATGTCTATGTGCAGGTGTGGGACCGCGCGGAGCAGTACCGACTCACCGGATCGCCTATGGGCTGGCTGCTGGCCGTATGTCGAAACCTGTGCCTGATGCGCCTGCGGCGGGAGGAACGCCATGCCGCCCTCAGTGAGGAGGAATGGGACGCCATTCCCGCGCGGGAGTGCGGGCTGGACGCCGACGAGCGCGCACTTCTGCAAGGCGCCTTGGGCACCCTTGCTGACGAGGAACGGCGCATCGTGCTGCTCCACGCCGTTACGGGCCTGAAGCACCGGGAGATCGCGGCGCTTCTTGAGCTGCCGCTCCCCACCGTCCTGTCGAAATATCACAGAGCATTGAAAAAGATGCGCAGCTTTCTGGAAGGAGATGACGCCCGATGACCAATGAAAAAATGGAACAGAGGCTGGCTGCGGCGCTTAAAAAGACCGCGCCGGATGATGTGAACGGCGTTCTCTCCCGCTGTGAAGAGCGGAAAGGAACGGTAATTCCCATGACAACAAAGAAAATGGCAAATAGAAAATGGGCAACGCTTGTGGCTGCCTGCCTTGCTGTAATGCTGCTTGGCGGCGGAGGCGTGTTCTACCAGCGAGCGAACGCGGTGGCGTCCGTGGTGTCGCTGGATGTGAACCCCAGCATTGAGTTGAAAGTGAATCGGAGCGAAAAGGTTCTCGCCTGTACGCCGCTCAACGAGGATGCAAAAGCCATCCTTGCGGATATGAGCAATGGAGCTGACCTCAAGGGCGCGAAGCTGGATGTGGCGGTAAATGCCATCGTGGGAAGTCTCGTGCGCAACGGTTATCTCGACAGCATTTCCTCCGCCATCATGATCTCGGTGGAGGACAAGGATACCGCCCGTGCGGAAAAGCTCCAGCGTGAGCTGACCAGTACCGTGGACGGCGTGCTGCAGACGAGCGAAGCAAAGGCCGCCGTCCTGACGCAGACGCTCACGCAGGACGCGGGGCGGGAACAGCAGGCCCGGGAAAACAACATTTCCACCGGAAAAGCGGCGCTGGTGAACCACGTGCTCGCGCTCAACTCCGCACTCAAGTTTGACGCGCTGGCAAAGCTCTCAGTCGAAGAACTGAAGGATCTCGCGGAAGCGGGCGCGCCTGCCATGCCCATTGGCACGGACAAGGCTATGGATCTTGCTGCGGCGGCGTTTGGTAAGGTATCTGCCGCCAAGATGGCGTACAGCGCAGTCGATTCCGAGCTTGATGAATCTCCCGCATACTATGAGGTCGAGATCACGAGCCAAAGCGGCGAAGAGTTTGAGTACAAGATCGACGCTTACACCGGTGCGATTCTGGAGAGCAAGCGTGAGGCGGCTGACGGAGCGGAGACGTCTGCGGAGCAGCCTACCAAGCCCGATCCGTCCGGCGACATCGGTCATGCCAAGGCGAAGTCCATCGCTCTGAACCATGCGGGCGTGAGCGAGAACACGGCCTATGACATGGACGTTGAGCTGGACGATGAGGACGGCACGTTCGTCTACGAGGTCGAGTTCAAATCCGGCGGCATGGAGTACAGCTACGAGATCAACGCCGCCACCGGCGCGATCCTCAAACATGAGACGGAGTTGGATGACTGACACGCAAAGCACTCCAGTAAAGCGTATTTGGATTACTTTCGGATCGTGTATTAAGCATGCCGATTTTCAACGCATCAACCGCTTACCCGCGACATACACAGCAGGTGCTGAAGCCGCAAACCCACATCAGAAAACTCGTTTTATAGGTTGAAAGGGACTCCCCTGACTGCTTTTTGCAGTCAGGGGAGTCCGCTTTACATATATTGCGATTACTTCTCTGCGTACAGCCGCCACAGGAATGTCACGATCTGTGCTCTCGTGCAGCCGCTGCCGGGGCTGAAGGTGGTGTCGGTGGTGCCGTTGGTGATGCCGTTGTCCGTGGCCCACTTCACCGCTTCGGCGTAGTAGGCATCGGCGGCCACGTCGCTGAAGGCAGGCGCACCGTCGGCGGACGCCTTGGACGTCCGGAACAGGAAGGTCATGCCCTGAGCCCGGGTGCAGGTCGCGTCGGGGGCGAACAGGCCATCAGCCGTTCCGGTGGTGATGCCGTTCTCAATGGCCCACGCCACCGCCTTCTCATAGTAGCTGCCGGCGGCCACATCGGTCATTCCGGCCGCAGTCCCCTCCGGTTCAGGAGAACCCGCCGCCCGCCACAGGAAGGTAACGATCTGGGCCCGGGTGCAGGGCTGATACGGTCCGAAAAGGTCATTGCCGATGCCGCCGGTGATGCCCTTCTTCTGCGCCCACTTCACGGCTTCGTAGTAATAGGCATCGGTGGGAACGTCCCGGAAGGGGCTGATCTTCACTTCCTCCGTGAATGCAGCCTTGACCTCCACCTTCCCGGCGGGCATGGTGCGTTTCCCTCCTTGTCTGTCTCGTTGTTCTTTTCTCGTTTCTCCCGTTCATGCAGGCGCATACAGACCACCGTCAGCACAGCGGCGGCCGTAAAGGACGCCACGCCCACCAGCACATAGCCGCCCGCGCTGTCCGCCAGCAGCGTCGCGCCGTAGGCCTCCTGGACGGCGGCGCCGGGCGGCCCGCCGATGAAATGGGCCAGCGCGCCGGTTAGTCCCAGAGCCAGCACGGTACATAGTGTTCCCAGCCGCCGCAGGGCCGTCCGCTCCCGCTTTTGGATCAGCCTCAGGGCCGTCTGCTTCACACGCCGGACGCGCTCCGTGGTGTCATACATGCCCCTTCCTCCTTCCCGAAAAAGTCCTTACACTCTGATAGGGACAAAAACGGAGAAAACTACGCACCGAAAATTGAAAAAATTTCAAAAAAATCAGACCGTCCTGTTGGACGATCTGATGAGACTGTATTTACGCCTCGGCCTTCCGCGCCAGCAGCCGGAAGCACAGCGCCGTGGGCAGCGGGACAAAGTAGGCGATGAGCTGAGGCGTCCCCCCGGCGCTGACCAGAAGGTTGTAGATGGCGTGGTAAATGATGGCCACACACAAAAGCGCGAACAGGCAGGCCGCCCGCAGGGGACGGCTGTCCCACACGGGGCGCAGCGCGCCGCCATACACATTCCCGCAGACCACGTGCATCGCGCCGGTGCCAAAGCCCCGGATCAGCAGAAAGAGGATCTGATCCGCGCCGTTCTGCGTGAGGTAGCAGACGTTCTCAAAGGTGGCAAAGCTGGCGGCCACGATGACGGCGGCCAGCCGGAAGCGGGCGAACGTCGGCTCAAACACCGCCAGGAAGAACAGCAGCGGCAGCAGCTTCATGATCTCCTCCACCACCGGGGCGATCTGGGTGGCGGCATTGACGGCATCCGCCTGATACAGCCGGGCGAAGAAGGTGTTGAGATAGGCAGAGAGCAGACAGGCCCCCATCCCCGCAAGGCAGAACACCAGTGCGGCGCGCTGCCCCCGTTTTAAAGACAGCAGCGCCACCACCAGCGGGGCCGCCATGCAGACGAATACATTTTCGATATAGGTCACGCCTCCACCGCCTTTCGCACCGCGGGCAGGAACAGGAGCAAAACGAGGGTCAGCAGGAAATCGAACCAGAAGTAGGGATTGGTCAGGGTGTCGCTCACCCAGAAGCAGGAGGCCGTCCACAGGGCGTACTCCAGTGCGATGAAGGCCAGCACCGTTCCGTGAAACCGGCGCAGCCGCCCGTTTTCCGTCTTTTTCGCCCAGACGAGCCCCCGCACCGCGCACCACGCCAGCATCATCGTCAAGCCGCACATGAGGACATTGAAAAGCAGATCGCCGTAGGTGACATACAGCCCAAACTGCGGCAGGCAGAACACCGGCACCAGCCAGCACAGTCCCGTCCGGGACTGCCGCTCCCCCGCGTCAGGCAGCGTCAGCGTCAGGGCGAGCAAAAAGACATAGCTGGCTAGCCACGCAAGGTCGGAGACGTAAAAAACCTGCGGGGTCTCCTGCCGCAGCAGCAGATGCAGCGTCCAGTAGAGGGTGCCCAAGGCAAAGGTTCCGTAGAAGCAGGTCAACAGAAACCACGGCTGCCTGCGGCTCTTGAGATACACCCGCAAAGCGGCGCAAAAGCCCACCGCCACGGCGAGAAACTGCGAGAGATAGTCCCAGAACTCAATCATCGTACCGCTCCTCGTCCGCCGAATCCCCCTCATGCCCCCGCAGGCGGACGCACAGCACCGTCACGCACACGCCTAACGCAAAGGCCAGCAGGCCCACCACGAGATAGCCCAGGCTCCGGCCGCTGAAAATGCTGGCGGCCATGCCGCCGCCCAGCGCCGCGTCGGAAAATCCCTCCGTGATGCCGGGCATGGCCAGCGCGAGGGAAACGATCACGACGAGACAGGCCGCCGTCCCGGCCCAGAGGATCCCACGGGCACGGCGGCGCTGCCGTTCCCGCTCCAGTTCCCTCGCCCGTCGCTTGGCCGTGGCCAATCGTTCAGCCGTTGTGCGCATCTGTGATCCCCTCCTGTTCCAGCCGCTTTCGCAGCGCGATTTTTCCACGGTAAATGAGGTCCGCCACCTGCTTTTCCCGCTTGCCCATGACGGCGGCGGTCTCCGCGTGGCTCAGTCCCTCAAAATAGACGAGGAACAGCGCCTCCCGGTAGTCCTCGTGCAGCTCTGCCATGCAGGTCCGCAGGAGCCGCGCCCGCTCCGCCGACTGCACGGTTTCCTCCACCAGCTCCCGCGCCTCCAGTTCCTCCGTCAGCGCGTCCAGGGAGAAGCAGTTTCTCGCCCGCTTTTTGTGCAGCAGCCGCAGGGCCATGTGCCGCGCCGACTGGTAGAGGTAGGCGCGAAAGCCGCCGTCCCGGATGGCCGGTCTTTTGGCGATGAGATAGGCAAAGGCCTCGATCATCAGGTCCTCCGCCTCGTGAAGGTCGCAGAGGTAGCCGTCCAGATAGAGGGTCAGCTTGGTGCCGTATCGCTCCATGAGCGCGCCCAGAGCGTCCTCGTCTCCGCCGAGGTAGCGGCGGTATAACGCTTCGTCTGTCATCCCTCCGCCGCCTCCCTTCGCCGCTTTTTTCATGATTATAACACGCCCCATGCGCCCTTGTCGATAGAATTGATATACCTGAAAGGCTCCTGCCATCAGTTCCACGCCCCAGGTCATCTCCGCCCGCGCCAGCAAAAAGCGGATAAAACACTTGAAGGCCAATTCCGGTTTTTTCATTTCCGCATTGAACGTCTTTTGCCTACTACCTCTTGATAGTAGGTAATCATTCTTTGCCGACGCGTAGCGTAACGAAACGTTCCGCTGTGTTGCGGCACAGCAGTCACAGGCTAAAAGGAAATCCCGCCTTGTTTCGGAAATTTATCATTTATAATTTGATATATTTCCGAAACATGTTGACATTCTTCCGAATGTTGGACATAATAGAAGCAACAGATCATCTCAAGGAGGCAAGCAAATGGCTGACTTTATGTTTGTAAAAGATGCGGCTGCGCTTTGGAATATTAGTGAGCGGCAGGTCAGCGGGCTTTGCAGTCGCGGAAAGATTCCCGGAGCAGTAAAGCAGGGACGTTCTTGGATGATCCCGACAACTGCCGAAAAGCCCGCTGATCAGCGAGTCAAATCCGGAGCCTATACGCGCGCTGCGAGAGCAGCGAAGCTGCCGCTGCCCATTGGCATCTCTGATTATCGTCTGGCCTCTTCAAATTATTACTACATTGATAAGACTATGATGATCAAAGACTTTATTGATGAGCGGCCCATGGTGTCTTTGTTTACTCGCCCGCGTCGCTTCGGCAAGACTTTGAACATGGATATGCTTCGCGTCTTCTTTGAAAAGACCGACGATGATACTTCGGTCTACTTCAAAGACAAGAAAATATGGGCTTGCGGCGAAAAATACCAAGCATATCAGGGCAAATACCCAGTGATCTATGTCACATTCAAGGACGTCAAGTGTGAAGACTGGGAGTCCGCCTATGCTCTGATCTGCCAGATACTCCGTAACGAAGTACAACGGCATAGCGAGCTGCTGAACAGTGATCGAATCAGCTCCTATGATAAAAAATATCTTGAGCGCATTCTGGAGGGTACCGCAAGCAAAACTGATATGGCTACAGTCTTCCTGAATCTGTCCAGAATGCTTGATGCTCATTACGATAAGGCACCCATTATCATCATAGACGAGTATGATACTCCCATCCAGCAGGGTCACACGCAGGGTTACGATGAAAAGATCATTTCTTTTATGCGGAATCTCTTTTCCGGCGGTTTGAAGGACAATAAGCACTTGTCTTTCGGTTTTCTGACAGGTATTCTGCGTGTTGCGAAAGAAAGCATTTTCAGTGGCCTGAACAACCTTGTGATCAACTCTGTCCTCGACAACAAGTATAGTTCTTATTTCGGCTTCACCCCTGATGAGGTAAAGCAGATGGCAGCGTATTACGGCGTTTCCGAAAAGTATGATGAGATCTGCGAGTGGTACGATGGCTACCGATTTGGAAGGTCCGAGATCTTCAACCCTTGGTCTATCATCAACTATTTCAACAATGAGTGCGAGCCCAAGGCCTTTTGGCAATCCACGGGAAGCAATGATGTGATCGGAGAGATCATCGCGCAGGCAGATCAGGACATCTATGGTAAGCTGACCTCTCTGGTTTCCGGTAAATTCATTATCTCTTATATCGATACGAATGTCATCTACCCGCAAATCAATCAGAACCCCTCTGCAATTTATAGTTTTCTTCTGGTTGCCGGTTATTTGAAAGCGGTGAAAGTCGAATCCTCTTACGGCGTGGACTTCATGTGTGAATTGGCCCTTCCCAACAAGGAAATCGCCTTCGTTTACAACAAGGAAATTCTGCAAAAGCTGGATCGCATAATTCCACAGTCAACTTCCATTGCAATTCAGGAGGCGATCTACTCCGGCAACAGCAGCCGTATTCAGGATTTGATCCACAACTTACTCTTGCAGTCTGCCAGCAGTTTTGATACGGTCGGAGAAAACTTTTATCGCGGGTTCATGCTTGGTTTATGCGCTATGCTCAGCGGCTCCTACACCACTTCGAACCGGGAATCCGGCGAGGGACGTTATGATCTGCAGATGGAGCCCAAGGACTACAAGCTCCCCGGTATCATAATTGAGTTGAAAGCAGAAAAAAACGGTTCGAAAGAATCTCTTACGAAACTCTCTCAGACTGCGTTGCAGCAGATCAATGATCGAAAGTATGACACCGAAATGCGCAGCAGGGGCATCCATACAATCTACAAGTACGGCGTAGCTTTTAGCGGCAAGGACGTTGTGGTAACCGTCGGTTGATCTTTCATACCATCAGCTCCTGAGGTTTTCATAAAAAACATCTCCAACATAGTTTGGGCGGAAACCCACTGCCTTTAGGCGGTGGGAGGAGCCCTGTTCGTAAAGACGCATCATCCTTGGTTTTCGACATACTTTTGGATAATTGCCGAGGACACTTCCCCGATACTACAGGCAAAGTATCCATCGGACCAGAATATTTTTTTCTTCCAATAGTGGTTGCCCAGGAAAGGTATCCGCTCAATAATCGCCGTAACCCAAGAGCACTATCCGGGCATAGCCCAGATAGTGCTCAAATCAGTACAGTTTTAAAAATTGGTCAATCGTGTAGGCACGGTCGTCAACGATGATATGGGTTCTGCTATTCTGCTTAAAAAAGTCAAGATAGGTTGCTTTGTTTGCTCGTTGAAATCGAACATATTCGCCGTAGGAAAATATGACACCCGGCGCAGAGAGGTCTTTGGCACAACCAACGCATACAAATTCATTTCCTTCAACACCAATGTACGTATCGATCCGATCCAGCTTGCCATCTTCGGTTTTGAAAAGGACATTCATAAGCGTCAGTCCATGGCCGAAATCATAGTAGTCCGTTCTTCTTAACTTCGAGTGTATTTTCTCCATATCGTGCATCCTTATTTCTTGCGGCAGTATGCCGGTATTGTTGTTGACCAAGGCAAATAATCCCTCAACTGTTCGCCGTCAGGCTTTTCTCCCAGTTTGGGCAGTTCCTGGAGTAAAAACAGCAGATATCCAAATGGATCCAAATTGTTTGCCTTTGCTGTTTCTATCATGCTGAAACACAAAGCGCTGGACGTTGCCCCTTTTGCTGTATCACAAAACAAGAAGTTCCGGTGCGACATCACAAATGGCTTCACACTTCTCTCCGCCAAATTGTTCGTTAACTCTAATCGGCCATCCAGCAGGACAGCATCCAACGTTTCCCGTTGATTCAGCGAGTACCTCTGCGCATTATAGAGGGCGGTCTTCTCCTCCGCTTCGAAACTGTTCAGGTGCTCCCAATAGGCATCCAGAACCGGTTTCAGTTCCTTTTGCCGATGCTCTAATCGTTTTTCCGGCGGGAAATCTTTCCATGTGCTTTCCAGAGCAAATATTCTCTCAATGAGTTGAAATGTTTTCTCGGACATACTGTCCTTTACGGGCTTTCCATCTACAAAACAATCTACCCATTTTCTGCGGGCATGAGCAAAACAGTCTATTATCACGATGATAAGGTTATTATACATCACCGATTGAAAATGTAAATCATCCCAAAGTATGAGACCGGCGGCTTCCGCGCATTTTGCAAAAGTCGGATGAGTCGGTCCCTGTAAACCGAATCACAACCAAGTTGCGAGAAACAGCGTACCCGCGGCAAAGTCCCGTCGATTTTCATTGCCATACCGATGGAACCGTGGTATACTATTCCCGTTGAAAAAACAAAACGAAGGAGAGATGACCATGGATCCCATCAACGAGATCGAACTGGAGGACTGCCCCGTATGCCGCGGCGCCGGTTATATTGAGGACGAGCAGGGCTGGTGCATGTATGCGTGCTGCCTGAACTGCGGCACGGAGACCGCCCACGTCAGCTACAAGACGCCGGAGGAGCGGCTGGAGGCCGCCCGGCAGGCTGCCTACCTGTGGAACATCGGCAAGGTGATCCACAACGGCATGTGTGACTGATTCCCACGCAAAGAACGCGCAAGTGAGGAGCACTTGCGCGTTTTTCCTTTGGCTGATACAATACAGAAAAAAGCTTCCGGGAGGAACAGTATGATTCGTGAGATCTGCAAGGATGAGACGTTTCTCGTCCAGAAGGCCGCTCCCGCCACGGCGGACGATCTGGCCACGGCGCAGGACCTGCTGGACACCCTGACCGCCCATAAGGACGGCTGCGTGGGCATGGCGGCCAACATGATCGGCGTTTGCAAGCGCATCATCGCCTTTGACAACGAGGGGACGTACATAGTGATGTTCAATCCCGTCATCGTCCGGCAGTCCGGGCCGTATGAGGCCCAGGAGGGTTGCCTCTCCCTCACCGGCGTCCGGAAAACGAAACGGTTCCAGACCATCAAGGTCCAGTGGCAGAACGAAAAGTTCCAGACCCGGCTGAAAACTTTCACCGGCTGGACGGCGGAGATCATCCAGCACGAGATCGACCATTGCGAGGGGATTTTGATATGATTCTTTACTTTTCCGGCACCGGGAACAGCGGTTACGCGGCCCGACGCATTGCCGACGGGCTGGGCGAGCCGCTGCTGTGCCTGAACGACCGCATCAGGGCCGGGGACACCGCTCCGGTGGAGACCGGGGAGCGGCTGGTGATCGTCACGCCCACCTACGCATGGCGAATCCCCCGCATCGTGGAGGACTGGCTGCTGCACACGGAGCTGACCGGGGCGAAGCGAGTGTGGTTCGTCATGACCTGCGGCAGCGAGATCGGCAATGCCGACCGGTACAACCGTCGCCTCTGTCAAGCAAAAGGCCTTGCCTGCATGGGCACGGCGCAGATCGTCATGCCGGAGAACTACATCGCCATGTTCAACGCCCCTCAGGCGGAGGAAGCCCGACAGATCGTGGCCAAAGCGGAGCCGGACATTGACAATGTGATCGCCGCCGTCCGGGAAAACCGGGCCTTTCCCCCGCCCCGGAGGAACTTCTATGACCGCTTTATGAGCGGGCCGGTGAATCCCATCTTCTATTCCTGCTTTGTAAAGGCAAACGCCTTCACTGCCGGAAATACCTGTACCGGCTGCGGACAGTGCGTCCGGCGCTGCCCCACCAACAACATCACCCTGCAAACCGGGAAGCCCGTCTGGGGGCAGAACTGCACCCACTGCATGGCCTGCATCTGCTACTGTCCCGCAGAGGCCATCGAGTACGGCAAAAAGAGCCTTGGCAAGCCACGGTATCATTTTGAAGCGCTGTGAGGAGCTTCTGAACGCGCAATTGCAGACTATGCGCAGGGCAGCCGCCCTGCGCATAGTTTTTATTGGAACGAAGCAGGCTATATTTAAGAGGTTTTGATCTCGCTTTTTCGCGTACTGCCGCCTCCGGTGCGAGCGGAGAAAATCGCGGCAGCTTCCCCCGGCAGCCAAACTTTTTTCTTGCATTTTTCCTCATTTCTTGTATCATAAAACCGTACACCACACACCGATATACAGCAGGAGAACTCTTTTTGACTCCGAGGATTTTTTTATGAAACGCGATGACAAGCTGTTTTCCATTGGCGAGATTGCCAAGGCATTGGGCGTGACCCGCCGCATCATCCTCCACTATGAGGAACGGGGGCTGATCGAGCCGGATAAGCGGGATGACGCCACCAACAACCGCTACTATACCATTGATACCTTTACCAAGCTGCGGAGCATTCGCAGTCTGCAGAATCTGGGACTGACGCTGGATGAGATCCGGGATTACTACAACGATTCCACGGATCTGATGCCGCTCATTCGCCGGATGGAGGAAATGCGGGACCAGCTGAACCTCAACATTGAAAAGCTGTACGAGCGGGTCAAGGTATCCTCCGCTCAGGTCAAGGAGCTGGAGCTGCCGCAGCAGCTCATATACCGCCGCACCTACCGCAGCGATAACGTGGCGGACAAGACCGTTCTGCTCCGCAACACGGCTCTGGAGGCCATGCGGGCCCACGGTACGGATATCACCCGGCGGATGTACTTCATCCAGTTCCCTATCGACCGCCCGGCCGAGGTGTCCTTCTGCGTGGCCGTTCCCCCGGGCAGTGAGGGAGAATATGTGGAGACCGCAGCGCCTATGCGGGCCATCTGCATCTATCACCACGGTGCGTATGAGGAGCTCCCCGCCGTGGGCCGCCAGCTTCTGAACTGCGCCAAGGCACACGGCCTGACGCCGCAGGGCATCCTGCGCCATACCTATCTGGAGGGGCCGCCCCAGCATAAGGACCCCGCAAAGTTCATCACTCAGGTCATTCTGCCAATCGTGTAATGGTATTTCGCACAGCGCCTATCTCCATACCCGCCAGAGTTGTCTCCGGCGGGCACCGTAAAATCAGGCTTCCGCAAGGGCCGGCGGTTCAAAACCGCCGGCCCTTGTATCGGATCTGCGCAAAAAAGTGCGGATCCCGCCGTCCGAGATCTCGATTTTTTTACATATCCGAACGTCCGATCCGGTCGGGGCAGGGCGGAGCATTTTCCGCGTATTTATTTTGCACGAAATTGAAAAACCTCCCCTTCTTTTTTCTGCTGCAACTTTTACAAAAGATGAAATGCGGGCAAAAAAGCTGTTGACATTTGGCGTTCACCTTGCTATGATTCAA
>Ga0129310_1002716_pt1 | contig 12563 bp, 9 predicted proteins | sample Go1ome_2_FD_94433 | JGI IMG/M metagenome (GOLD analysis project Ga0129310, IMG submission 94433) | Western lowland gorrila individual fecal microbial communities from Wisconsin, USA - Go1022A metagenome | ecosystem: Host-associated > Mammals > Digestive system > Large intestine > Fecal | place...
CAGAAGGCTGAAGTTCGGCCAGAATGAGCGCAGCGACGGCCCGCAGAGCCACCTGAGCAAGGCCGGCACGCCAACAATGGGCGGCATGATGTTCATTGCGGGCATACTGGTGGGCACGCTTGCATTTTCGCTCAACGCTACTGAGCTTGCGCTTCCCGCGCTGCTTGCAACGGCGGCGTTCGCATTGGTCGGCTTTTTGGATGACTTCCTTAAAGTGAAGCAGAAGAACACCATAGGTCTCAGACCGTACCAAAAGATAATAGCGCAGTTCGCAATAGCGTTCATATTGGCGCTTTATGCGTATCAGTCCCCGTTCATAGGATCGAAGATATACCTTGCCTTCTTCAAGGCGGAATGGGACCTTGGCATATTCTATATACCCGCCATGATGTTCATAATCATAGGCACGGTGAACTCGGTAAACCTTACCGACGGACTTGACGGGCTTTGCTCCGGCGTGTCGCTTGTGTATTCAACAAGCATGATGATGATATTCATCTATATGGCTGCTGCGGTGAAGGCTCCTGTAGCCGAAGGACAAGCCGTGCAGACGCAGTACAGCGCGGAGCTTAGCTCCATGGCCATATTCGCGGCCTCCGTAGCGGGCGGCTGCCTTGGATTCCTGCGATACAACACTTACCCCGCCCGCGTGTTTATGGGCGATACCGGCTCCATGGCGCTTGGCGGCGCAATATCCGCAATGGCCATATTCAGCCGCAGCGTGCTGCTGCTTGCCATAATGGGCGGCTGCTTCGTGGCCAGCAGCGTTTCCTGCATATTGCAGGTTGGCTCCTATAAGCTGAGAAAAAAGCGCATATTCAAAATGGCCCCGCTGCACCATCATTTCGAGCTTCTGGGCTATACTGAAACGCGCATAGTTTCGGTATATATGATAATTACCGTACTGCTTTGTTTAGTGTGCCTGTTGGCATATCTATAAAATTTTTGTTTGGTCGTTCGGTGCGTGCGGGCGAAGCCGTGGTTCCTTGGCGCTTGGCACGGCGTGCGCTTGAAGGTTAAGATGCTTGAGACAGAGCGCGGCTCTTTTGTCTCAAGCCTCCTGACCGGCACTGAACGGCCCCTTTTTTTACGAATAAATGCACGCGCATTCAATATAACTTCAACCATAAGGGGGAGGTAAAGGGCAAATGGAAAAGAACGGGAAAAAAGCGGTGGTCATAGGCATGGCCAAAAGCGGCATAGCCAGCGCAAAGCTTTTATACGAGTTGGGCTATGACGTTACCGTAAACGATATGAAAACGGACATAAAGGGTCTAAAGGAAGAACTGAGCGGCATAGAGTATAAAGACGCGCTGGGCGTTGACCATGCCGAGGCTGTAAAGGGCGCGGATCTTGTTGTATTAAGTCCGGTGGTGCCGATATTCAGCCCCTTTGTTGACGAGGCACGCGCGGCAGGCGCGGAGGTCATAGGCGAGATAGAGCTTGGATATCGCTACTGCAACCGCGGCACAAAGTTCATTTGCATAAGCGGCACAAACGGCAAAACCACCACCACCGCGCTCACGGGTGAGCTTTTCAAGGCGGCGGGGAAGCATACCTTTGTGCTGGGCAACATAGGCGTGCCCATAACGGCGCATGCGCGGGAAACGAAGGCGGGGGATTACGTTGTTGCGGAAACGGCGGCATTGCAGCTTGAAAGCATTGCGGACTTCCATGCGAATGCGTTCGGCATGCTGAATATTACCGAGGACCATCTGAACCGCTTCCAGTACAAGATGGAGAATTACATTGCCGCAAAGTGCCGTGGCTTTGAAAACCAGACAGAGAACGACTTTGCCGCGCTGAATTACGACGATCCCATAGTGCGGGACATGGCGAAGCTTACGCGGGCAAGGATACTTTATTTTTCGCAGGAGACCGAGCCGGAAAACGGCGCGTTTATAAGAAACGGAAGAATTATATTCCGCCTGGACGGCAAGGAGACGGACCTTATCGCAACAAGCGAGCTGAGGATACCGGGCAAGCATAACATAGAAAACGCGCTGTGCGCGATATGCCTTGCCATGAGCCAGGGGCTTGACGCGGAGGGCGTAAGGCGCGGACTCAGGGAGTTCCCGGGCGTTGAGCACAGGATAGAGTTCGTGCGGGAAAAGGACGGCGTGGCATGGATAAACGATTCAAAGGGCACCAACCCCGATTCCACCATAAAGGCTGTGCAGGCCATGACACGGCCCACGATACTGCTGCTTGGCGTGGGCAATTACGACAAAAAGAGCGACTTTGCGCCGCTGTTTGAAGCGTTTGACGGCAAGGTGAAGGCGGTTATAGCAAGCGGGCTTAACGTGCCGGCGATAAAGCTTGCCGCGGAAAAGACGGGGTATTCGCCCGTGTATGTGAACGACGGGCCTATGATAGATATGCTAAAGCAGGCGGAAGAGCTGGCCCAAAGCGGGGACGCGGTGCTGCTTTCCCCTGCGGCGGCAAGCTGGGGCATATACGATAACTATGAACAGCGCGGCGAAATATTTAAGGAGCTTGTGAATAAACTTTAACGTATCAAAACGCGGCTAAGTAAGGAGGCAAAGTGGAGCATGTAAGCAACTCTCCGGCGCTCAACTCCCGGGGAAAGGCGCAGAACGCGCGCGTGAGACCGATGCAGAAGCGGCAGGGGCCGCTTGATTTCGCGCTGCTTATAACCGTGGTCATAATATGCGCGTTCGGCCTTGTTATGGTGTTTTCCGCCAGCTATTATTACGCGCAGAGCAGGAACATGGACAACGGTTTTTATTACCTTAAAAACCAAAGCATGTATTTTGCGATAGGCTTTGCGCTGATGCTCGCGCTCAGCTTTTTTGATTATCATGTTATTGAAAAACTGAAAACGCCGATGCTCATATTGATAATCGTGCTTATGCTGGCGGTCGTATTCTGGGGCGTGGAGCGGAACGGCGCAAAGCGCTGGCTTGATTTTTCAAAAATAGGCATACCGCTGTCTTTCCAGCCTTCGGAATTGGCTAAATTCGTGCTGGTGCTGTACATGGCGTCGTTCATGTCCAAACGCCCGCAGCTTATGGCAAGCTTTTCGCACGGCATAGTGCCCATGCTTATAATAATGGGCGTTTTCGGCATATTGCTGCTGGCGCAGAAGAACATGTCCATGATGGTCATAATGGTCATGACGGGCGCGGTGATGCTGTTTTTCGGCGGTGCTCGGATGGCGCACCTTGTTACGCTTGCGGGCATAGCGGCGCCGGTAATGGTGATTGCGGTATTGAGCGAAGAATACAGAAAGGCCAGAATGACAATGTTCTGGGACCCGTGGACCAGCAAGGCGGACGGCGCGTATCAGCTGCGGCAGTCGCTTATAGCGCTCGGTTCCGGCGGGATATTCGGCAAGGGGCTTAACTTTAGCCGGCAGAAGCTGCTGTTTCTGCCGTATGGCGAAAGCGACTTTATATTTGCGATAATAGGCGAGGAACTTGGGCTTATCGGCTGCGTGCTGCTGATGGGCGCATATGCGTTCCTTGTATACAGGGGCATACGCATTGCCATGCGCTGCAAGGACCGCTTCGGCAGCCTGCTTGCCGCGGGTATAACCAGCGTAATAGGCATGCAGGCGATAGTAAATATTGCGGTTGCCACAAGCAGCGCCCCTACCACCGGCCAAACGCTGCCGTTTATAAGCGCGGGCGGAACAAGTTTGGTAATATTTTTAAGCGCGGCAGGCATTTTGCTCAACGTTTCGCGCAATACGCAATGACGCGCTGAAAAAACGCGAACAATACCGCCGTTTCCTGCATAATAATGAATGTGCTTAGCTTTTATGCGGGAAGGAGAAACAGATGGCATCCATTTTGGTTTCCGGCGGAAGAAAGATAGTTGGTACGGCGCGCGTATCGGGCGCGAAGAACGCGGCGCTGCCCATATTGGCCGCAACGCTTATTGCAAGGGGCCCTGTGGAGCTGACCGATTGCCCACATTTGAGCGATGTTGAAAATATGCTCAAAATACTGCGCTCGCTGGGCGTAAGCTGCTCGCTTGAAGCAGGCACGGCGCATATAGACGCGGCAAAGGCCGAGCGCTGCATAATGCCGCAGAGCATCAGCAAGGAGATAAGATCGAGTATATTCATGCTGGGGCCGCTGCTGGGGCGCTTCGGGCGGGCGGTATGCACATTCCCCGGCGGATGCGAAATAGGCCACAGGCCGATAGATCTGCACCTGAAGGGGCTTATGATGCTGGGCGCGGACGTGCGCGAGGAGCGCGGGCTGATAATATGCGAGGGCAGGCGGCTGAGGGGCGCGGACATACATTTGGATTACCCAAGCGTGGGCGCAACGGAAAACATTATGATGGCCGCAGCGTGCGCGGAGGGAACAACAACCGTGTTCAATGCGGCGAGAGAGCCCGAAATAGACGACCTGGCGCGGTTTTTGAATGAGCTTGGATATAAAATTGAAGGCGCGGGCAGTTCGACCATAACCATCCGCGGCGGCGATGCAGCGGAGAAAAAAACAACGCACCGCATAATACCGGACAGAATAGTTGCAGGCACGCTTATGACTGCCGCGGCGATAACCGGCGGAGAGCTTACGCTGACAAACGTTAATACGGAGCATATAGGCAGCATTGCGGCAAAGCTGAAGGAAGCGGGTTCCGTAATAACTGCGGGCGAGGGGATGCTGCACATAAGTTCGCCCGACAGACCAAACGAAATACGCCTTACGGAAACCATGCCGTACCCGGGCTTCCCAACGGATATGCAGGCGCAGCTTTTTGCGCTGTGTACCATTGCCATTGGAACGAGCGTGATTGTTGAAAACGTGTTTGAAAACCGCTACCGCCACGCGGCGGAGCTGGGGCGCATGGGCGCAAGCTTTACACAAAAGGATAGGACGGCGATAATACGCGGCGTTGATAAGCTGACGGGCGCAAGGGTGAAGGCATGGGATCTGCGCGGGGGCGCGGCAATGCTGCTTGCGGGCCTTGCAGCGGAAGGCGAAACGATAATAGACCACGCGGAATTGATAGACCGCGGGTATGACAAGCTGCATGAAACGCTCAATGCACTGGGCGCACAAATAATACGAAAGGAAAACTGATGCTGTGAAGGGCGAAGGGAACGAGCCATGGCGCGATGGGGCAGGCGGTGAAGGCCATACGCTTAATCTCAGACCCTTCAAACGGGCGGAGGAGCCGGAAGCGGAAGAATACGAAGAAGAACGGATAACGGCCGAAGAAACCGCAGAAAATGAAAATACGGGCGAAGAAGCAAGCGCAGCGGACAGCACAGACGATATAAATACCGAAGAAACGAAAGATAAAGCCGAGACGGAAGCCGAGGAAGAACGGCCGGACGGCGAAGATGAGGCGGACGCGGAGCAGAAAGAGAATGCCAACCCGTTTGCGGATGAGCCCTTTTTTGAAGCGGAAGAGGACGAGGAAGAACCAAAACCAAAGAAAAAAAAGAAGCGCACCGTGGGCGAGGCCAAGCGCGCGGACATAAGGCGCAAAAGGAAGCTGACCGAGAAGGAAAAGCGCACGCGCCAAAGAAGAAAAAAGATAATCAAACTGGCTGTTTTGATAACGGCGGCGGTAATGCTTGTGGCTGCGGCCGTATTGACATATTTTATGCTTATTGTGGACAGCATAGAGATATATGGCTGCACGCATTACGATGCTGAGGAGCTTATAAACGCATCCGGACTGAGCGTGGGCAAGCATATGTGGCTTGAACGCATAGACGAGGCGGAAAACCGAATGGAGCAGAATGCATATATCGCCTCCGCCGTTGTTACCCGCGTGTATCCGGACAAGCTGGTGGTGAACATAACCGAGCGCGAGGAAGCGGCGGTGCTTGTGGGCATGAATGCGCAGGCGGTAATAGATAAGGACGGATATGTGCTTTATATAGGCGCACGCGCGGACTATTCCGGGCTTATACAGATATCGGGCATGGGCAGCAGCGGTTATCACGTTAACCAAAGGCTCGGCGAAGAATCGGACTTCAACTCCCGCACAATGATAAGCCTGCTTGAGGCCGTGTATTCCGCGGGGCTTGAAAAGGAGATAACCAGAATAGACCTTGGCAATCCGCTGAGCATAAATATGGAAACGGCGTCCGGCGTAAGGATACACCTTGGCCAGCCGGACAGGGCGGAGGAAAAACTGGCCGATTTTAAGACAGTTTTGCCAACGCTTAGGTCAATGGGATATGATACGGACGGCACGCTCGACCTTTCCGCGCAGGGGGACCCCGTGTATTCGCCGGAAAAGACGGCGGAGCCGATAGTTATAGCAACGCCGGAGGTTACTGCGGAGCCGAACACTACGCCTGACCCGAACGCCACGCCTGACCCGAATGCGACGGCGCAGCCGAGCGTAACATCCGCACCCGAGGATACGCCCATGCGCACGCCGGGGCCGACGGACGCGTTCTCCGGATAATGGCAGAGCATGGGAAATATGTTGCCTAAACGTAACTTTTATACATTTAGGTGCAAATAATATTGCGAAAGCGGGCGCGCTTGTGGTATGCTGTTAACAGCTATATAAGGGCGGCTTGGCTAATACGGCAAAGGAGGCAGAATGGGTCAGAACACGGCAATACTCGATATCGGCAGTTCAAAGGTCATCTGCCTTATCTGCGGTACGGATGGGCGCGGCAATATACTTGTGCAGGGCGCGGGCATAAAAGAATACCCGGGCTATAAGCACGGCGCGTTCGAGGATGAGCAGCAGCTTGCGGACGCAATCATAGATGCGCTTGGCGCGGCAGAGGCGGAGGCGCGGCACAGGGTACGCGATATATCCGTTGGCGTTCCCGCGCCGTTTACAAAGCTTATTTTGCAGCAGGGCGAAGTGGACTTCAAGGGCAAGCAGCGGCGCATAACGCACAGGGATATAGATGACGTTATAAATGCCTCGCTTGACTTTGCGGCGCCGGACGGCTATTCGCTTATCCATTCAACGCCTGTTGAGTTCACCGTTCAGGGCGCCGTAAGGGCGGACATGCCCATAGGTGTTATGGCGGAGGGCTTTTCGGCAAAGGTATCCCACCTTTATGTGGACAACCGCTTTAAGCAGCTTGTGAGCGACGCGCTGCTGCGCGTTGGGCTTGATGCGGATATGTATATTGCCGTTCCGTTGAGCGAAGGCGTTTTCGTAATCCCCGAAAACGAGCGCAGCGAGGGCGCTGTGCTTATAGATTCGGGCGCTACGCATACGGACGTTTCGCTGGTTAAAAACGCGGCGCTTATGGACATGCGTACAATAGCCGTTGGCGGGGCGCACTTTACGTCCGACCTTGGCTACGGCATAGGCATAAAGGAAGCGGTTGCGGAAACCGTTAAGCGCAGATATGTTTATTCCCTTGATTATCAGGACAGTATAGACACTATACGCGTTCCGGGCGGGGGAATGATGTATGTTGAGCACGAAGCGATACAGTATATAATAGAAGAACGCACGCGCGAGCTTTGCCGGCTGATAAAGGAAGCGCTTGGCGAAATGGGCGTGGAGATAACGCCTAAGCTGCCGGTTTATATGAGCGGCGGCGGAGTAACGCTGATGCGCGGCTGCTGCGAATTTATGGAAAAGGAGCTTGGCACAAGCGTTCAGGTAAGGATGCCGTGGATGCCAAGACTGTCCTCGCCGAACTATGCAAGCGCGTTTTCCGTTATGGATTTCGTGATGCATGCATCCGATGAGGACAATGCCGGCAGGCTTGAGGGGGCAAGGCCGGGTAAAAACGTATTCAAAAAGCTGATAGACTTATTCAAATAATGAGGAGGACATGATATATGCCGTTTGGACTGGATTTTGAAAGCAGCCAGCCTGCACAACTGAAGGTGGTTGGCGTGGGCGGCGCGGGCAACAACGCCGTGAACCGCATGATACAATACGGCCTGAAGGGAGTGGAGTTCATTTCGGTAAATACCGATAAGCAGGCGCTCTATCATTCCCGCGCAGGGCAAAAGGTTCAGATTGGCGAAAAGGCCACGAAGGGCCTCGGCGCGGGAGCGGACCCGGAAATGGGCCGCAAGGCGGCGGAAGAAAGCCGCGAGGCCATAACCGAAGCCATTAAGGACAGCGACCTTGTGTTCATAACCGCGGGCATGGGCGGCGGCACCGGCACGGGCGCCGCGCCGATAGTTGCCGCATGCGCAAAGGAACTGGGCATATTGACGATAGGCGTGGTCACCAAGCCTTTCGGCTTTGAAGGCAAGGTAAGGATGAACAACGCCATAAACGGCATAACCAACCTGAAGGAAAACGTTGATACGCTTATAATAATCCCTAACGACAGGCTGCTTGACACGGTGAACAACGTTACGTTTACCGAGGCGTTCTGCATTGCGGACGATGTGCTGCGCCAGGGCATTCAGGGCATAAGCGATCTTATTTCCCAGCCCGGCATAGTAAACCTTGACTTTGCGGATATTCGCACCATAATGCGCGAGCGCGGCATGGCGCACATGGGCATAGGCATGGCCTCCGGCGAAAACCGCGGCATAGAGGCCGCGAAGCAGGCCGTTGAAAGCAGCCTGCTTGAAACCAGCATAAACGGCGCGCGCGGCTTGATAATCAATATCACCGGCGGCCCGCAGATGGGCCTGAAGGAAGTGAACGAGGCTTCCGAATTCATACGCAACTTTGCCGACCCCGGCGCGAATATCATATTCGGCGCGGGCATAGACGACGAACTGGGCGATGCCATACGCATAACCGTTATAGCCACCGGCTTTGAAGGCGCGGACCAGGTAGTGGACAAAAAGCCCGAAAACTCCGTCCGCCAGACGATAGGCTCCATGAAGGCGCAGCGCAGCGAGCAGAAGGAACCCGAAGTGTGGTACGAGCGCCGCACGCGGAAGCCGGAATACTCCGCTCCCCTGCCCGACGGCGAGGAAGTGACCCCGCACGTTACGCGCAAGGACCTGAACAAGACCGAGTATAACCCCAAGGAGAAGAACAATCTGGATCTTCCAAGCTTTCTCAGGAACCGCGGGGAATAAGCGAACAAAGCATATTAAAGGAGCCGTAAAGGCTCCTTTTGCGTACATTCACAATTATTTCACTCTTTATCAATCTTAACCGGCTGGTTTACGGCGGGGCGTAAATGTATAATCCATTGCATAAGGAGCGGTATTATACGATGAAGGAATTATTGCTTAATGTGTTGGCGTTTGTTGTAACGGCGGGAATAATAGGCATACTTGCGCATATTTTGGGCGAAAAGCTGCCGCGCGCAAAGTTTGATCCGGAAAAATTCCCATATGCGCCGTATGCATGGGAAAAGTACGGCAAGGTTTACGAAAAGCTGGGCATTGCCAAATGGAAGGACAAAATGCCGGACAAGAGCAAATTCGCTTTCGCCCAAAACAAAACCGTGCGCAAAAGCGTTGGCGGGGACGTATCCGGCGCGCATTTTGAACTGCTTGCGCGGGAAACCTGCGTGGCGGAGGCGGTGCATTGGGCGCTGCTTGTAATAAGCCCGGTGCTGCTTATAACGATGACGGGGTGGCTGAGCATAGTTGCAACGGTGCTTTACGGCTTATCAAACATTCCGTTCATAATGATACAGCGATATAATAGGCCGCGGCTCGTGCGGCTGTATAAGCGGATGAACGCAAGGCAGGGAGGGCAGAATAAGTGAAGCTGCTGATATTATCCAGCAACAACGGCGAAGGGCATAACAGCGCGGCAAAGGCGCTGATGGAGCAGGCGGAGGAGCGCGGCATAAGCGCGATAATAGCCGATACGCTTATGTTTGATTCCCCGCGCCGTTCGGAACGCATAAAGAAAATACATGTAAACAGCGCACTGTATAACCCACGCATATTCAAAACAGGGGAACGCATAGCCGAGCGCATGGCGAACGGGCCGTATCAATCGGCAATATACTATGAAAGCGCGGGCTTTGCGGACAGAATAGCCAAATTTTGCAGCATAAACGGCGTGGATACAGTAGTGGCTACGCATGTTTTCGCGGCGGAGGCGATGAGCTATCTGAGAAACTGGGGGATGCCGTTTAAGGGCTACTTTGTGGCAACGGACTATTGCTACACAACGTTTGTGAGCGATACCTGCCTTGACGCATATTTTGTGCCGCACAGGGACATAGTTGCGGATTATGAAAAGAAGGCGCCGAACAGGCTGTATATCCCAAGCGGAATACCCGTATCGGAGAATAAGATAATAAAAACGGATAAGCGCACCGCGCGCGAAAGGCTTGGCCTGCCGCAGGACGTGCCGATACTTATGATGATGACGGGCAGCATGGGCTTTGGAAACGTGAAGGAGCTGACAGAGCGGCTGCTGCCTATGATGCCCCGTGATACGGCGATAGTTGCCCTGTGCGGGACGAATGACGAACTGCGCACGGAGCTTGAAAAGAAATACGGCGGCAAGTGCCGAATGTTTGCCACAGGGTATACTACGCGCGTATCAGAATATATGGATGCGGCGGACGTGCTGATAAGCAAGCCCGGCGGACTAAGCTCGACAGAGGCGGCGGTCAAGGAGATAGCGCTTGTGCATATGTCCCCGCTGCCGGGCTGGGAGGAAGAAAACGTGCGCTTCTTCGTTAAGCACGGGCTTTCGCTGAGCGGGCGCAACGCGGCGGAAAATGCCGCGGCGGCGGTAAAGCTGCTTTCAAGCGAAGCGGAGCGCGAGCATATGCATTCATGCCAGCGGCAGGAGATAAACAAATATGCCGCGCGGGATATAATAGAATATATAACTGCACACTGAAAAAGCATTGCGCGGCGGCCATAAAGGCCGCCATTTTGCTATGCTTAAATTTAATCGACAACATTGCCGCATTGTTTCGGCGGTTGTTCTACACGATGAAAAGCATGCATATGGTAATGTATACGCGGGTGATGTGCATGTATATAGAGCTGTATGCGCTGGACAATCTTTTGATGGATATGCTCGTGCTGCGCATGGCGGCGGCGCTTGTGGGCAGGCCGTGCAGCCTGCGGCGCACTGCGGCGTTTGGAACGATAGGCTGCGCGTATGCGATAGCTGCGCTGAGCCTGCCGGCGCTGTGGAGCTTAGGTGCAAAGGTGACTCTTGGGCTTGTGCTTGCGCTGTTTATAAGGCCGCAAAGCATTCGCCAATATGCGGAAAACGCCGCGGCGGTGCTGATAAGCGCGTGGCTTGCGGGCGGGGCAGCATATGCGCTGGGCGGCGCTGACTATGGCGGCGCGGTACTGCTGCCAAAGTATATGCGCATGCTGCTGATAAGCGGCGCGGCAGCCGTATTCATGCCAAGGCTTGTGCGGCATTATCGCTTGCGCAGGGCGCTTGCGGCAGGCATGGCGCGGCTTTATGTAAGCATTGACGGCGCGGAATATGAACTATGTGCGCTTAGGGATTCCGGCTGCTTTTTGACGGAGCCCGTAACGGGCGCGGCGGTGGTGATAGCGCACATTCCGGCGCTGCTTAACGAGGCGCGCATACCCGTGCCGCTATCGACCATAAGCGGGCGGGGAATAATATACGCGCTGAAGCCGGACAGAATGCGCATAGACGGCGCGGATACGGACGCATTGCTTGCAATAAGCGCCGAACCTATACGCGGAGCGGAGGCCATTGTGCCATATCATATAGCAAAGGAGAGCCTATGAACATATTAAACAAAGCGAGGGAACTGATACGCAGGATAATTGAGGGAATATACTGCGCGCTTGGCCTTGGCATGCCGGTGCATTACGTGAACTCCGGCGAGGCGCTTCCGCCGCCGCTGAGCAAGCAGGAGGAGGCGGAATGCATAGGCGCGCTCGCGGCGGGGGATGAAAGCATGCGCCGCGTGCTGATAGAGCGCAATCTAAGGCTGGTGGTATACATTGCGCGCAAATTTGAAAACACGGGCGTGAATATAGAGGATCTTATATCGATAGGCGCGATAGGGCTTATAAAGGCCGTGAACACATTCGACGCAGGGAAGAAGATAAAGCTTGCAACGTATGCCTCGCGCTGCATAGAAAACGAGATATTGATGCACCTGCGGCGCAGCAGCAAGCTGAAAATGGAAGTTTCGCTTGACGAGCCGCTGAACATAGACTGGGACGGCAACGAACTGCTGCTTTCGGACATACTCGGCACGGATAACGACCTTGTTTGCCGAGATATAGAGGACGAGGTGGATAAGGAATTGCTGAATATTGCCATGAACAGGCTGAACCCACGGGAGAAGCGCATAATGGAACTGCGTTTCGGCCTTGGCGGGTGCAGCGAACTGACGCAGAAGCAGGTGGCGGACATGATGGGAATATCACAAAGCTACATTTCCCGCCTTGAAAAGCATATTTTGAAAACACTGAAGCGGGAAATGCAGCAGATGAGCGGGATTTGAACGACGGCTATAATTCCTTTGAAAGCAGGTGCAGCTTGCAGTAGTCGTCCGCAAAAATAACGCCTTTGTCGCTATATCCGTTGCGGAGGAAAAAGGCCATGTCGCCGTTTGGAAAAACTCCTGCTTCATCGGAAATAACAATGACTTTCTTATATGTTTGCGCAAGATGCCGCTCCAGCGCCCTGAGCGGCGCGCTTTTATAATCATATTGCCCGCCGGACATATAGACGCAGGTGATGAA
>Ga0129310_1002717_pt1 | contig 12561 bp, 12 predicted proteins | sample Go1ome_2_FD_94433 | JGI IMG/M metagenome (GOLD analysis project Ga0129310, IMG submission 94433) | Western lowland gorrila individual fecal microbial communities from Wisconsin, USA - Go1022A metagenome | ecosystem: Host-associated > Mammals > Digestive system > Large intestine > Fecal | place...
GCGATCAGAATACATGACACAGTCAGCAGCAAAACACACAGGTGTGGCTCCTGAAAAAGTATTCATAGCAAAACAATCTTCATACTTTCTTTTATTGTCAAAAGAAAAGGCACATGTTACAATGAACGGAGTGAGATATCGCTGGTAATCTTGTAATACCAGAAAGAAATATTGTTCAACTATAAAATCTAACATCATATCAATTATAATAAAATAGAAACGAAAGCATAATTGATAGAAATCACTGCTTGAACATGTATCTCATAAAAGGGCAAGGAATGATAAGGAGGAGAATGTTATGCTGGAGAATGACTTGACTAATATTGAAATGCTGATAATGAAATGTATCTGGGATACACCTGAAGAGCTGGCCTTGTCACAATTGGTAGCAATGGTGAATGAGCGCTTTGACAAGAGTTGGAGACCTCAGACGATTTCTACCTATTTGGCACATCTGGTAAGAAAAGGTTATCTTACTATGCGCAGATCCGGAAAAGTATTTCTGTATCACCCGGAAGTATCCGAGGAGGATTACCGTTCCTCTCAGCTCAATGAGCTGGTTCATTACTGGGGAGATCCGGGAACACCGACAGAATTCCTTTCTGCACTGTTTGTGACTGGTGATAAGGACCATAACACACAGGAAGGTCTGAAGGACTTAAAAGACTTAATGGATGAACTGGATTAATTTTTTCTTTTTCGTAATTATTCTGAATACATTGACAGGGACGGCAGCCTATTTTTTATGTAAGCTGCTGACCCTGATTGCAAAGAAGCGCAATGCGATACGGATCATTTATCCGTTACATAGGCTGGTGTTGTTATTTTATATCCTGCCATTTGGATACCTATATATCAACAGCAAATTCTATATACAGTATGGCTCATTCCGAGTTGGTGACTTCTTTTCGGGGAACCCGCTTATATACGAGTTTATGCATGTGGCATTGATTGCGTGGCTTGTGGGAATGCTTTGGTTTGCGGGATATTATGCAAACAAATGGAAACATTATCGATGGATTTGCAGAAATAATCTTCCAATTCGTGGAGAAGAATATCGGGAGATATTGGAACAGTTATATCCGGATAAAAAATGGAGCCGGATTAAATTCTGTACAAACTTTACGATAAAGTCTCCGTGCGTGATGGGCGTATTTCCGCAGAAAATAGTGCTTCCAGAAATAGAGTATTCGGATGATGATATGCGAATTATCCTGATGCATGAAGGTATGCATATCGTGCGTGGAGATAATCTTGGAAAGAAGATTGCTCTCGGGATTGTTTTAATTAATTGGTTCAATCCGGTTTTGCATTTTTATCTGGATGATCTTGATGTATGGTCTGATATTGCCTGTGATATTCGTGTTTGCAAGCAATATTTCAATAGCAAGGCAAAGGTGTATTTCAATCTGTTACTGAAAGCCAGTGAAAGTGGTGAGACCGTATTACCACCTTTTGTTTCTCAACTGAACAATGAGGAATCATTGAGAAGGAGAGTGGAGTATATGATTAAGTGGCAGAAAAGTGGGAAACGAACCTGTCTCAGTGTGGCCTTAGCAGTAGCACTGGTAATTGGAAGCTCTGTAACAGCGTTTGCGTCCAGTGCGCAGGTAGCAGACCAGCAGGATGAATTGTATCGAAATACCAGAGAAATGGAAGCTTCTCTACAGAATAATAATGATGTAGGGTCGGAAATTCATGTGATTCCAGCAGATCAGGTAGATGAGGAAAAGTGGAATAATGCGATTGTAATGGAAGAAGACATTGATCCACTGAGTGTTCAAAAAAATTTTGACTGGAAGATACCAGGAAATAAATTTGTGCGTTCTTTAGGCTTTATTAAGAAAGCTGGTACTAGTATTTCCATATCTTGCTACATCTATTCTGACAGATATCAGCGCTACGGAATTCGTAGACCAGATGGCTCCATGCTTTATATGTCCGGAATGCATAATGTAGCAGGAACATTTCCATGTGCAACCACAGGAACCTACTACGTATTTGTTGAAAACCTGACTTCTTCACAGATCCGTGCTGCAGGCTACTACGTAAGATAACTTTAAACATTCATGTATTTAGATACAAAAGAAAAATGATCTTTAGATGTTTATGAAAGAACAACGAGATAACAGATACTGTCAGGCAGGCCGTGTTTTTGTCCGACTGTATTTTAACTTAAGATACGACAGACTGGAAGAGTCGTCAGATCCGTGCTTGGAATTGTGCATGGTTTCTGACGGCTCTTATGTTATATCAGATGTGCGATGACTACCATAGCTATAGGTGGTGAGTAACAATGGTTTTTCCTGTTGGGGTTAGACGTTCCCGATTAGAAATAAGGTAATTTCAAAAGGAAGGGTATGCTTGTAATGTGAATTTTTGCTCTTTGGTTTTAATGTTTTTGCAAATTATATGCATTAACATTTCCATTAAAATGGATAGTGCGATTTGGCGCTGTTTGTCGAATTTTGTCGAATCCGTGTCGAACTGTGTCGACAGCCTCCGGGATCCCGGACTTTTTCACCAAAAGTACTTGAAATCTACAAGACTAAATTGATAAAATAGTCGCACGCAAGGATGCTGCTCATCCGAAGCGCAAATTACAGGGTAAGGAGAAAAGAGATGGAAACGAGAGTATCAATCAGAGACATTGCAAAAATTCATGTAAAACAGCAGTTGGAACGCAAGAAAGCAATTTTATTAAATCTGGAACTGGATGCCTGTGCGCGCCAGGGAGTCGAATGGAAACCGACCGAAGGTATTCTTTCAATGGAAGACCGCAGCCGGTATGAAATGGATCAGAAAGTGACATTACCGAACGGGACTTTCACCAAGCAGTTTTCTCTGCCGAATTATTTCAGAGGTGAGAATGCATATGCGAGCAAAGGCTGTCATGTGCAGAAGCGGGAACTTCCGATGGAGCACATTCCGGGTGTCGCATCTGTGTACTGTGGAGAACCAAAGGAATGGACCGCCTTTACAAGTAATTTTGATATTGCGCTGTTTTATGCATGTTGCACATGGGATGAGACAGATCAGGAGTGGCGTCCACTGATGGAAAAAGAAATTTACGCACCGGTGGGCGAAGATGGCGTGGATTACCGTTACGGTGTGATCTATATGGCAGATGCCACAGACCGCGGATTTAGCGGATCTTACAGCGAGACACCGGAGTATCATGTGATGACACCGGCGGGGAGTCTGTTTCCGGGGAAAAACAGTCAGTACATATTTGCAATGCGGATGAGAGATACCGATGGACTTCAGACGGATCAGCGATTTGAACGTCTGGTGTTTGAACATACGGAGAAGCTTTGCAGGGATGTGTACGAGCTTGTGACAGGCGAACCTTATGTTCAAAGAAATTTAAGAAAATAAATTGTTGAGTTTTTTATCTGTGTGCGGTATTATATTTGCATGTATGCGTGGATTGTCCGCGTATTTTTACCAGGAATGGCAATGAAAACAGCATGGAGATAAAAGATGGCGAGAAACAAAAAGATATCTAAGAAACAAAGACGAAAACGGAAACTGATTTTATTTATTATTGAGATTATTATTTTGATTCTGGTAGCAGGTGCGTTATTCCTGTTTAACAAGCTGGATAAGATCAATACCAAGAGATTAGATTCATCTAAAGTTGGAAAAAGTGATGTTTCTGCAGAGACGCAGAAAACCTTTGAAGGCTATACCACAATCGCCTGCTTCGGTCTGGATAACCGTGAGCAGGGTGTGTACGAAACTGGTAACAGCGATACGATCATGATCATGAATATCAACAATGACACGAAGGAAGTCAGCCTGATGTCAATTTATCGTGATACATATCTGAACGTTGCTGCAAAAGGGGAAAGTGAGAAATTCCGAAAAGCAAACTCAGCATATGCATATGGTGGACCAGAGCAGGCTGTTACAATGCTGAACCGTAACCTTGATCTTGACATTGATAATTATGTTGCATTTGATTTTAAAGCAGTTGCAGAGGCAATCGATATCCTTGGTGGCGTAGATATTAATGTAGAGACAGAGGAAGAGCGTAAATACTTAAATGATTACGTATCTTACACAAGCCAGTATGTTGGTGGAAGCGATGCTCCGGTTGAGCATACCGGATTACAGACATTGAATGGTGTGCAGGCTGTATCTTATGCACGTATCCGTTACACCAAAGGTGATGATTACAAGCGTGCAGAGCGTCAGCGTCGTGTTCTGACAGAGATGATCAAAAAAGCAAAGAGCGCAAGTCTGTCCGAACTGAACAGTCTGATTGATACCGTATTTCCACAGATCTCCACAGATCTGTCAAAGAAAGATATTGTCAGCATGGCAGCTGTTATGATCAAATACGATATGGCAAACAGTGGTGGATTCCCGTACAGCCGTGATACTTTCACTCCAAGTAAGAAACTTGGAAGTGTGGTAGTACCGTGTGATCTTGAGTCCAACGTTATCGAGCTTCATAAGCGATTATTTGGTACAGACAATTACGAGCCGTCCGCAACTGTAAAAGAGTACAGCGAAAAGATTGTGGACGAAAGCGGATTCACAGCGGATCATAATGCGGATACCCGATTTAGTGATCAGGATGACTTCTTTGGCAATGGCACAAGTACACAGACCGAATCGGATGATACCTCAAGTAACTCGGAGGGAACGACGGAATGATACGTTTGTTCATATGCCCGAAATGTGGGTGGCTGCGGACGGTTTCGAGACGAAGCGGCGTGGAATGTTTTAAATGTGAGGGTGTGCAGATGCAGCCTGTGAAGTTAGAATATTCCAGATACGTGAAAATGTCGGAGCAGGAACGCAAAGATTATGTGGACAGCTGGATGTATATACATCGAATAAAATAAATAGCGAAAGTGGATTGTGAACGTTCGCTTTACTATGTGAAATGGAGACATCCTTCATGCAGGAAACTGTGTGAAGGGTGTTTTTTTTCTTTGGTGAGACAACATGAACTATCATATTTGAAAACAATTTTGCTATATGACGAAAATCGTTTCATAATTACCAAAAAAACAACAAATATTTTTATAATTTTGGTTAATCTGTTTCTGCTACAACTGCTATAATGGCGTTGTAACAAATAAGGAACTACTTAACAAAACCTCTTTGTAGAAGGCTGCTAAGCAATTCAGATTTTTGGAGGAAAAGATAAATGAATACTTTAAAAGCTGAAAAAAGAAGCATGGATGTCAAAGCAAAGAAACTCAGAAGAGAGGGATTCGTAACAGGTAACCTGTTCGGTAAAGAGATCGAGGGCTCCATTCCGTTGAAGATGGACAGAATCGAAGTTGACCGTCTGTTAAAGACCAATCACAAAGGAAGCCAGATCATGCTGAATGTGGAAGGACAGGATTACGATGTTCTGATCAAAGAGGTAGATTATAATGCAATGAAACGTTGCGTAGATGAGATTGATTTCCAGGCACTGGTAAGTACCGAGAAAGTTCATTCTACAGCAGCAGTTGTTATTGAGAACCGTGAAAAAGTCCTGGAAGGCGCTCTGCAGGAGTGCTTAGAGGAGATCGAATACAAAGCATTACCGGCAGCATTGGTTGACCATGTTACTGTTGATGTAGCAGGCATGAAAGTCGGCGACGTTATCCGTGTCAAAGACCTTGACATTGCAAAGAATCCGGAGGTGGATGTTCACACGGATCCAGAAGCAATCGTTGTCATGGTTGATGCAATCAGAAATAGCATTCCGGATGATGAGGCAGCTGACGAAGAAGCAGCAGAAGAATAAGAGCCAATTTTTCAATTCACCAAAATGTATAAAAGGCGGAATCACAGAGTTAAGCGCTGTGGTTCCGTTTTTTGTATAAAAATATTCTAATGTGACATTCTAAACTGTAAAAATGAAATTGGAGGAAATGTCATGCAGAATAACATGGAACTTGGATATGAGATGTTTTGCTATCAGTGTGAGCAGACTGCAAATGGAAAGGGCTGTTACCCGTCAGGGCGTGTGCGGATCGCCACTGCGCTTGCAGATGCTTTTGACACGGATGTCAACAGTCTGCCATTATCCATGATCTTATCATGGTATGAACAGAAAGCGGTGGCGGTATTGCTTGCGCTGCTGAGCCTTGGCATCAAAAATATTTATCTGGGACCGATTCTGCCGGCATTTTTGAGCCCGAATGTGGTGCAGTATCTGGTGGATACGTTCCAGCTGCATCTGATCAGCAATGCGGAGGATGATATTAAAACCTGTCTGAAACAGGAGATATAAAAAACTGAAATGGAATGTATGGTAACAGGTGAAAGCAGATATAGGATTGAGGAGAAAAACCGAGGAAAGAAAATCTTTTATTTGTATTGTCTGAATTCTATGTTAAACTGAATCTATCTAAAACCAGCCGGACGTAAAACGGAAGAAAAATTGTGTTGAAAACCGGCTGGTGATTTAGTGGAGGAATAGAAATGGAATATCAGATGAAGACAGCGCATGGAACGCTGTTTTGCAGAAGGGAAGGCAGTGGGCCAATCCTTCTGCTCATACATGGAGTGGCTTGTGACAGCGAGTTTTTCCGTCAGGCATCCGCAATTTTGGCGGAGCATTTTACGGTGATCAGTTATGATCGAAGAGGATACAGTCGAAGCATTCCGGCAGAAGGAGAAAACGATTTTTCTGTCTGGGCGCATGCGGAGGATGCCGCAGAGATTATTCGGGCAGAATTGAAACGGACCCAGACGGAAAATCAGCGGGGTGAGTTGCCTGAAGAAACAGAAGCAGTGGAACAGGTAGAACCTTTAAAGGAAGACACAGGGAATGGGGATGGCGTATTTGTGGCTGGCTGCAGTGCAGGTGGCGCAGTGGCAGCAGCGCTGGCAACCAAATATCCCAAATTAGTGCGTCAGGTATTTTTGCACGAACCATTAATGAGGGGAAGCGGAGAGCTGGCAGCAGAGCAGGATGTCTTTTGGGAGAAACTTCGTAAAGGTGCCGAAAAGCACAGAATCATCACCTGTATGATGCACTTTGTCAATGCCATGGGCGGTATGAACCGGGACAAAGAAGGACAGTCCATGGAACAGCAGAGCCGCAATCTGAAAAATCTGGAGCTGTTTCTGGAAAAAGAAATGGACAGCTTTTCAAGCCTGAATCTGGATGATTTTGATATTTCGGTTCCGGTGACGGTAGCCTGCGGATCCGATGACCAAACCGGAATGTTTCATCGTTCCGCCTATCAGGCGGCAGAAATAAAAGGATGGAAACACAGAATCGTGCCGGGCTATCACAATTTCGCTTCTGATGAACCGGAGGCGTTTGCACAATGCATTATGGAGGAATTTTTGAAAAAATATGTGTACAGCAGCAACTTATAAAACAAAAGATACCTATTTTGGCAGAACTTTAGATTATGAATTTTCTTACGGAGATGAACTCACCATCACGCCGCGCAATTACCAGATGCAGTTTCGACATGAGGGAAAGATTGACAGAAATTATGCAATCCTTGGCATGGCGCATGTGGTTGGTGCCTATCCGTTATATTACGATGCCATCAACGAAAAAGGACTCGGCATGGCGGGGCTGAATTTTGTCGGAAATGCAGTATATCAGGAGTTATCAGAGGAAAAAGAAAATGTGGCACAGTACGAATTTATCCCATGGATTCTGCGTCAGTGTGCAACCGTGCAGGAAGCAAAAGAATGTCTGAATCGTATGAATCTTGTCGGAACACCGTTTCATGAGAGTTTGCCGACGGCACAGTTGCACTGGATCATTGCGGATGCGGATAAAGCAATTACCGTGGAATGCATGGAAGATGGACTGCACGTATATGATAATCCGGCGGGAGTACTGACCAACAATCCGCCTTTCCCGCAGCAGATGTTTCAGCTGAATCAATATATGCATTTGTCACCGAAACAGCCGGAAAATCATTTTTCAGATCAATTGAATTTACAGGCATACAGCCGCGGCATGGGCGCATTGGGACTTCCGGGAGATCTGTCGTCCACGTCCCGTTTTGTGCGGGTGGCATTTACAAAACTGCATTCCATTTCCGGAGATTCAGAAAACGAGAGCGTGAGCCAGTTCTTTCATATATTAAATTCGGTAGATCAGCAGCGTGGATGCTGCGAAGTTGCAGAGGGAAAATATGAGATTACGCTGTATACTTCCTGCTGTAATCTGAACAAAGGAATTTATTACTATACAACTTATGAAAATCACCAGATTTCGGCGGTGGATATGCATACAGAAAATCTGGATGCCACAGAATTAATTCGCTATACTCCAATCACGGGAGAACAGATCTGCTGGCAGAATAGATAGTTGGAGTAGGGAATATTATGGAAACAATGGAAAATATTTTGAATGCTGTAAAAGAAGGCATTCTGATCGTAGATAAAGAGGAAAAAATAACATTTTTCAATGATGCTTATGCCAAATTTATTGAGCATACATTGAAAGAAGTAAAAGGAAAACCGTTAAAAGAGATCCGACCGGGTGCAATGCTTCCGGAAGTAATGAAAAGCGGAAAAATGCAGGAGCAGATGTACCGCGTGGAAAATGGGAAAGAATATTTTGCCAATATGTATCCGATACGGGAAAACGGCGAAGTTGTAGGTGGAATTTCAACGGTTACATTTCTGGAAAATGCCCGGTTTCTGGCAGAAATGATCGGGGAATTAAATGAAAAGGAAGCATATCTGGATGCAAGAATGAAAGAAGTAAATGGTACCAGATATGATTTTGATGATATTGTGTATGGCAGTGAAGTCACGATGCATTGCATCGAAATGGCAAAGAAGATTGCACATTCCGATATTTCTGTGTTGCTGCAGGGCGAAAGCGGATGTGGAAAAGAATTGTATGCACAGGCAATACATAATGAAAGCGAGCGCAGGAGCTATCCATTTATTGCAATTAACTGCGCTGTCTTATCCGGAAATATGTTGGAGAGTGAATTATTTGGCTATGAGAATGGCGCGTTCACCGGGGCACAAAAAGGCGGAAAAGCCGGATTGTTTGAAATTGCAAATAAGGGTACGCTGTTTTTAGATGAGATATCAGAGATGGATTATAGCTTGCAGGCAAAGTTGCTTCGTGCCTTACAGGAGCGAAAAATTCGAAGAGTCGGTGGAACAAAAGAAATCGACATTGATGTCAGAATTATCGGGGCATGCAATGTAGATCTGGAAAAATATATTGAAGAAAAGAAATTCCGACAGGATCTATATTATCGAATTGCGGCCATTCCGCTTCATCTTGTTCCATTACGCGAGCGGAGAGGTGATATAGCACCATTGCTTGAACATCATTTGAAAAAGATTTCGATTCAGAATAAACGAAAAATCGGAATTACAGAGGCGGCACGCAATATTTTAATGGAGTATAACTGGCCGGGAAATGTGAGGGAACTGGAAAATATTCTGGAATACGCAACGTTAATGATGAGTGGAAATCAGATTGACGTGGAGGATTTACCACCTACGATTATGAGCGAAGGAAGCAGTGTAAAAATGCCAACATTGGCAGAACGTGTACATCAGTATGAACGACAGCAGATCATGTCTGTGTTGGAACAGTTTGGAAATACACTGGAAGGAAAAAAGAAAGCTGCGAAAGCACTGGGAATTTCACTGGCAACTTTGTATAATAAAATCGGAAAGGGAGATACATGATCTCTCTTTCCGATTAGGGGCTTTTGGGTAAATTGGTTAAGTATTATAACGTTTGAAAGGATCAAATTGAGCTGTGGAATGCCTAGATTTCCATTTCCATCAGAGCCATTCCAAGTGCTTTTCCATGTTTGTCCAGAGCGAGGGAACGAGTAACACCGCCGCCCAGAGTTTTGTCGAGGACAAAGTTCATAGCGCAGAGACTGTCGATGTCGTAGCGGACAACTTCACCCTTGCAGATTTCACCGAAATATTCTTTGACTTTTTCACAGGTCACTTTTTCTTTTAATAGCGGATAATCTTCTGCTTTGTACGCAATGACGGAAATATTGGAAATATCTCCTTTGTCACCTGTTCTTGAATGTGCGATTTCTTTTAATTTCATGATCTTATACCTCCTGATAACTTACCTGAATATCAACAATATCTCTAGGAACGAAGATGGAGCAGATGGATACTACTTCAGATACTTTCTTTGTAGCACCTGCACCGCCGGCAGGACCGTTTGTATACAGTGCTTCTACTTCATTTGCAATTAAAGTTGCATTTTCCTTATCTTTTGTACGACCACTGACGCGCAGGCGGATTTCCGGAAATACATCCGGTGCGTACTGACTGGAGATTTTATCTTTGTAAAGAGAGTTAAATCCAATGTAATCTACACGGAATTCCTCCATGTCACAGCCGATGAGTTTCAGACGTTTTTCAATAATGTCTGCTGCAAGCTGTGCACGGGCCATGGAGTTCGGTCCTCCATAGCTGATCTCGCCTTCACCGATGAAGCAGTCACGGTATCCGATGCTGACTTTTAATGTTTCTGGTTTTCCGTGAGAAGTTGCATTTGCAGCGGCTACTATGTCTTTTCCCTGCTGTGTAAATGTAACGTGGGAAAAATCAGCAATGGCGTCTGGAGTCAGATAAGCTTCCGGATTGTGAATTTCGTAGATCATCTGCTCTTTGCAGGTATCTTCACAAACAAGTCCGCCGGAACCTTCTACTTTTGATACAGTGAAATGACCGGTTTCATCAATCTCAATCAATGGGAATCCAAGGCGGTCAAGATCCGGAACATCTTTGAATCCAGGATCGGCATAATATCCACCCGTTACCTGACCGGCGCATTCCAGTAAATGTCCGACCAGAACAGCCTGTCCCATCTGATCCGGGTTGTCGTTGGTATTCCAGCCAAATTCATGTACTAATGGTGCGATAGAAAGCGCCGGATCGGATACACGTCCGGTAATGACGATGTCTGCACCATTTTCCAGTGCTTCCAGAATACCATCACAACCAAGATATACGTTTGTGGATAACAGAGAATCTTTGATATCACCCAGTTTGCAGTCGAGTTCCAGAACAGAGTTGTCATAGTACTGATCAATCTGTGGTAAAATATCATCGCCTGTTACAGCTGCAATTTTTAATCCTGTCACACCAAGGGATTTTGCGATTTCTACTGTCTTATTCATGGCAGCCAGAGGGTTTGCTGATCCCATGTTTGTGATAACTTTAATATGATTTTCTTTTGCCAGTTTTAAGATTTTATTCATTCTGGCTTCCAGTAACTGGTTATAGCCTTTGGTCGGATCTGCAAGTTTATCTTTCTGACCGATGGCAATGGTACGTTCTGCCAGGCATTCAAAGATAATGTAATCAAGGTTGCCTTTTTCCATAAGTTCTACAGCCGGCTCAATGCGATCTCCTGCGTAACCGGCGCCGCTTCCGATTCTGATTTTTTTCATAGTATAATATCCTCCTGAGTATAATGTGGATGTTTTCGGTTAAATACTGATTGCTCCAACAATGATGGAAACAATTAACATTACGATACTGGTTAAAAATGCATATACAAAGGTATGCTTTTGGTGTTCCCCGAGGTCAATTCCAGCCAGACCTGTTAAGAGGAAGGTTGCTCCGGTGAGAGGACTGATCGGGAATCCCATCGTCATCTGTCCGATGATGGATGCGCGACCGATCATAAGCGGATCAACTCCGAGAGCGCCTGCCGCATTGGCAACAACCGGCATTACACCATAGTAATAGGAATCCGGGTCAAATAATAAGCTTAATGGCATGGAAATAACTCCAATGATAGTAGGAAGTACTTTTCCAAGTGTTGCCGGGATCAGGCTTACCAGAGCGCTGCTCATGGCACTGAGCATACCGGAACCCTGCATGATACCGATGAAAGAACCAGCTGCAAAAAGCATACTTGCCATCATCAGTGCAGATTTTGCATGGGAATCTACAAGTTCTTTCTGAATTTTGATATCCGGGTAATTCACCATCAGTGCAATTGCAGTTGCAATCATAAATACGACAGCTGGTGGTAAAATAGCGGTAATCAGTATAACAACTGCAAGAATGATCAGTGCAATGTTGAAAATAAATAATTTTGGTCGTTTTAAACTGTTTTCCTCAATATTTGCCTGTGTGGATGCATCAAGTTCAATCTGATTGAGGGAATCACCCAGGCGTTTCTGTTCCTTTTTGCCGAGAAAAATGGCAACGAGGATAATGAAGGCAATACCTGCAATCTGTGCTGGAACCATCGGTTTGTACAGGTCATTTACAGTAGTATCTAATGCAGTGATGGCACGGATTGTCGGTCCACCCCATGGAAGCATGTTCATAACACCGGCACCAAGTGCAACTAAAGTGGCAAGCGTGGTTTTTCGCATCCCGAGCTTCTCATATAATGGGAGCATCGCCGGAATTGCAATCAGGAAAGTAACAGCACCGGAACCATCTAAGTGTACCAGACATGCAAGAATAACAGTTCCGATACAGATTTTCACCGGATTTTTTCCAACGACTTTTAAAATACCACTGATAATAGGATCAAAGGTACCGGCATCAGTCAGAATACCGAAAAATAAAATTGCAAAAATAAACATAACACCGGTCGGTGCGATA
>Ga0129310_1002718_pt1 | contig 12561 bp, 13 predicted proteins | sample Go1ome_2_FD_94433 | JGI IMG/M metagenome (GOLD analysis project Ga0129310, IMG submission 94433) | Western lowland gorrila individual fecal microbial communities from Wisconsin, USA - Go1022A metagenome | ecosystem: Host-associated > Mammals > Digestive system > Large intestine > Fecal | place...
CCTCACTCAAATATAAAAGCCGGTCACCTCCGGAAGGAAGTAATCGGCTCATGGTTTTTGGTTACTATGTAATTGCGGTTGGGACCGTCCCTGGATCTCATAGGCAGCCTCCTACTCTGCAGTCGCGGTCAGATCTGTCAGCTGGGTCTCCAGGGTGTTGATCTGGTCACGGAGAGCCTGTCGCTCTGCATGGACAGTCTCCATATCGTACTCGGTCTGCTCGCCGAGAAGTGTGTACTCATAGGTCTTGATTACCTTATAGTCACTGGCGGCGATCTGTGCTTTAAGACCATCAATCTGCGCAGTTAGCTGGCTGATCTGCTGCTGCCGTTCCTGCTCTGCAAGCTCCTCTTCGGTCGGTTCCGGTTGCACCGGTGCAACCGGCTCAACGTAGACGGAACCATCATCGGACAGCTCATACCAGCCGTCACCCTCCCTGAATAAAGTAGTGTATGCCGTATACTCACCGTTATCAAGCGGATATGTGCAATCTGCGTCCAGATAGAGGCGGAAGCCGTCAGTATTTACTGTGATGTTGTCTCCGGTGATCCGGATCACATGAGGGCTCTCCTCAGATACAATGACCTTTGAGACGGTCTCTTTATTTTTAAATTTTATGTAACCCATGCGGGCTCCTTTCTGGCGCTCTTGTGGCTGCGCCCGCCTTCTGATCTACTGCGCTAAATGATAAGTTAGCAAATCGCTTTGTTGCAAAAGAAGTATATAATTCACCTGTAGGTACAATTACACAAGGTGTTCATATATTAGACTTCGATATTCCCGAGGTAGAGGGATGTAAGCCACTTATGTACATCGCTAACACTCACGCCTGGTATAACAATCTCCAACCATTCGGAAACAGTAGCGGTATAATTGGTTCTGGAGCAACTAAACTTAATGTCTATTATTATGCAGCAACGGAGATTGCGGCTACTGGTGGTAGAGCTACTGCCATCATAATTTATGTACCAAATGCATAACGACTATACTATCCCTGTCGGCACAGCTCATATAACTCCAATGGTTAAATTCTGTATGGTTCAACTGGTATATATAATCTAGCGTTTGCTCCAACGGTACTCTAATGTGTAAGTTCCATCGCTTGCAATTGACCTAAAAGAGATTCTTTAGCTACAATTGATCCACCCCATGCATTATATACATCAACTGTAATAGATGTATTGGTTACATTTGTGATATAAATAGTACACATTGTTGTACCTTTAACCCAAACATGAGGATTTGAAACAAATCCATAAGACGTGACATCAATTGTAACGCTTTGCTTTGAGTTAATATTAATTGTCCCAGTAACTGTTACTGGAATCACTGACAATTTTTTTATAATATAATTATTACTTAACTTATCATTTAACTCAGTATATGTATCCGCTACCGCCTTGGCATCCGGCACGTATCCGGTCACCTTGGTAGCCAGTAGATCCTCCTTTGTGGTGATCATCTGTGCAAATGCCGGGGCTGTCAGATCAGCAAAAAACTTCTTGATTTTTCCAAATACAGTAGAAACTTTTTCACCAGTGGAAATATTTGATCTTGTTTCTGCCACCTCAAACGCAACTGTAGCGTCTGGCAAAGATGCGTTCTGAAGATATTCCTCCGGAGCGACACCTCCTAATTTTTCCGCATCATCCACTATGCCTGTATTATCTTTATCGTAAACAGCCTTTTGCATGTCACCTGCGCCTAATTCTGTTACATAATTGACTATTGCTCCTGATGTCGGTATTTTGGAGTCGTCAGCAGTCACAGTTTTGTCGACAGCTGATATTCCATTAAACATGCTGACTAATTCAGTTATGGATTCATAAAGTTCAGATGTGACTTTATCTAACGTCTCCTTATTTTCGTGATCATGCCTTTTATCACTGTTTTCTTTTACAACCTGATAGATTGCATTCACAACATTCTGTATTACATCTTTTTCTTTTGTTTCAGGATTTTCAATTTGAGAGGATAATCCTACCTCATCTCCGTTAAGTCCATCAACGATCTCATTTAATTTAGGTATAATGACATCCCTTGATAATTCGTCAAATTTTGCCTGCATTTCTGTCGTTGTAAGACCGGGAACATCCGGAAGTCCAGTCACTCCTTTATTTACTAAAGAGTTTTCAGTAATTTTTTCAAAAGCCATAGTTTACCTCCTACTTATGATTACCATTTTCCACGTACTCCAGTGCAATATCAAAAAGGCCAAAAGGCTCATTCAATTCAGAATTTACGAATCTAAATCTTGCCTTGTCTACCTTCTTCACACGAAGTTTGGTTGGAATAATTTTTTGTGTCTGATCAGAACTGAAAGTGAATTTTGAAAACACGACACTGCCAAAAGATAAATACCGTGCAGTATAATTATCCTTTTTGATGAATGACCATAATCCCCTTTTTTGCACATACATCTCCAAAGTAGTAGCAACAGCAGACTTCAATCGCACAGCTAAAAAACGGAATGTCTTATTCTTATAAAACAGTTTTCCATCAAGATCTGGCGTTTCCCATATAGCTTCTATCTTTTCTCCGTCGTCATTGTACGATATCAATGCATCAGAATCACTGTAGAATTGGCACACTCTTCCATCAGTCGTACCAAAATAAAGATCTCCGTTCTGTTCCCACATACAATTTGCCGGAAGATTTGTTCTATAAAATCCTGCATATTGCCTTGTAGAATAAGGCATGGACTTATCTGTCTGCATAGGTTGCAATCCGTCAAGGATATATGCAACTCCATTCACACACAGCCAGTACATATCCTTATAGACAAACGCAAATGCTTTTTCAAGGTCAGATTCTTTCAGCAATTTCCCATTCAGATAAAAGCTTCTGTTCTGACCGTATTTTTCTCCAGTAATATCCTGCGCTGTAATAGCGTATACGCCTGATCTCGTAAGGAAAAGTGGTTCACTGGATAAATATGCGAATGTATCCTTTGCAATCGCTCCTGCGCCTTGTAGAGTGTTTACAGACCGGAAAACCGGCTTGTTGTCTGCCAGCACTCCATCACGCAGAACAATAAACTGATCTGTCTCCATTTCATCCTTATGGGTTGCCAAATAATTGTTAATGACACTGTATCCCATAATCGCAGACTTGCTGGTCCCAAGACTGCTATAATACGTATCCGCAAAATACGTAGGATCATTTTGATCGCTGAACCAGTCCTGATTGATGTAATCAGGATTTCCGCTTAAGAACAGTCTGTCCATTGCACCTTTCAATCCATACTGTGTTCCTATGCAGCACTTATTTATTCTGTCAGCATATCCACTTACAGTTCGGTATGCTGTAATTTTCACATTATCTTCGCCGGTTACAGGACTTTTACCGGGAGCAGTTGTAAAATTGATAATGCCATTTTCTCTGTCTACAGTAAAATCAGTATTTTCTGTCTTCTCCGCCCAAGAGCCGGCACTATCCAAAATATATGCTTTCACTGTGGTATCATCAAGTCCACCAAAAGTCATATGATACGCAGTATCATCTTCTGTCCCTGCAAATAATTCTGTAAAACCAGGCTGTATAAGGTTTAAATCCTCATAACTTGTACCTCCGCCATTAGGAGCCTTAGCAATTGTAACCGTGGGTATCTTTGCATATTCCAGCGCTGGCTTTACTTCTGTTCCATCCCAAACAAGAAGTTTTTTTCCATCAACTATGTATACCTTGTCATCAAACTGCCAGCTTCTACTTCTGGCATCATTTGCGTCAGAATACTTCACTTCTCCGTTGTGATACATTTTTGTTCCTGCGTGGACAAGTCCGTGCTCATCTCCGCGAATCAGATGATATCCATTGATAGGTCCATCATATTCCGCTATTTTTTTATACCCCATGCATTTACGGACTTTTCCGGGAACATCCCGGATCATATTCTTACAATTCGGACTCTGATTCTCACTCACTGCCGCCGGACTGTTCGTGAAATCAGCACCCAAGAATGTGCTGATTGTAAGAACACTCCTGCTTGGACTTGATGGAATGGAAAATTTTGTAGCCATTAAATCCACCCGCTTTCACTCGTAAATTCTTCATATCCCTGTTGCGTACTGCTGTCAACAAGGCTCTCTAGTGCCACTTCAAACTCATTACGGTATGTTGTAGCAATACCGTTATCATCGTCTTTATACAGCTGACTGGCCATATAAAGCGGAAGAAGAACAACTACCTCATCATCTACCGGAAGAACGTAATCATCTGCTGTCTCTGCTGTAATAGTAGGAGGATATGCACGATAATATACCGTATAACTTCCGGGATCATCCCGGTCGAGAACAAGTATATTGTCACTCTCCCGATAATATTTACTGGTCTGAATATAACCACAGCCTAAACTTCCCTCGTAATAGATCTGATTGTCTCCGAGTTGATAAAAGTCAGGACATATCTCTTTGAGATTATATTTCACCATCTTTGCATATTCAGGGACCTCAGCTTCCTCATCAAACTCCGCATAATACAATGCAATATTCTTTACCGCACTAGGATATTTGCAGGAAAATACAAGCTTTACATTCAGATTCATCTGGTTCTTCATAAGTCCTCGATATTTAGTATATGTATTCTTGCTTTCCAGTTCGATTGTGTCTAATTCAATCCCACCTATAAATACTGATAAAGTTCCTTTGCCTGTAAATTCGAAGAAATAAGAATGCGCACTTTCTGCCGAGAAAACATAGGATCCGAGACTATGAATTTTGTCTGCCTCATCATTAGAGACCAAATTTTCTAAAGGATTGTGTGCAATAACAACACTCTTTATGATGGATTTACCGGCAGTAGATAACCTTTCCAGTGCCTCATTAGCCACCATCGGCATTCCGGCAAGGTAATCCGTTGTTGATTCGTCTGTTGGTATGTTACTACCATCCGCAGCAAACATTTTCTGTAATGTAGCTAATTTGACATCTTTCCAGGTCATACTCATTGTTTCTTTCTACCTCCGGCATTTCTTGTACGTGTGGTTGCTCTTGTTTTCTTCACAGGCTTATCTTCTGTTTTCTCCGGAATAGGAATATCGATCTCTTCTACAAGTTCCGGAACCTTATCAACTCTCTTTGAAATATAGTCACCGGAAGGAAGTACGGCCTGCACCTCATAGTACAGACCGCCATCCTCAAACACGGTGCCTATAGTAAAATTAGGCTTTACCATGTTCCACCTCCGTTAGGTTGCACTCAGTGTGGTACCAGCGGATGCGCCGCCAAGGATCACATGTCTCCAGTCATTGAAGCCGGCAGACATACGACCATAGCCGTTCCATTCAAGGTTACGGGTATGGATGTCCACCTGATTTGCAATATCAAGAGGAACACGATCATAGAACATAGATCCTCTGAGTTCCTTATTTGCCTGAGAAGACATCAGGATATAAGGTGCACCGGAAGTTACCTGCCACATGGGATCAACTACCAGCTTCCATAATCCCTTCTGGGTGTTGACATCATTGTTGGAAGAACCAACAATCAGTTCAGACCGGATGATACGTTTGATCAAGTCTTCCAGCGCAGGAACGTTGGAAGGAATGATGATGGTATCAAAGGTATAACCCTGGATATTACCGCTCTGATTGCGGAAGTTTCTACCGATATTTGCCAACCGGTTCAGCATTGTGGTATCGGTGCCGAATGCATTGGTATATACGTTACTCTGTGCAGCAACACCAGCCTTAACGCCCGCATGATCAGTTGCAAATAATGCCTTACCGTCACCGGTTGTTTTATCAATATTTTTTCTGCTAAAGGAAAAGGTTGCTGCTTCCGTAGTTAACGCATCAGATGCAAACTGGGCACGAGTACGCTTGTAAGCACGTACCATATTGGCAGCCATAGTTTTCATAACATCGATATCTCCATCATCCTTCATCTCTCTGGTGCATGCGAAGGACTTGGAGAAAGTGCTATGTACGATCAGCTTGGACTGACCAGCCTGAATGTCATCCATAGGAGCCTTGTCACCCTCATCAACGATGTCGAAGTTTCCGAGGGAAGTTACAGAACCCAGCTTTTCTGCATACTTCTTGGATGTCTTCTCGTTGTAAACGTCGGTTACAAACTTATCGTAATCGTTCTTCTCTGTATCTGTGTCATTCATGACAGCCTGTAACACCTGTGCTTCTACCTTCCACAGATCATCATTAAGACCACTATTTTTACTAAATACAATTGCCATAATCTCTTATCCTCCTTTAGAATTTACCTACTACTTTTGCACCAACAGCACCGCCAGCAGAAAGCAGCATAAATACGCCATTTGTGGTAGTTGCTGTTACCTGAGCAGCATCGGTGTGAATAGTTACTTTAGAGCCTGCCTTAACAGCAGAAGCATCTGCGGCACAGGTGGTCTCCCACTCCTGACCGTCTACGATCTCATACACGGAAATATCTTTCATTCCGCTTGCAGGTGCCACATAGTTCTCTGCGCAGATAAACTGCGGCTTAGTGGTTCCGGTTGCCTGTGTCAGTCCTCCATCAGTCAATACCAGTGCCTCACCAATCTTGTAGGTAGTGGATGCGGTAGTCGGAAGCTGCTTGATGATAGGGAAATTAGGATTTGTTGCACTTTTTACAAAACTAAACATTTGGGTTCCTCCTTATAAAGTTTGGTTATATTTTTTCTTAAGTTCTTCATCACTTAAGCCAGGAAAATACTCTCTCCATGTGGAGATTTCTTTTTCCGGGATATCAACAAGGGGAGAGCTGTCGGAAACGCTTGTGGTTGTTTCAAGATGGCCCTTAGACCTTGCCTGGTTAATTGCTGCCTGCTTTGCGGCTGCTGTCTGCCGGGTTGAAATACTGTCAAAATTTGCCAGTTTAAAAGCATCCGGCAGTCTCAATCCTTTGTTCACATACTCCAGTACGGAAGCGTAGGATTCATGCTTTTCCAGATCTTCCAGAGACTTAATCTCAGGGGCCATAGCAGTTACTGCTTTCATGTCTTCATCAAGCTGTTTCTGCACTTCTGCTCTCTGATTGTTCTCGAGAATCTGCTGAGCCTGTCTGATCGCAGGAGAATTGTTTACCATCTGCTCAATCAGATTAGGATCGATCCCTTTATCAGTGAGTTCCTGATTAAGGATTTCTCTCTGCTGATGTTCGCAAGCCTGAAGGTAATCTTCCATCGTCTCAATGTTTTTCCCGGTAACAGGATTCACAACGCTTCCAAATAAGCGTTTGACTTCACTGTTAATTCCGGACATCTTACGGTTGTAGGATTCCTCTGCCTTTCTTCTGGCAGCAGCAAATTGAGAGTTGAGTTCATCCGACTGTATCTGATCGGTAATTCCCGGTTCTGCAGTTCCGGCATCTCCTTCAGGTACAATGGGTTCTTCAACCTGGTTATCAGTTGCAACAGGTGCGGCGGGTTCCTGTACGTTTGCGCCTTCTAAAATTTCATCCATGATTACCTCCCGTGATTTTTGCGCTTTTCACATGCGAAATTTTTGTATCAAAAAAGGACCCTAAGTTTCCTTAGAATCCTTGGATACCGGTAGTTCGTTCCTAACGGTTGCAAATATTTTATTGTAATAACTGCATTGCGGATTGCGACACTTCATCTCATGCTCAATAAAGAGCTTCTGCTCATTAAATAATTTTAGAGAATCAGTTGACAAAACATATTTTGATGAGGCTATTGCCGCTTCTATCTTACAATATGGGCATTGCATTTCCAACACCTCCTGACTGTTCATTTAACACTGCATTCTGTGCTTCCATCTGTGCGTTTTCTTCCTGTACACGTTGTGCCATGATCTCTTTCATTTTGGACGCATTCGGATAATCATTCTCTGCCATGAACGTCCAATATGCCAAAAGAGTTTTATTCTCTCCCAACGGTCCAAATGCTCCGGATTGCAATTTCATGTCAATCTGCTGCCACATTGCTTCACGATTCATCATGATCGTTGATGTCGGATCCGTGGTAATGATAAATTCATCATCCCAGTAGTATTCCCCGGCAGCATCCTGTTTCAAGAAATCGTACCGATTGAAATGAGCATAAGAATATGTCCCATCACTGTTTTTCTTATTCAGTGGAATCGGCTGATCCGCATAAGCAAGCATGTGTTTGAACATAAGCTCATATACCTTGGCATACGCTGTTTTCTTCATAACACGCTTAGATTCCAGTCTACCGGCTGCCTGATTGATTGCATATTGCTTTGCGGTACCACTGTCAGCAGATGCATCATATTTGCCCTGGTAAGAATCCGTGATTCCCAGCGTGGACTTAGCCCAGTCATAATTTTCTGCAATCATGATTCTGTCAAGGGATATATCTGCCTGCATATTCTTCACACTGATAAGTGATGCTTCCTGCGCATTGTTCACGCGTACAACCTTAAGTTCCTCATCAGTAGTCTGAATTTTGGAGTTTTTGGGAAGAATTACAATAGAACCACCTTTAAGGATTTTCTCCTGCAATTTTGATCCCAATTTTTTTATAGCATCCTGTTGATCAGAGATAACTGCCGCATCCGAAAATCCGAGAAGCTTTCCTGCGCGGGAAACATTTTTCCTGAGCACAATAGGGATCTGATCCGGCTTATAATACGGAATCTTGGTTCTGACTTCCCTTCTCTCCTGCATCAGCTGTCCGAACTCGTCATAAACCGGATTTCCGTCTTCATCCAGCATGTTCACATCCTCATATCCTGATATTGCGGGAATGAATGTGCCATTCTTCGTGGTAATGTCTTCTAACAATTCCTCGTACTCTTCCGTTCGTTCCTCAAAGCTCTTGGATCCACATTCGCATACGTCTCCGGTCTTTACCCTGCCGCATTTAGTGCATCTCTCCAACCGTCTTGCTTGATAATCCTCGTAGTCCTCCAAAACATACTCTTCACACCACGTAAACAGTCCGATACATCCGTTTTTATTACGGTAGTAGCATTTAATAACAGTAACGATATCGCTGTTATCATCACGCTTCGTGTCCTGCTTCAGATCGATTTCTGTATCAGATGCCGCAGAAACATCCACATTATATTTTTTCTTTACAAATTCCTTGGTCTGCGGCACCAGTACAAAGATGTAATCCATTTCCTCAATGCTTGTTATACCAGGCTGAGGGATCACGTTTCTTGGATGCCGTTCTGACACGCTCACACCGCCTACAGTGCAATGAAAGCCTTTTGTGTTATCCCATTCAACGTGCATGAAATCACCGCCCTGTATGGGGACGGTACGCTCTTCCTCATCGTTAATGAGGCTAAAATTCATCAGCTGAATTTCATTCTGAAGAGCAAGCTCAATAATCTTGGCAAGTTCTTCATCTTCTTCATGGATAGGAGTGACTTTCGGCATGGGAATTGAAGAATCAACCTGCGTTTCAATCAATTCATAAACAATATTACGTACATTGATTGACTGCTTACTTGATTTTCCGTTACCCTTGTTCGGATTTACGTTTACTCTTCTGTCACCGTCGTACAATGCCTGATATTCACGGATATTATTCAGTTCATCACTGTATTTATCCTTTGCTTCGGTGTACTTTTTCTTCCACTCACTCAGTTTTTTTGCCTGTTTCGGATTCATAATCATGTTTTTCATCTTCCTAAACATCCTCATAATATGGCTCTCCATACTTTTTAACCATCATTGCCCTGATCTCATCGTCTGCAGTCTCATAGTCCTCCAACAGATCAGGCCGCCAGTTATTACGTCTTCGGTCGATTTCCTCCGGGCTGTCCGCCGGGATTGTCCACCAGACACAAAAATACCGCAGACTATCAGGGTCATGGGTCAAGTCATGCGGATCTTTGGCATACACATTCGGTCTTTTTTTGTCCTTCTGTATCTTTTTTAAGCACCGGTACAGATTCGGTGCACATCCATCAAGGATAGTAAGTTTCGACTTCTTATCCTCTCCCTGCGGTTTCAACCACTCTTTCATACCGGAGCATCCGGCAGCAAAGTCATTCGATGTTTTGGTGAGGTCCACACCACATTCAGACCAGATCTGTGCACGGCTCTTACCAGTCTCCTGTGATCGATTCCACAAATCCGGCGGTGCCAGGAATGCTTCTATGGTCTCTTCCTCACACATGCTGAGAAGAGTTCCTGCAGCTTCTGAAATAGTCAGACCGGATTTATCATATTCCCGGTACACCTGTGCATTGCCGAAAGAATCAACTCTCACCCAATGTGCAGCGAACATATCGAGACCGTAGTCAATAGCAACATATTTCAGGGTGTTCCCTTTCAGGTCCTCATAGGATACAGTATTACGCTCATTCACCTCGGGAAAGTATGATCCGCCAGGAACAGTAAGGGCTTCCTCTACAGTAGCAGGATACTCCTGTGTCATAAGTTCACCCATTGCCTTTTTGGTTTCCGAATACCAGTTATCGTCACGGCGGGGATCCGCATACCACGGTATGAATATCTTATTGAACCCATTATCCGGATTCGTGAATACTTCCTCGAAAAAGGATCCTCTGTCAATGGTAGACAGTCCGATAACCTGTCCACCCGTAGGACGGTTAATGGTAGGATATCCTGCGGTCCATATCTGCTCTGCATATTGCTGGAACGCCCATTCATCCAAAATGATAAGGTTGGCAGTAAATGAACGACCCGCACCAGGCGCACTCGGCATTCCATTGAAAACTGAAACGAGACCACTTGGAAAAGTGATCTCAATTCTTAATGCAGTCTGTGTATATGTGGCACCGCTCCATCCGGTTGGCTTATCACTATCCTCTGCAATGAGTTCCGGCATATTCTTCAAAATAACGCCGAATCTTCGCACAAGCTCCTTCGCATCATCCTCTTTCTGAGACAATGCGATACATGTACGACCTTCCATCGTAACAATCAGATGTGCCGCGTAATGCAGTACAAGCCATGAGAAACCCAACTGTCGTGCCTTTAGGATAACATTCAGCTTATGCGTTGCAATGCTCCTTAATGCCTCTCTCTGCGCGTCCCACATATGAAACGGCTGTATGATCTCCTCTGCATCTTTATCCTCGATATGACCATATGTGTCGATGAAATACTCGATATGCTCTCTGCAATATTCAATTTGATTTTGTCGTATTTCCTGTAAAGTCATTGACACTCCAAATCTGAAAATATAATATAATTTTCTGCTGGACATATGGTACCTAGATCACAGTGCCCGGGTATCGCGGGGTACCGGGGGGGGACCTATCCGCCCCACGATGTACGGTGGCAGCCCAAAGGACTGATCCCTGGCAGAGGGAAAATATAGATCAGCAGGGCCATACACAGAACAGTCCAGACGATCCGGATCCGGTAACAGCTGCATCTGCTATTGTTGCTATTTACTGGGACAATTAGACAATTACTGGCAACTATTCGTTAATCGTATATTTTGCGCATAGTTGAATGATACTAAAAAGCCGCTAAACAGCATAAATACGGGATTCTTGAATTGTTGCCATTTTTACACAATTCCGGAATCCTCTTTTATGCTCATTTACCAGCTAATTGTGTCATGATCCTGTACAATTTACTTGATCTCTCCAAGTCTCTTAGATACCTGATCCAGTAGTTTTTTATCCCCTGCGGAGATCGTAGCATTAACATCTATCTGCTGCTTAGGGTTATAACCGTCATACCTGGACATCCATAACCCGGATAACTGAGAAGGTATACAACCAGTTTCAAACTTTCTCCGGACATCATTCTCGGATTCTTCGCGTATGCGCGTTACGATGTCCCCATAATTCTCATCCTCTGTGTATGTCTGATAGAATTTACTCCTTGCAATGCCAATATATACACAAAAACCCTCTAAGGTGTATGTGATAGACTTTTTAACCTTTTCTGTGACGAACTTACTCTCTTTACCAGAGAATGATGTCTGATTAACCTCTACATTGTCGCAGTAGGATTTATATTCTTCCCATAACTGCTCCATTTCTTCAGGACTGCTGATCTTTCTAGGTCTACCCATTGTTAACTACCTCCTTCCTGGTATTATAGCAATATAAAAGCCGGTACCAGTGGTTTACTGATATCGGCTTCTTGACACGTATTTATATTATATACTATACAACAGGTTGTTTTCCCGATTCAACCCCGTTTTTGTGACAAATGTCACACTTTTGGGTATTTTTTATAAATTCTTTTCTCTTTCTATCTTCTCTTCTATTGCTTCCAGTATAAAAGCTCTAACAGAAAGATTTCTTTTGTATGCTTCTTTCTCTATCACATCTGTGTAATAGTCTTTTTTTACATCTAACGGGATCCGCTTAAGATTATTTTTTGCATATCTCATATTACATTGTATTTTGCTGTCTGGTGTTTTTGCCATGTGATTATCCTCCCTTTATTAGATTATAGCACGGCTGCTACCAACGTACTATTGTACAACCTGCACAATTTTGCAATCGTACGTTTGTAACATTTTACCACTTGACTGCATGCGTACGTTGGTATTATGATTAGCTCAACAACAAACGAACCGCACCGAAGCGGAGCACATGAAAGCGAGGTACACAACATGAACGAAATCATCAAAGCTTTAGAAGCAAAAGGATATATGGTATGCAACCAGTTCAACGGA
>Ga0129310_1002720_pt1 | contig 12559 bp, 8 predicted proteins | sample Go1ome_2_FD_94433 | JGI IMG/M metagenome (GOLD analysis project Ga0129310, IMG submission 94433) | Western lowland gorrila individual fecal microbial communities from Wisconsin, USA - Go1022A metagenome | ecosystem: Host-associated > Mammals > Digestive system > Large intestine > Fecal | place...
ATATCCATCAGGGGCGTATCAATGAGGTTGCTGAATATTTACAAATCCCGCGGAAAAAACTCTATCTCAGAATGAAAAAATACGGTCTTAGCAAGGAGCATTATAAAAATTAAATATCAGTCTATCCAGCACAGAAATTATGTAGCCCCCCAGTCTTGGTACCAGTCCCGGGTACTGCTGTAAGTTTCTGCACCGATTCAGTAAATTTCAGCAGGGATAAAATAGTGCAGATAATCGAAGCATTACTTCCAGAGTGGGGAACATCCAGAGTTTTGTTCACAAAGTGGTGGAGCACTGGCTACATCTGTTGATATTTCACTCCACTCTCCACTCTCCACTCTCCACTCTCCACTCTCCACTCTCCACTCTCCACTCTCCACTCTCCGCCCTCCATTCGACTATGAGACTACAATAACTCAGTTCGCCTGGCGCTGATTATTCTGGCCAGTTTTGTAACCGGAGTGTCATGTACATGATCCAACAGAAAATGGCGTGACGCTCAATACTTCTCAGGTCAGTTACTATATTACTCAGCGTAAGAAAGGTATAACCCAGCATATCTCGGCCATGAAAGCGGGTATCTCAGTCCGTTCTGGTCGTCGGATCGAAAAAGGCCAGAGGGCAAAAAATAGTGTTCGGCACTGGAGCACACGCAAAGATCCTCTGGAAGCAGTGTGGGACAGCATGCTTGTTCCTCTGTTGAAAGAGAGGCCTGTTCTGACACCAACAACTCTGCTGGAGATGCTACAGGATAAATATCCCGGCCAGTATCCCAACAGCTTTCGAAGAACAATGCAACGGCGGGGGCGCGAATGGAAATTACAGTCTGGTGCAGAGCAGGAGGTCATGTTCCGCCAGTGGCATCAGCCCGGTCTGCGAGGCCTGTTGGACTTTACCAAACTGAAAGGTGTGGTGGTCACTATCGCCGGTAAGTTGTTGGTGCATATGTTGTATAACTTCCGTCTGGAATGGAGCCACTGGAGCTGAATGCGAGTTGTGCTGGCTGGTGAGAGCTTCTCTGCTCTGGCTGAAGGTCTGGCAGGAAGCCCTCGGACAACTGGGGGGAGTGCCGGCAGAACATAAAACGGACAGCCTGAGGGCGGCATGGAAACAACAAGGCAAAAGATGGAGGCCGCGAGTTGACTGAGCGCTATGCTGCTCTCTGTCAGCACTACGGAATGCAGGGCGTACACGATAATGCCGGTTGGGGCCACGAAAATGGCTCGGTTAAAAGTGCCCACAGACATCTAAAAAGGCGTATCTGTCAGGCACTGATACTGCGGGGCAGTAACTCCTTCAGCACCATGGAAGAATATCAGGCCTTCATCACTCAGCAGGTTATGCGGCACAACCGTAAAAGCTGAATATTAATTGGGGTCAGTTATATACATAACGTGCTTACCTGTATTATAAATTAATTTTAATGATTTTTATTTAATTTATTGATATAAGAATTTTTCTTAGTTTCTACAGCTAAAGAAAAGTCTATCTTTGATAGTATGAATTAATATTTTTAATTAATTTTAATAAATTGATATAAAACAACTTATTGTTTTTACGGTTTTTTTTAAAATTTGATTTTTACAAAAAATGGTTTAATATTCTGAATTTTTCTCATTATGTAGATTTTATCTCTAATAAAAATAAAAAAACACCATAAAAATCTTTATTATTCCTTATTGATGAAATTATATGCTTTTTTTGTTTTTTTTTGTGTTCCTGTTTTATGTGTAAAATGGAAAAAAGAACTCTATTTATTTGTTTTCTTGCATGGGTGTGGGTGTAAGGGATGTTATTACGTAATGGAATGGGATTGTTATCTAAGGATAGATATACCTCTCCAGGTAGTATGTCTATTGAACATTTCAGGTGCCTTGTTGAGATCTCATCAATAAATAGTCAAAAAACCATTATGGCTATGGAAGATTACTTTGTTCATGGCAAGACCAGAAAAGAAGCATGTGAAAGGAACAATGTCGCACAGAGTTATTTTTCAATCAGTGTAAAAAAGTTTATTAAGATAAGTAATGCGGTTGCTCAGGCTTCCAAATTTTATAGAAGATAATTTTTAGTGGTAGAAAGTAGTCTAGTAATAGGAGTGTTATCTTTATGTTAAAATCAACTTTGGGGATTGCTATTGCTTTTTCATTGTGTGCTGTTGCACATGCAGCCAATCAAGGGCAAGGTGTTGTTAATTTTAAAGGAACTGTAATTGATGCGCCATGTGGTATTGCTCCGGAATCAGCAGATCAGACAATTGATTTTGGTCAGATTTCTAAATCGCATTTGAAAAACGACGGTATCTCAGTCAAGAAAGATTTAGATATTAAATTGGTCAATTGTGATTTTACTGATCCTACAGCGAAAAAAACAGTAAGTGTCACATTCTCCGGTACGCCTGTTAATGGTCATACTGATGAGCTTGGTACTGCTGGTGATACCGGTACTGCTGTTGTTGTATCCGCCTCAGATGGTTCTATGGTTAAATTTGATGGTACAACATCAAGCAATGCAACTCAGTTGCAGGATGGCGATAACACGCTGAAATATACGACTTGGGTTAAAAAATCCAGCGCCGCAGGTACTGAAGTCAAAGAAGGCGATTTCACTGCAGTTGCTAACTTTAATCTGAGTTATCAGTAAGTAACATTATCCGGTTTTAACCATCTCATACACAGACCCTGGGATTTCAGTTCCAGGTCTTACCGATAAGATTAAGGACGACTGCATGTTACGACGCATGATCCTTTCGGTACTGTTTCTCTGGTGTGCAGTGGCTCAAGCCCTGCCATCAGCTTCTTTTCCACCACCGGGGATGACTTTGCCCGAGTACTGGGGAGAAGAACACGTCTGGTGGGATGGGCGGGCCAGCTTTAAAGGGCAGGTCATCGCTCCTGCCTGTACGCTGTCCATGGAGGATGCCTGGCAGGAAATTGATATGGGAACCACGCCACTCAGGGACTTACAGAACAGTCCTGCCGGTCCCGAGAAGAAATTCCGGCTACGGCTACGCAACTGTGAGCTTACAGGTGCAGGAAAGCAGGTCTATACGGCAACCCGGGTGCGTGTGACTTTTGATGGCATTCCCGGAGAAACACCGGACAAATTCTCGCTGACAGGTCAGGCTGAAGGTATAAATCTGCAGATTATGGATAATTACGGATATCCGGCGAGAGCAGGAAAAAGCATGCCACCTTTAATTCTCAGGGGGAATGAAGACGGGCTTGATTATTCTCTTCGCATTGTCAGAAATGGTTATCCATTAAAGGCTGGCGATTACTACGCTGCATTGCGTTTTAAGCTGGACTACGAATAAATACAACCGGAGTAGCCGGGCTCACTGCTATCAGCGACAGCGTTAATAATACATTCCTGAATGTTGAAGAGGGTTAGTTGCGCCCCTCAAAGTGTTTTTGTATTAAATCGGCTGCATATAATGAAAAAAAATAAATCGACTTTTACCATCAATTTTATTACGTATTCATTGATGCTTTCTCTGGCAGGAGTGCCTGTCTATGCCGTCGATTTTAATACGGATGTTCTGGATGCCGCAGACAGACAGAATATTGATTTTTCCCGGTTCTCCCGGGCCGGCTATATTATGCCCGGACAGTATCAGATGGAAATAAGGGTGAATGGTCAGGATATTTCACCATCGGCATTTCAGATAACGTTTCTTGAACCACCTTTTTCGGATTCGGATAACGAGAAACCGTTACCAGAACCCTGCCTGACACCGGAGATAGTCAGCCGGATGGGACTGACTGAGGCGTCACAGGAAAAAGTTACGTACTGGAATAACGGACAATGTGCGGATTTCCGACAGTTATCCGGAGTGGAGATACGCCCGAATCCGGCAGAAGGGATGCTGTACATCAATATGCCGCAGGCCTGGCTGGAATATTCCGATGCTTCCTGGCTGCCGCCGTCCCGCTGGGATAACGGTATTCCCGGACTGTTGTTTGACTACAACATCAACGGGACAGTGAATAAGCCGCATCAGGGAAAGCAGTCCCAGTCGCTGAACTATAACGGGACTGCGGGGGCCAACTTCGGTGCCTGGCGTATGCGTGCGGACTATCAGGGCAACCTGAATCACACCACCGGCAGTGTGCAGGGGACGGACAGCCAGTTCACCTGGAGCCGTTTCTACATGTACCGCGCCATCCCGCGCTGGCGCGCAAATCTCACACTGGGTGAGAACTACATCAATTCTGAGATTTTCAGCTCCTGGCGCTACACCGGTGCCAGTCTGGAAAGTGATGACCGCATGCTGCCGCCAAAACTGCGCGGTTATGCACCGCAAGTCTCAGGGATTGCGGATACGAATGCGCGTGTCGTGATTTCGCAGCAGGGACGCATACTCTATGACTCCACTGTGCCGGCAGGTCCGTTCACCATTCAGGACCTGGACAGCTCCGTGCGTGGCCGCCTGGATGTTGAAGTTATCGAGCAGGACGGGCGGAAAAAAACGTTCCAGGTGGACACGGCATATGTGCCGTATCTGACCCGTCCGGGCCAGGTTCGTTACAGGCTGGTTTCCGGTCGTTCGCGTAACTATGAGCACACCATGGAGGGGCCGGTCTTTGCTGCCGGTGAGGCATCCTGGGGTATCAGTAACACGTGGTCGCTTTATGGAGGCAGTATTGTTGCCGGGGATTATAACGCCCTGGCTGTGGGGCTGGGCCGGGACCTGAGTGAGTTCGGCACTGTTTCCGCTGATGTAACCCAGTCCGTGGCCCGTATACCGGGTTATGACACAAAACAGGGAAAATCCTGGCGTCTGAGCTATTCCAAACGTTTTGATGAAGTGAATACGGATATCACTTTTGCGGGTTACCGCTTCTCTGAACGCAATTACATGACGATGGACCAGTACCTCAATGCCCGTTACCGGAATGATTTTACGGGACGTGAGAAGGAGCTGTACACCGTCACACTCAACAAGAACTTCGAGGACTGGAAGGCATCGGTCAATCTGCAGTACAGCCATCAGACTTACTGGGACCGCCGGACATCTGACTATTACACGCTGTCGGTGAACCGTTACTTCGATGCGTTCAGCTTTAAGAATATCGCGCTGGGAATATCTGCATCCCGTTCGAAATACCAGAACCGGGATAACGATTCGGCGTTTGTTCGTCTGTCCGTGCCGTGGGGAACCGGTACGGCCAGCTACAGCGGCAGCATGAGCAACGACCGTTACACCAATACGGTGGGTTACAGCGACACACTGAATAACGGCCTGAGCAGTTACAGCCTGAATGCCGGCGTGAACAGTGGCGGTGGTCAGCCGTCACAACGGCAAATGAGTGCCTATTACAACCATAACGGTTCCCTGACAAATCTGTCAGCCAGTTTCTCTGCCGTGGAGAACGGATACAGCTCATTCGGGATGAGTGCATCGGGGGGGGCGACGGTCACGATGAAAGGAGCCGCGTTACATGCCGGAGGAATGAACGGAGGAACCCGTCTTCTGGTGGATACCGATGGTGTCGGAGGTGTGCCGGTTGACGGTGGCCGGGTTTATACCAACCGGTGGGGAATTGGTGTGGTGACGGATGTGAGCAGTTATTACCGCAACACCACATCAGTAGACCTGAACAGGCTGCCGGAAGATATGGAAGCCACCCGCTCGGTGGTGGAGTCGGTTCTGACGGAAGGGGCCATTGGTTATCGTGAGTTCGAAGTTCTGAAAGGTAGCCGTCTGTTTGCTGTGTTGCGGATGTCTGATAACAGCTATCCGCCCTTTGGTGCCAGCGTGACAAATGCGAAAGGCCGTGAACTGGGGATGGTGGCAGACAGCGGTCTGGCCTGGCTGAGCGGAGTGAATCCGGGAGAAACCCTGAACGTCGGCTGGGACGGCCGGACACAGTGTGTGGTGGACATCCCGGCACATCCGGACCCGGCACAACAGTTGCTGCTGCCCTGTCGTCAGGTGAAGTGACGTTATACACGCCGGCGATCGTCTGTATATCCCGGCAGAAAAATGTAAAGAAACAGAGAGCAGAATATATGCAGAAAATGAAACCGGCGCTGAAAAAAACGCTGATGGCGGTAGCGTGTCTGAGCGCAGTACCTGCAGCCCAGGCTGCTGTCTCCCTGGACCGCACACGTGCGATTTTTAATGGCGATGAGAAATCGATGACACTGAATATCGCCAATGATAACAAACAGCTTCCCTATCTGGCCCAGGCATGGGTGGAGAATGAAAAGAAAGAAAAAATCACCACAGGCCCGATTATTGCCACTCCGCCAGTACAGCGTCTGGAACCCGGCTCAAAGAGTATGGTTCGTCTGACCAGTACACCTGACATCAGTCGCCTGCCACAGGACAGGGAATCCCTTTTTTACTTCAGTCTTCGGGAAATTCCCCCTAAAAGCGATAAGGCAAATGTGTTGCAGATAGCCCTGCAGACAAAAATAAAACTGTTTTATCGGCCTGAATCCATTAAAGCAAAGCCCAATGCGGTATGGCAGGATCAGCTGGTGCTGAATAAGACCAGTGGAGGGTATCGGATTGATAATCCGACACCGTATTACGTGACTGTAATTGGCATTGGCGGCAGCGAAAAGCAGGCCAGAGAAGGTGAATTTGATGCTGTGATGCTGGCACCGAAGTCAACGCAGATGGTGAAATCAGGAACATACAACACACCATACCTGAGTTACATCAATGACTACGGCGGACGTCCGGTGCTGCAGTTCTCCTGTGGTGGTAGCCGCTGTACCGCAGTGAAGAAATAAGAAAACAGGAAAAAGAATTGTCCGGAGGTGTCGGAGATGAACAGGGCAACGATAGGATTTTATCTGGCAGTTGTGCTGGGGAGTTGCAGTATGAACGGTGTCTCGCAGGCGGATGAATTGTTGACGCGGGATGATTTTTTCGTAGCAGATGAAAGCCGTCATCAGTGGGTCACTGAGCACAATGGGCGGACAGGAGCTCTGAACGTCAAAGGTGCATTAGTGTCATCTCCGTGCATACTGGATACGCCAGAAGTTAACTTCCCCCTGCAGAAAGATAAAGGGAGATATGTACTCAATCTTAAGGTATCACGTTGTGGTGATGGGCATTCTGACATACCGGAACGCCAGTCAACAGAGCATGGGAATATTGTTGTGAAGCAAAGCGCTGGGTTGAAAACAGGCAAAGATCAAATTCTGCTATCCGCATGGCGAAACGGTGGATTAAGTAGAAAGAATTTACAACATGGTGATAATCAGATTACTTATTATATAAATGAAGCTCAATATCAAAAGATAGCTAAAACACAAATGCCTGTTACTGCGCATAAAACATCTGACAGTAACAGGGGGGTACTGCATTTGAATATAATGTATGAATAGGCACAGTACGCTGGCATCATTATTATCTCGTTGTGTCTTAATAACCATCTTGTTACCTCCTTGTTTTATATCAGGAGAAAGATTTGAGAATAACAGTCTTTTTATTAACGTTCCTTTCCTTTTTATCTGATTTATGGGCGGTTGATATTCCAATCAACATCACGGGAACGATTATAATTCCGCCATGCCAGATAAATAACAGTAATCCTGTTGATGTCGATTTTGGTAATATCAGGGTGAGTGAACTTGACACAAAGGAACATATCAAAGTAGTTAGTTTCCCGGTTTATTGTCCATATCATCAGGGCGAGGCATATGTAAAGATGACTGGACAGAGTATGACCGGGAAAGATAATGTTCTGGCGACAAATATTGATGGACTTGGAATTGAACTTTATCAGGGGGGGGAGGGAACTGGAAACCATCTTATCTTAGGTAGTGGCTCATCCGGGTATGGATACGAAGTTATTAATGCGCTCTCTGAAAAAAATGTTGAGAGGACGACGTTCACGTTTACAGCAAAAATATATAAGGCTGAAGGTGTTACAATTAATAGCGGGGAGTTTAGTGCCAGTGCACTTATAAACATAGTTTATTTGTGAGTTTAGTTTTTAGAGATTACATATGAAATATGTCAAAAAAATATTGGGAATATCTTTCTTTTCTTTACTCCCATTATCTGCAGAAGCTGAAAGCTACTGTAACCTCCTTTGGGCGAATAATACTCTACCAAGTGCCTCAGTCAATGTCAGTTTTGATGGCAATACATCCGGGATTTTTCCTCTCAATTTACAGGCGGGTGGCCTGTCAACTGTAATAAAAAGAGCTGCAAAAAATATGGATACTTTTGTAACGCTTGATGGAATTTATCGATACTGGATACAGTATCCGGAAGCATGGCAGACAACCCCTGATGGACTAAAATATCGAATAACCAGCGAACTGGAGGTTTCGGGCACTCAAACTGCAGGTGTCAAAACAGTTGTAACGCCTGTAGGTTACCATACATGGGTAAATACATACGGATGCAGGGATGTCGGGGGAACTTATGATTTTGGGGTTGCATCTGTCAGTGGGGTGAATATTGAAATAGACAGGGGCACTGCATGGCCGGGGGTTTATTCTATACAGTTACCAGTAAAAGTTGCATATGAAGAGAATAAAGGGAATTATGACGGTAAAAATGGCGGAGGCTGGCAAGAATTCCCTGTATCCATGAAATCTTTTTCTCCGGTAGACTCTAAAGGCATCAGCATAACGATAAGCTCAAAGTGTAATGTTGGTGAACAAAGTTTGAGTGTTAATATGGGTGATAATATTACTCCGGATGAAGCAAAATCAGGTGTGGAGAAAAAGGTTAATTTTTCTCTTACTTGTAATGCCCCAGCAAAGGTATCACTATCTCTTAAAGGTACCGATATCGTCGATGGGGTCAATAACAAAACAAAATGTGGTTCTGGTAGCTGTTCTCTGAATTTTGATAATGATAGTTCATCTAAAATTCTGGAAGTAAATCAAGGAACATATCAGGTGCCGATTACAGTACGTTTTCAGGACGCAAACCCCGTTGCCGGAGGGTTTGATGGTAGTGCTGTATTATCCGTTGATATTCTATAATATATATTGATGTAGTCTTGCTGATTAACAAACAAATAAATAAAGGAGTACTTCAAGTGTTTAATGATATCAGAGGTGACGTCACATCGGGTTCTGATAGTTTATTGCAGGCAATACAGAAACGAGAATTCAAACCATACATTCAGCCTATTGTTTGTGCCAGCAACCATAAAATTATTGGCGGCGAGTTGCTTGTCCGTTGGCATACCTCTGATAGAGGAGTAATTTATCCAGATAGTTTTATAGATAATATGGAGAAAGCTGGGATTCTGTCTGAGCTTACTTGTTCTATAATCAATGAAGTGGTTGTTAATTTTGATGGTGAAAATAAATTTAATGGTGAGGGTTTTATTCTTCACGTAAATGTCGCTCCATCTCTATTGCATAATAAAAAATTCATATCTACCTGTATAAGAGTTGCAAAAAAAATAACCTGTCATTAGTTCTTGAATTAACGGAGCAGTATTTTTTTACCATGGATAGTAAAACCATATCCACCTTTCATTTTCTAAAGGAATCGGGTGTGCAATTTGCTTTAGATGATTTTGGTACGGGGTATTCAAATTTATTTTATCTAGAATGTTTTACAGTGGACTTTATAAAAGTAGATAAGATGTTTACACAGGGTTTAGAACGTTGTAAACAATCTCATTACATTATAGAAACAATTCTTGAATTGTCCAAGAAGTTAAATATAAAAACTATCGCGGAAGGAGTTGAAAATATGGAGTTAGTAAATAAATTAATGTTGCTGGGAGTTGATTATTTTCAAGGTTATTACTTTGGTCAGGCTATTGAACTATGTTCGTTTATTAAAGAATATAGAAAGACTGTATAGTAATCTTGTTTGCCAGTCTATGTAAGTGACTTTTCTTAAAAATGCTCGAGTATACATTCCCGTTTTAGTTCCATGAACTTTTTGAGATTCCGGACAAATAATGGTGAAGTTGATACTCCTTCGGTTTTATATTGTGCAGTGATTCATATGTGAGTTCGCAGTTATATTATTATGACCATTCCGTCGTAATTTGCATTACGTCATTCAGAATTCTGCAAAGGTAAAAATATAGTATTTCTATGTGCCCTCCCCGGTCATGGTGGGAAACCTCAGAATAGCATATTCAGTTTCTCATAGTGGAGTATCTCTCCTGGCTTAAAACGCTCCCGGTTGCAGTATTATCTGGCTTTTATTCTCAGCATCCTAATCTTATTGTTCATTGACTCCTCATTTCCATTTGATACACCATGGCGCATGCCGTTCAGTCTTTTTTCTATCGTTTTAGCCACTTTCTTCATCATGCGGGCAGCCCTGTACGATAGTCCGATAATTGACAGAACAGCATTTTTACCGAAGAAATTATTTATTCTTGATTTCTGCCTTTGTAATCTGAGATTCAACCAGTTTTCAGCATGGCTTAATTCATCAAGTGACTTGGGCATAAGTTATTGTATGTTATTTGCATTGTTGTTAATCACACAAATTAGAACATTGAATATTTCTTTTCTGAAATTCAGCATAAAATTTAGAACTGGGGCCGCCGGTGTAAAAGGTATATTACACCGGCAAAGAAATTGATGACATACAGGCATACTACGGGGAAGTCCTGTTCGGTTTTTAAGCATGTTCATTATGCCTACTGGGTATATAAAGCTCCGTCAGATATTATGATGAACAGAACGTTTCTGCGCTGTCTTGCTAGGGCGATAAACACCTAGCTATGTCGTTTGTGTAGTAGGCCCTGGATATTGGGGCTATGAGTGCAGCGAAGGCTGTCAGGAACAACGACCGCTTAAGAGCTTTATTACCCCGCCTTGACGGATGTTCTCCTCGTATTGACGAACTGGAACGCCGGGTTGTCAGCGCCAATGATATAAGACGGTAAATCACCATTTGGATTAGCTCGATCCATCCAACATGTTGTTTCCTGGAGGTTCTCACATCAGAAAGGACATCAACATACTGAGCAGAGAAGACTTTTAGATGGTAAAGCAAATGCGCTAGCAGGGCGAGTACATTGTCGATATTGCGACTCAGGTTGGTTATTCTGAGCGAACTTGTACCGGCGGTCAGTCTGAAACTGCAGCCACTTATTCTTCCGGATCACAGGTAATCATATATGGCAAACTGTAATACAGTCGCTTGTACTGAAAAGTATTATGTATAAAATAGAATCTGTATTCATATCAGCACAAGGGACCACCAAATCCCGGCAGCATTCCTTACGTCAGTTATCCCGCATCACCCTGTGAGTGCGGGATTTTTTTGAGGTTCCTTTTTATTGAAGATATATAAATAATGAATAACCGTGGATTCTGATAATCCCCTGTAGGGTGCAATCAGGTAAACAGTAAATACATCAGTTCATACCGTTTGTCTTTTTTTAACAAAGAAAATAGTCCTGGAGTAGTTCCCGGGCATTTGCCCGGGATGATTACTGTTTTAACGGATTATTAATCTTTGCATATTCAAATGGACTGATAAATCTTTCTCTGTTTGCATTCAGAAAATCGGCCCACCACTGTAGCATCAGTCGGCGTTCTTCCAGATGTTCTGCTTTATGAATGTAAGCAGCACGTACACCATTACGCTCCTGATGACTCATCTGACGTTCCACTGCATCACGGGACCACAATCCTGATTCTATTAACGCGCTACATGCCATCGTCCTGAATCCATGCCCACAGATATCCAGGGTTGTGTCATACCCCATAACTCTGAGGGCTTTATTTACGGTGTTTTCACTGATTGGTTTATGCGGGTCATGTGCTCCCGTAAAGACCAGACCATTTTCACCAGCCCATGTCTGAAGTTCTGTAAGAATAGCCACAGCCTGCTTGCTGAGTGGCACAAGATGTGGTGTTCGCATCTTGGAACCCCGGTGTGAGAATTTCACACCTGGCAGAGGCTCGCGTTCGGCAGGAATGGTCCACATGGCATTTTCAATATCAATTTCTGACCAGCGGGCATATCTGAGTTCACTGGAACGAATAAACACCAGCAGATTCAGCATAACGGCAAGCCGGGTGACAGGCTGCCCCTTATAACTGTCAATACGCGACAAAAGTTCAGGAAGACGTGAAAGATCAAGAGCGGGGCGATGCTGGCGTTTTACAGTGGTCAATGCGCCAGCCATATCCAGAGCAGGATTATATCTGATGATGCCAGACTGTACGGCATAACGCATTACAGCAGATATCCTTTGCTGCAGACGACTGGCGATTTCATAAATCTGTTTATCTTCTGCAGCACGAACAGGGATAAGCAGGTCCGGGGTATTGAGTGTGGTGATATCCCTGTTGCCGATAAAGGGGAAAACGTGTGTCTCGAGGCTTTTGAGTACTTTATCGCTGTGTGATTGCGCCCATTGTTTATTACTGGCATGCCAGCGTCGTGCAATATGTTCAAAAGAGAGCTGTAAATCAGGGACTACTTTTTTAGCTCTTTTCTGTTCGCAAGGGTCAATCCCCTCCAAAATCAGTTTTCGGGCCTCATCCCGTTTTGTACGAGCTTCGGAGAGAGAAACTTCTGGATACACACCAAGTGCCAGAGTCTTCTCCTTACCCAGAATACGATAACGGAGACGCCAGTAACGGG
>Ga0129310_1002725_pt1 | contig 12535 bp, 9 predicted proteins | sample Go1ome_2_FD_94433 | JGI IMG/M metagenome (GOLD analysis project Ga0129310, IMG submission 94433) | Western lowland gorrila individual fecal microbial communities from Wisconsin, USA - Go1022A metagenome | ecosystem: Host-associated > Mammals > Digestive system > Large intestine > Fecal | place...
CCGCCGAGCGCGATCGCTTGAGAGGTTCCGACGATGTTGCCGGTGCCGACGGTGCCTGCCAGCGCGGTGGTAACAGCCTGCAGCGGGGTAACCTCACCTTCACCCGCGTCTGATTTTGTAAAAATTTTGCCGAACGTGTTCTTCATGGCATAGCCGAAACGACGGAATTGTACGCCGCCGGAGCCGATGGTGTAGTACAGGCCGCCGACGAATACACATGGCAGGAGAATATAGATCCAAGCCACAGTGTTCAGTGTGCCTGCAACAAAGTTATAGAGTGCTTGCATGTTTTGGTTTCCTTTCCTCTTGTATTTGATTGGAGATAATTCCGTACTGCGGCATGAGTGCCGCGGCGATATGCGTCGATGACTCCGCGCGCGTGGCTTTCGCTAAGCGTTTCACGCGGTTTATCCGGAAGCAACGCACCGTCGTTTGGCGTTCAGTGCCTCACGTGTCGTTTGGCTTGCGGAACGTAAAGACAGCGCGAAAAGACAAAAGGCAGCTTCTCGTGAGTCCCACGAATGCCGGTGATGCAGCGCGGCAGCAACGCGAAAAGACAAAAGGCAGCCTCCTGCGAGACTGCCTCAAATGTGCTGCCAACTTCAATCTGCTCAATAAAGTGAAAAAGAAAATTTCCTTTTTTTGTTTCTCGAATTTCGACACGATTTGTCCGCGCGAAGATTCGAAATCATGGAATTCTGTCCTTTTGCCTGAGAGATTGGCTTTCGCCTTGCACCTTCGGCCCCCAATGGATTGGGCGTCTCCAGAACGCTATCCCTTTACAGTCCTCACCGCGGGCGTGGCAGCCGTCTGAGCGACCGGACACGCGGAACCTGAGAGTTTTACTCCTTCGGTAGGCATTGCCTTTTCCTGCAAAGTTCATCTAGCATATAGTAGAAAGGCAGCTGTGGCAATCTGTGTTCCGACAGCGGGCTTTCCCGTTTATGACACATGCGCGTCTCTCACGAGGAAACGCGCCAACGGAAATATTATAGCGGATTTTTTTGTAAAACGCAAGAAAAACGTACAGAACTCAGAACATTTTTTCAGTGTGTAAAATGAAAAAGTTAATGCACCGAATCGATGCAAGCGTTCGCTCCATACAAAAAACCTGCTGTCCGAGCTTAGGAAAGCAGGCCTTTCGCGCGGCACGCAGCCAACTTCAGCTGCGCGCATTGCCACAAATGTTCTGGATGGAGCGGCGGTACAGCAGCAGAGCCAGTGTCAGTGCGCAGGTTTCGGAAACCACCGCCGAAATCCAAATACCCGATTCACCGAACAGGAAGGCTAGCAGCAGAAGCGCGCAGATCGCGAACAGCATACCGCGTCCCAGAGAAATGCTCATCGCCTGCCTCGGCAGCTCTAACGAGGTAAAGTAGCCCATCATCGGGATGACGATACCCAGCGGCAGGAAGGCCGGCGCGTAAAGGCGAAAGGCGCGAATGCCGCGCGCGAAGAGATCCGGACTGGTTTCGTGGTCGATATAAATGTTGACAATCGGCGCCGGACATAAAAATCCGATCACAAACGCGACAATCGCGCAAACGCCGGCACAGCACAGCGCCAGACGGAAAATATAGCTGCAAAAGTCGGATTTTCCTCGGCCGTAATAATAGCTGATCAGCGGCTGAGAACCTTGATTGATCCCCATCATCGTCATCAGCACAAGCTGCGCGAAGTAGGAAATCACCGTATAGATGACCACGCCGTCGCTGCCGGAAACCGCGAGCAGTGTGCGGTTAAAGACGAAGATGCAAAGCCCGATGGAGAGCTCGGTTACGCAGTCCGCAAGTCCCAGCTTCGCGAAACGGAATACCGCCTGCGGCTGCCAGCGCACACGAACAAAGGTGAAGCCGGTGTTGGCTGCAGCCGGAACGGCAGCGTTCCCGTCGGTTTCTCCGCTGCTCTTTGCGGCAGAGGCGGCCGCTTTACGTGAAGGCCTGCGCGCGAGAAAGTGGCGCAGATAAATGCTGAAGGTCATCGCCTGCGAAAGTCCGGTTGCCACCGCGGCGCCTTCGATGCCCCAGTGAAAGACCAGCACAAAGATTGCGTCGAGGACGATGTTCGTCATCGCGCCCGCGATACTGGTCTTGATGGCAAGTTTCGGGAAGCCATCTGCTTTTACAAGCACTTCTAAATAGTAGGAAGTCATGTAAAAAGGCAGGAAGAGCCCGATAATGCCCAGGTAGCCTTTTACGTACGGCAGTGTATGCGCGTCAGCGCCCAAAAGCCGGGCGAGCTGAGGGAGCAGCAGAAGTACGAACAGGGTGGCCAAAAGACCGATGCTCGCGACGGTCATCGCGCCCAGCGTAAATACGCGATTGGATTCCTGCGTATCGCCGCGTCCCTTATGAATGGAGGCTTTGGTGCTCGCGCCGACGGCAAAGAGGATGCCCATCGAAAAAGCGCCGTTGATCATCGGCATACAGAGGTTGACCGCGGCCAGCGCCTGTTCTCCAACCCCTCTGGCAACGAAAATACCGTCTGCCATCGTGTAAATGGTATAAACCCACATCGCTGCCACAGATGGCAGGACGTATTGGATGAACCTGCTTTTGATGCTTTGTTTTGCTTGTAATGTCATAAAAATCAACTCCTTAATCGGCTCACGCAGTCACTGAGTGTCCGTATAGTTCGTGTGGATTTTGCCGGATTTTGCATCGTGGAATCCGGTCGTGAGCCTCATCCTGTATTTATCATAAAGTATACGGTAACCGTATAGTCAAGTGTTTTTTGCGTTAAAATTCAAGAAAAATTATCCCGCGCGCCTGCTTTTCAGCTTCCTCCCGCTGCGCGCCGCTGCTTCGCGCCACTCTTGCTGTCTCCTGCTGCGCGCTGCTGCTCCGCGCCGCTCTTGCTGTCTCCTGCTGCGCGCTGCTTTTGTCTAAGCACCGAGGAAGTTCCTTGCAACTCATTTCATGCTGCTTTATGCACCCCCCCCAGCCCCACATCATGGCATTTCTTTTCGCACCATTCTTGCAGCCTCTTGCTGCGCGCCGCTGTTTCTCGCCGCTCTTGCCGACCCTGCTGCGCGCCGCTGTTTCGGGCTGCTCTTGCTGTCTCCTGCTTCGCGCCATTCTTGCTGTCTCACGCTGCGCGCCGCTTTTTGATATAAAAATCGCAAAAAGATGTACTCACGATGGGGCGTTCATGTAACGGTAAGGTCGATTTCTCGTCGAGGAGGTTAAAATTTATTTGCAAACACAAAATAAATCCGAATATTTAATGATAAAAAACAAATTTCTTATTTAGTACAACATAGAAAGTTCTGTTTAGAACTTTTTTTCGTAACGCGTTACATCTTTGCAGGCAAAAGCTTCGGATTTGGGAAAGTTGAGCTGGGGAAGGGTCATGGGAGCAGGCGTACCTCGCCTCGGCATGGCAGGGAAGCGTCATGCTGAGAATCGTTCTCGTCGAAGAGGTGCACCTGCTGCACCTTCCTGCAAACGATACAAAGAGTTTTAGCAAAAAAGGATGATATTTGAAAAACAGAAAACGTGTGCGTGCGGTGTGGATTTTGAAAGTTTCGAGGAAAATTTTTCACACAGGTGTCGGGAGGCTGAACTTTGGGTGGGGTTTGGGGAAAGTCCGTTGACCTTTGGAATTACAAAGGTTTATGATGGTGCTGGAATTTATATGAAAGGACCTTATGCAAGATGATCGAGGTAAAACATTTATGCAAACGCTACGGCGAACATGTGGCCGTAGACGATTTATCCTTCACCATCGAGAATGGACATGTGTACGGATTTTTGGGGCCGAACGGCGCCGGTAAATCCACGACCATGAATATTCTGACCGGCTGCCTTGCGGCAACCTCCGGTACGGTATCCATCGATGGTTTCGACATTTTTGAAGACGCCGCGGAGGCGAAGAGCCGCATTGGCTATCTGCCGGAAATCCCGCCGCTGTATCAGGACATGACGGTACGCGAATATCTGACCTTTGTGGCAAAAGCCAAAGGAGTCGGGCGCAAAACGCAGACGAGTGTGGCAACTTTAGAGACAGCAGAGGTGGCGGACGGCGCAGAGGAAGAATCAGCAGAAGCAGACTCTACAGAGGAATTTGCCCCTGTCGGAAGTGGAGCAGGATCGACTGCTTCCTCCGACGCATACGCCGTACACAGCGCGGCATGCGTGAGCTGTGAACAGGCTAAGCAAACTGCGCAGAGCACAGACGCCGGATTTCATCACAGCGCGGCATGCGTGAGCTGTGAGCAGGTTAAGCAAACCGCGCAGAGCACAGACGCCAAATTTCACCATAGCGCGGCACGCACGAGCCGCGCGGAAGTCAAGGCCGCGCTTGCGTCCTACGGCCTTGACAAACCGCAAATGTCCTTTACCGCTAAGGGAAAACAGACGGCAGATGACGGCGGAAGCACAGCAGTACAATTTACACTGCAGGTCGGAAGCAAAATCGGCAGTAGTTATTACGTCCGCCTCAAGGATTCCAAGATGGTCTACACCGTCAGTGCAGACGAGATCAATGCGCTGTGCGGGTAAAAATTCATGGCTGATGCATGGTATAAGAATTTTGTTTTTTCAAAAAAACTCGTGCAAAGTATTGAAATTTTCGTGCAAGTAACATATACTGAAGTTGTAAATGAGAAAGGAGATGATCTTATGGCCGGACAAACTACCAATATCAGCATTCGTATGGATGCGGATCTGAAGGCACAGGCAGATGTGCTCTTTAATGAACTCGGGATGAATCTGTCTACAGCGTTTAACATTTTTGTGCGGCAATCACTGCGTGAAGGGCGTATCCCCTTTGATATTTCTTTAAATCAGCCGAATCCTGAAACGATTGCCGCGATGTTGGAGGCAGAAAGGATTGCAAAGGATCCATCTGTGAAAGGCTACCGCAGCTTGGATGATCTGTTTGCAGATTTGAATGGATGAAAGACACAAAATATATCGTTAAGACCACGACTCAGTTCAAAAAGGACTTTAAGCTGGCAAAAAAACGAGGACTAAAGTTGGAATTACTGCGGGAAGTGATCACAGTACTTGCTATGGGCGAAGCTCTTCCTGAAAAGAATAAAGACCACGCACTGACCGGAAATTGGATCGGACATCGCGAATGTCACATTCTTCCGGACTGGCTGCTGGTCTACCGATTAGAAGACGAAGTATTGGTGCTGACACTGACCCGTACCGGTACGCATAGCGATCTTTTCGGGAAGTGATCCCCGGACGCCGCATGGAGAACCCCTCTGTGCGGTATTTTTTTGCGCGCAAGGTCTGTAAGGCACGCTTTTTCCGCGGCTTCACGCAAACTACACAAAAAATTTCAACAAAAATGGGTTGACATTCGAAAAACGGGGTAGTATATTATTGTCAGAGGTTAGCACTCCGACGAGGTGAGTGCTAACAAATCCAAAAAGGAGGAACGCAGGATGGAGTTAAGCGAACGAAAATTAAAAGTTTTGCAGGCAATCATCGCGGACTATGTCAAGACCGCAGAACCGGTCGGCTCCAGAACGCTTTCCAAGAAACCGGAGCTTGGTTGCAGCCCGGCGACGATCCGAAACGAGATGGCTGACCTTGAGGAAATGGGGTATCTGACACACCCGCACACCTCAGCCGGCAGAGTTCCGTCCGACAAAGCCTACCGATTATATGTCAACGCTTTGATGGAGAAACCGGAGCTGAGCAAGGAGGAGAAGAACATCATCGCCCAGCGGCTCGCGGGCAAGGTAAGCGACTTCAACAAGACAATCGAGCACGCCGCGAGTGTGCTTTCTGAGATCACGAATCTGACATCCTTCGCGCTGACCCCGAGCCAGAACGAAGATGTCCTTAAATATATCAACTTGCTTCCGGTCGATGAAGAAACCGTCATTCTGATGATTGTTTCCGAGAGCGGGAAGGTCTCCAACAAGGCAGTACGCATGAGCGTGCCGTATACGCAGGAGAACCTGAACCTGCTGTCCAAGACGATGACCTACAATTATAAAGGGAAAACCGTCAGTCAGGCGCTGACCAACAACATCATCGCCAACTTTGAAACCGACATCGTCGCTATGAGCGGACTCGCCGAGGACGTGATGCCGAACTTCATGCGGACGCTTGAGGATATGCTCAATGTCAACCTTTATATGGAGGGTCTGACCAATATCTTCGATATTCCGGAGTACAGCGACCTCGCCAAGGCCAAGAGCTTCCTCGAAATGCTCAGCCAAAAAGAAGAGCTGACCAAAAAGCTGGTCGAACGGGATGACGGCGTGATCGTCACCATCGGAGGGGAAAATCCCGAAGACATCATGCAGGATTGTTCGCTGATCACCGCCAGCTACCATGTGGACGGCAAACTGGTCGGCAAGCTCGGCGTTATCGGGCCGACCCGGATGAAATACGGCGAAGTTACATCGATCATCGAATATTTAACGGATAATTTAAGCAATACATTCAAATTGGAAAGCGGAGGTAATGAGGATGACTGAGGAAAAGAAACGAAAGCAAAACGAAGCGGGCGGCGAGAATCTTCCCGAAAAAGAGGAGGATTTTGAAATAGACCCACAGGAAGCCGAAAAAAATCCGAAAGAGCCGGAGGCAAAGCAGGACGAGAAAGCTGAGCAGGAAGCGAAAGCTGAATCTGACAAGCCTGCGAAAGATGCTGAAGAAGAAGCCCTGAACACAAAGTACATGAGGCTCATGGCAGACTTTCAGAATTTTAAACGCAGAACCGAAAAAGAAAAAAGCGACATTTACGCGTTCGCGAACGAGAAACTCGTCAAAGAACTGCTTGATGTAATAGATAATTTCGAAAGAGCTTTAGCGGTCGGAAACGACGGTGACAAGTTCTTAGAAGGAATGGAGATGATTTTGAAGCAGCTCCAAGGGGTGCTGGAAAAAGCGGGAGTTGCTGAAATTAAGTGTTTGGGCGAGGACTTCGACCCGAACTTCCACAATGCCGTCATGACCGAGGACAGTACCGAATATGAAAGCGGGAAAGTGACCGCGGTCCTGCAGAAGGGGTATACGCTGAACGGTAGGGTGGTGAGACCGGTGATGGTCAAGGTCTCTAACTAATTTCCGGCGCACGACTGATGCAAAGCAAACGAGTTTTCCTGCGCATCAGCGATCAGAAAATAAGAACTATAACTTGAAATCAAGGAGGAACATAAAATGGCTAAAGTAATTGGTATCGATTTAGGAACTACAAACAGCTGCGTAGCAGTATTAGAGGGCGGCGAACCTACAGTTATCGCCAATGCAGAAGGTATGAGAACGACACCGTCTGTCGTTGCTTTTAAGAAAGACGGCGAAAGATTAGTCGGTGAAACGGCAAAGAGACAGGCAGTCACCAACCCGGACAGAACAATCTCTTCCATTAAGAGACACATGGGTGAGGACTACAAAGTCACCATCGACGGTAAGAATTACACACCGCAGGATATTTCCGCGATGATCCTGACCAAATTAAAGAACGACGCGGAAGCGTATCTCGGTGAGAAGGTAACCGAAGCGGTTATCACCGTACCGGCTTACTTCTCCGACGCGCAGAAGCAGGCAACCAAGGACGCGGGCAGAATCGCGGGTCTGGATGTCAAGAGAATCATCAACGAACCGACCGCGGCGTCTTTGGCCTACGGTCTTGACAAAGAAGAAGGCTCCCACAAGATCCTGGTATACGACCTTGGCGGCGGTACCTTCGATGTATCCATTCTGGAACTCGGCGACGGCGTATTCGAAGTATTGGCGACCAACGGTGATACGCACCTGGGCGGCGATGACTTCGACGATGTGCTGATGAACTATCTGGCAGACAAGTTCGCGAAGGAACATGGCGTAGACTTAAGAGCCGACAAGATGGCGCTGCAGAGATTAAAAGAAGCAGCCGAAAAAGCAAAGAAGGAACTTTCCGGTTCCCAGACAACGAATGTAAACTTACCGTTCATTACTGTAACCGCGGAAGGTCCGCTGCACATGAACGAAGACATCACAAGAGCAAAATTCGATCAGCTGACCGAGCATCTGGTACAGAGAACCATTGAGCCGATGAAAAAGGCGATGCAGGATGCAGGCGTCACCAACGCGGATATCGCGAAGGTTATCTTAGTCGGCGGTTCTACCAGAATTCCGGCTGTACAGGAAGCAGTTAAGAAAGTTACCGGCAAAGAACCGTTCAAGGGCATCAACCCGGATGAATGCGTCGCGATCGGCGCAGCGATTCAGGCAGGCGTTCTGACCGGCGAAGTACACGATGTACTGCTGCTCGATGTTACTCCGCTTTCCCTGTCCATCGAGACACTGGGCGGCGTCGCAACCAAGCTGATTGAAAGAAATACCACGATCCCGACCAAGAAGAGCCAGATCTTCTCGACTGCTGCCGACAACCAGACAGCTGTTGACATCCACGTCATGCAGGGTGAAAGAGAAATGGCAGCCGGCAACACGACCTTAGGCAGATTCCAGCTGACCGGCATCGCGCCGGCGCCGCGTGGAATCCCGCAGATCGAGGTAACCTTCGACATCGACGCAAACGGCATCGTAAACGTCAGCGCGAAGGATATGGGAACCGGTAAGGAACAGAGAATTACCATTACCTCTTCCACGAACCTTTCCGAAGATGAGATCAAGAGAAAGGTCGCAGAGGCGGAACAGTACGCGGAAGAAGATAAGAAGAGAAAAGAAGAGGTTGATCTTAGAAACAGAGCGGAAGCTTTGATCTACGATACCGAAAAATCTCTGAAGGAACTGGAAGGCAAGATCTCCGACGACGAAAAGACACAGATCACTGACGCCAAGGATCAGCTGCAGGCTGTGCTGAACAACGGTACGGTTGACCAGATCAAAGAAAAGACCGAAGCGCTGACTGAAAAGTTCCACATCATTTCCACCAAGCTGTATGAGCAGGCGCAGGCGGCGCAAGCAGCAGCGGGCGCGGCCGGCATGGGCGGTGCTGACGCGGCAGGCGCGCAGGACGCGGGTGCGCAGACAGGCGCGGCAGATGACAATGTGGTCGACGCGGACTACACCGTAGTGGATGACGACAAATAATCGTAGATAGATGAAATAGCACTAGACGCTGGGGCATCTCTGCTCCGGCGTTTAGGGCGTAATGAGAGAGGTTTATTATGGCAGAAAAACGCGATTACTATGAAGTGCTTGGCTTGCAGAAGGGCGCCAGTGAGGAGGAGATTAAAAAGGCTTTTCGTAAGATGGCTATGAAATACCACCCCGACAAGAACCCCGGAAACAAGGAAGCCGAAGAGAAATTCAAAGAAGTCAACGAAGCCTATAGCGTTCTGTCTGACCCCGACAAAAAGAGTAAGTATGACAGATTCGGTCATGCGGGCGTAGATCCGAACGGCATGGGCGGCGGCGCGGGCGGCTTCGGCGGCTTTGGCGGCGGCTTCGGCGGCTTTGAGGACATCTTCGATATGTTCGGCAGCGCGTTCGGCGGCGGCGCGGGCGGCTTCGGCGGCCAGCGCAGAGCCAATCAGCCGCGCAAGGGCAAGGATCTGCAAAAAGCGATTTCCATCACCTTTGAAGAGGCAGCCTTTGGCACGAAAAAGAAGATTGAACTGACAAAATTTGTAACTTGTCCGACCTGTAAGGGCGAGGGCGCGAAACCTGGCACATCCAAAAAGACCTGCCCGAAATGCGGCGGCAGCGGACAGATCAGTCAGATGCAGAGAACCCCGTTCGGACAGTTCCAGTCCGTCACGACCTGTGACCAGTGCGGCGGCAGCGGTAAGATTATCGAGGAACCTTGTCCGGACTGCAAAGGACAGGGCAAGATTCGCAAGACCGTCACAATCTCTGTCGATATTCCGGCAGGCGTGGACAACGAATCCGTCATTCCGATCAGAGGACAGGGCGAGCCGGGTATCAACGGCGGACCGGCGGGCGATTTATACATTGTGCTGCAGGTAAAACCGCACAAGGTGTTCAAGCGCAGCGGCGCGGATCTTTATTTGGAGATTCCGATCAGCTTCGATCAGGCGGCCCTCGGCGCGGAAATTATCGTTCCGACCCTGGACGGCAAGGTTTCTTACAAGGTACCGGCAGGCACACAGCCGGGTACAACCTTCCGTCTCAAGGATAAGGGCGTAAAATATCTCAAGCGAGAGGCTAAGGGCGATTTGTACGTCAAGGTCAATCTCGAAGTACCGACCAAGCTGAACCACAAGCAGAAGAAGGCGATCGAGGATATGGGCAAGGTCGTGACCGAAGAGTGCTATCAGAAACGGAATTCCTTTAAGGAAAAATTCAAGGAATTCTTCAACTAGCCGTTGACGCAAAAAAAACAGATTAGGATGGATATCCCTCGGGGTAAAGCAAAACCCGGGGATCCTTTTTTCGAGGAAAACATCATGGAACAAACACAAGATAACAAAACATTTCTCGGAACGGAGCCGATTGGAAAGCTCCTGCTCAGGCTCTCGATACCGACGGTCATCGCGCAGCTGGTCAATATGCTGTACAATATGGTGGACCGCGTCTATATCGGACATATTCCGACCGATGGCAGTCTGGCGTTAACCGGCGTCGGCGTCTGTATGCCGCTGATTCTGATCGTCTCCGCGTTCGCGTCTTTCGTGGCCTCCGGCGGCGCGCCGCGCGCTTCCATCGCGATGGGGAAGGGCAGACACGCGGATGCCGAAAAAATTCTCGGCGGCTGCATGACGATGCAGCTTGCCATCTCCGCGATTTTGACCGCGGCGCTGCTCCTTTGGAGCGAAGAATTTCTGCTCCTGTTCGGCGCCAGCGAGAATACGATTCCTTACGCGCTCGCGTATATGAACATCTACGCGCTCGGAACGATTTTCGTGCAGCTGACTCTCGGCATGAATGCTTTCATTACGGCACAGGGCTTCGCGCGTGTCAGCATGAAAACTGTATTGATCGGCGCCATTTGCAATATCGTGCTGGATCCTATTCTGATCTTTGGGCTGGGCATGGGCGTGAAGGGTGCGGCACTGGCGACGGTGATTTCACAAGGGATTTCCTGCGTGTGGGTTCTGTCCTTTTTGACAGGAAGCAAGACGGTTCTTAAGATCAAAAAAGAAAATTTTCTGACCGGACTGCGCTTCTTGCCGCCTTGTATTGCGCTCGGCATGTCAGCGTTTGTCATGCAGGGCAGTGAAAGCGTTATTTCGCTTTGCTTCAATTCTTCTCTGCTCCAATACGGCGGGGATCTGGCAGTCGGCGCGATGACCATTCTCAGCAGCGTGATGCAGTTCGCGATGCTGCCGCTGCAAGGGATTGCCCAGGGCGCGCAGCCGATCAGCAGCTATAATTTCGGCGCGGGAAACAGGGAACGTGTCAGCCGGACCTTCCGGCTGCTCCTGCGAAGCAGCCTCGTGTATTCTTTCGGCCTGTGGGCGCTGGTGCAGCTGTTTCCGGGCGCGTTCGCGGGGCTGTTCACCAACGACGCGGCGCTGCTGGCCTTTACCGCAAAAGCCCTGCGTGTCTATTGCGGCGCCTTATGTCTGTTCGGTGCGCAGATTGCCTGTCAGATGACTTTTGTATCGACCGGAAACGCGGTCTGTTCGATCATCGTGGCGATTCTCCGCAAGTTCGTCCTGCTCATTCCGCTCATTTATCTGATGCCGCGCCTGATGACAGATCAGACCATGGCGGTGTATACCGCGGAGCCGATCGCGGACGGTATCGCGGTACTCTGCACCGTAATGATTTTTGCGGTACAGTTCAAAAAAGCCCTGCGCAGGCTAGATGAAGCGCGGACGTAAAAGCTGTCCGATAATTGCGGATTGCTTTTTGCCGCATTTTCCCGTATAATACGGATAGACGATAGCAAAACGAAAGGGCCGAGCGCCCTTTTTGCATGAATAAAAAGAAAAGGAAGAATCAATGTTAACAGTTACAAATGTCAGTATGAACTTCAGCGGGCAGCCGCTGTTTAAGGATGTGGATCTCAAATTCACGCCGGGCAACTGCTACGGTATCATCGGCGCCAACGGCGCGGGTAAATCCACATTCCTGCGCATCCTTTCGGGCGATCTCGACCCGACCACCGGAGACGTATCGCTCAAGCCGGGCGTGCGGATGTCCGTACTCAAGCAGGACCATTTCGCATTCGATGAATTTACGGTGCTCGACACCGTTATCATGGGCAACCGCCGTCTGTACGATGTGATGAAGGAAAAGGACGCCATCTACATGAAGGAAGATTTCAGCGACGAAGACGGCATGCGCGCCGCGGAGCTGGAATCCGAGTTCGCGGAAATGAACGGCTGGGAGGCAGAGTCCGATGTGAGCCGTCTGATCCAGGGGCTGGGCTTATCTGCGGACATTCTGTATGCGCAGATGGCGAGTCTGACCGCGAAAGAAAAGGTCAAAGTGCTGCTCGCGCAGGCGCTGTTCGGCAATCCCGGTCTCATCCTGCTCGACGAGCCGACCAACCATCTGGACGTCAAAGCCATCGCCTGGCTGGAGGATTTTTTGATGGAATATCCGGGAACGGTGCTGGTTGTTTCGCACGACAGACACTTCCTCAATACGGTCTGCACGAACATCGTTGACGTCGATTACGGCAAGATCAAGATGTACGTCGGCAACTA
>Ga0129310_1002726_pt1 | contig 12519 bp, 9 predicted proteins | sample Go1ome_2_FD_94433 | JGI IMG/M metagenome (GOLD analysis project Ga0129310, IMG submission 94433) | Western lowland gorrila individual fecal microbial communities from Wisconsin, USA - Go1022A metagenome | ecosystem: Host-associated > Mammals > Digestive system > Large intestine > Fecal | place...
GATGATGCGCTACGTTGTTCCCGTGGTCATGCTCATTCTGTTTTTGACCTCCACGGGTCTTGGCAGCCTGATCTTCGCCGGCTGAGAGAGCACGCCGCACCGCTTTTTCCCCCTGAACAGAAAACAAGCCTCCGGTCATTTGACCGGAGGCTTGTTGTTATGCGTTTATCTTACCGCGCGGGAAACTTACATTTCCTTGATGGCAGCCTGTGCGGCAGCGAGGCGGGCGATGGGCACGCGGAACGGGCTGCAGGAGACATAGTCCAGGCCGACCTTGTGGCAGAACTCGACGGACATGGGGTCGCCGCCGTGCTCGCCGCAGATGCCGAGGTGAATGTCGGGGTTGGACTCGCGGCCGAGCTTTGCCGCCATGGCAACGAGCTTGCCGACGCCGACCTGGTCGAGGCGGGCGAACGGATCACTCTCGTAGATCTTCTTGTCGTAGTACGCGCCGAGGAACTTGCCGGCGTCGTCACGAGAGAAGCCGAAGGTCATCTGAGTGAGGTCGTTGGTACCGAAGGAGAAGAAGTCCGCTTCCTTGGCGATCTCGTCCGCGGTCAGAGCGGCGCGCGGGATCTCGATCATGGTGCCGACCTTGTACTTCATGGAGCTGCCGGCCTCGGCGATCAGCTTGTCAGCGATCTCGACGACGACGTCCTTGACGTACTTGAGCTCCTTGACCTCGCCGACGAGCGGGATCATGATCTCGGGAACCATGTTCCACTCGGGGTGCGCGGCGCTGACGTTGAGCGCAGCCTTGATGACCGCGCGGGTCTGCATGGCAGCGATCTCGGGGAAGGTGACGGCCAGACGGCAGCCACGGTGACCCATCATGGGGTTGAACTCATGCAGGGAGGCGATGATGTTCTTGATCTCCTCAACGCTCTTGCCCATGTCCTTGGCGAGGTGGGCAATGTCAGCTTCGTCGGTGGGAACGAACTCGTGCAGGGGGGGATCGAGGAAGCGAACGGTCATCGGACGGCCCTCGAGGGCGATATACATGGCTTCAAAGTCGCCCTGCTGCATCGGCTCGAGCTTGGCCAGCGCCTTCTCGCGCTGCTCAACGGTGTCGGAGCAGATCATCTCGCGGATGGCGGGGATACGGTCGGGCAGGAAGAACATGTGCTCAGTACGGCAGAGGCCAATGCCCTCGGCGCCGAACTTCACGGCCTGCTCGGTATCGTGCGGGTTATCGGCGTTGGTGCGAACGCCCAGACGGCGATACTTGTCGGCCCATGCCATGACGCGGCCGAACTCGCCGCCGATGGTGGCGTCGACCGTGGGGATGATGCCGTCGTAGATGTTACCGGTGGAACCGTCGAGAGAGATGAAGTCGCCCTCGTGATAGGTCTTGCCGGCGAGCTCGAACTTCTTGTTCTCCTCGTCCATCTTGATCTCGCCGCAGCCGGAAACGCAGCACTTACCCATGCCGCGCGCGACGACAGCCGCGTGGGAGGTCATACCGCCGCGGACGGTCAGGATACCCTGAGCGGCCTTCATGCCCTCGATGTCCTCCGGGGAGGTCTCGAGACGAACGAGAACGACCTTCTCGCCGCGCTCCTGCCACTCCTTGGCGTCCTCGGCAGAGAAGACGATCTTGCCGCAGGCAGCGCCGGGGGAGGCGGGCAGCGCCTTGCCGACAGCGGGAGCCGCCTTGAGCGCGGCAGCGTCGAACTGGGGATGGAGCAGGGTGTCGAGGTTGCGGGGCTCGATCATGGAGACCGCCTTCTTCTCGTCGATCATACCCTCGTCGACGAGGTCGCAGGCGATCTTGAGAGCAGCCTGCGCGGTACGCTTACCGCTGCGGCACTGGAGCATGTAGAGCTTGCCGTTCTCGACGGTGAACTCCATGTCCTGCATGTCGCGGTAGTGATCCTCGAGCAGGTCGCAGACCTTGACGAAGTCAGCGTAGGCCTGGGGGAACTTCGCCTCCATCTGGGAGATGGGCATCGGGGTGCGGACGCCGGCGACGACGTCCTCGCCCTGGGCGTTGGTCAGGAACTCGCCCATGAGCTTCTTCTCGCCGGTGGCGGGGTCACGGGTGAAGGCAACGCCGGTACCGGAATTCTCATTCAGGTTGCCGAAGACCATCGGCATGACGTTGACGGCAGTACCCCAGGAATAGGGGATATCATTGTCGCGGCGATAGACGTTCGCGCGCGGGTTATCCCAGGAGCGGAACACGGCGCGAATGGCCTCGTACAGCTGGGTCTTGGGGTCGGAGGGGAAGTCCTCGCCGATCTGCTGCTTATACTCAGCCTTGAACTGCTCGGCGAGCTCCTTGAGGTCGGCCGCGGTCAGCTCAACGTCGAGCTTGACGCCGCGCTTTTCCTTCATCGCGTCGATGAGCTGCTCAAAGTACTTCTTGCCCACTTCCATAACGACGTCGGAGAACATCTGGATGAAGCGGCGATAAGAGTCGTAAACGAAGCGCTCGAAGTTGGGATCGGGGTTGCCTGCGATCATAGCGGCAACGACCTCGTCGTTCAAACCGAGGTTCAGAATGGTGTCCATCATGCCGGGCATGGAAGCGCGTGCGCCGGAACGGACGGAGACGAGCAGGGGGTTCTTCAGATCGCCGAACTTCTTGCCGTTAATCTCTTCCATCTTGCCGACGAATTCCATGATCTGCGCCATGATCTCGTCGTTGATTTTGCGGCCGTCCTCATAGTACTGAGTGCAGGCCTCGGTGGTGATGGTGAAACCCTGGGGAACGGGCAGACCGATGTTGGTCATCTCAGCAAGGTTCGCGCCCTTGCCGCCCAGAAGCTCACGCATGCTCGCGTTACCTTCCGAGAACAGATAGACATACTTTTTGCTCATAGGTTTTCCTCCATTTAAAAATGTATCGCTGAGTGATTTATTATCAAGCCATATTATTATAGACAGAAAATCACCGACTTTCAATAATAAGTTGTGAAATTTTTGTCGAATCTCATTCTTTTTTCTGCCGCGCGGCATTCTTTGGTGCGGATTCGTCCCGTTTTTGCCGCGCGGATGCAGATTTTCTTGCAAGCGCCGCGGTTTTGCGATATACTATTTTTATATTTGCGCGCCCGCCGCGCGCAGAGCAAGAGAGCATGGAGCATTCAATGGAGCTTTTGGAATTTGCAAAAACCGATACCGCCGCGCGTCTCCGCGCCGCCGCCGGACGCGGCGCGCTGCCGCACGCGCTCATCTTCAGCGGAAGCGGCGACCGCGTTGCCGCCGCGCGCTATGCTGCCGCCGCGATGGAGTGTACTGCCCAGCATAAGCCCTGCCTTACCTGCCCCGCCTGCCGCAAGGTGGTGCAGGACATTCACCCCGATGTTTCGTTCGTGCGCGACGCAGAGCACAAGGAACTTTCGGTCGACACGGTGCGCGCCATGCGTGCCGACGCCTTCATTCGCCCGAACGAGGGCGCGCGCAAGGTCTACATCTTTGAGGACTGCACCATCCTGACCGAGAAGGATCAGAATGTTCTCTTAAAGCTGGTGGAGGAAGGCCCCGCCTACGCGGCGTTTTTCTTCTGTGCGGAGAATCCTGCCGTGCTTTTGCAAACCATTCGCTCGCGCTGCGTGGAGGTCAAGCTCTCTCCGGTTTCGCAGGAAGCGGACGCGCCGGGTGAGCGCTCGCTGGAACTTGCGCGTCTGATCGCCGAGGGGTCGCATGCGTCCCGCGCGGCGTTCCTTGCAAAGCTGGAAACGCAGAAGGTGTCGCGCGACGATTTGTCCTCGCTTTTTGAGGAAACGCGCTTGCTGCTCTCGTCCGCCCTGCTGGGGCAGTATGGCGTGAGTGTACCGGAGTGTGAAGTGAGGGCGGCGCGGCTGCTTGCTTCTCGCTTGACAAAAGTGAAATTACTCGGCACAATAGATCTATTGCAGGAATATCGCAGCAAATGCACCTATAACGTCGGCGTTGGCCCCACACTGGGCGGCTTCGCCGTTGAATTGGAGGAAATCCTTTGACAGAAGTGATTGGAGTCCGCTTTCGCGGCGGATGCAAAGAATATTATTTTGACCCGCACGGCATCACAGTCGAGCCCAATGAGTTCGTCATCGTCGAGACCGCGCAGGGGCTCGAGTACGCCCACTGCGTCTCGGGCAACCACGAGGTAGCAGACGACGCTGTTGTCCAGCCGCTGCGCCCGCTTGTGCGCGTGGCGACGGAAAACGACGACCGCACCTATGCCTACAACAAGAGCCGGGAGAAAAACGCCTTTGAGGTCTGCCAGAAGAAGATCTTAGAGCGCGGGCTCGACATGAAGCTCGTGCGCGTGGAGAGCAACTTTGACGGCAGCAAGATCATCTTTTTCTTCACGTCTGACGGGCGCGTGGACTTCCGCGAGCTTGTGCGTGACTTAGCCGGCGTGTTCCGCGCGCGCATCGAGCTGCGGCAGATCGGCGTGCGCGACGAGGCAAAGATGCTCGGCGGTCTCGGCATCTGCGGCAGGCCCTTCTGCTGCTCGCAGTTTCTGGACGATTTTGTCCCCGTGTCCATCAAGATGGCCAAGACGCAGAATCTCAGCCTGAACCCGACCAAGATCTCCGGCACCTGCGGCCGCCTCATGTGCTGCCTCAAATATGAGCAGAACGCCTATGAGGACGCGGTGCGCCGCTGCCCAAAGGCAGAATCGTTCGTGGCAACGCCTGACGGTCTCGGCAACGTGAGCAGCGTGGACATTCTGCGCGAGCAGGTACTCGTGCGGCTCGACGGGCAGAACGAGGCCCCCAAGCGCTACCGCACCTGTGAAATTCAGGTGCTGCGCAACGGCAAGGGCTCGCGCGACGGCATCGAGATCCCCACGACGCTGCCTGAGCGCTATCAGGAGCCCGAAGAGGAAGAGCTGCAGCTCACGCCGAGCTTCTTCTCCTCCGCCAAGCCCATCGTTCCGCCCGAACAGTGGACGCCTCCTGCCGCAAAAGACGATGCGGACGCAGAGGAAGAAACCGAAAAGCGCCGCTCCCGCCGCAGTGGACGCGGGCATCGCGGCGGCAGAGGCCGCGGCAAGGGCCATGCAGAGGGCGGCGAAAAGGCCGAAGCCCAGGAAAAGAATGCAGAAAGCCGCGGCGAAAAGCCGCAGCGCAGCGAGAAGGCAAACGGCGGACGCCGTGAGCGTCCCGACCGCAGCGCCGAGAAGAACGGCGAGCGCCGCGCCCCGCGGCAAAATAAGCCGAACAACGAAAATCCCGACGCGCCGAAAGCGCCGCGTCCGCCGAAGGCCGAGGGCGCAGGAGAGGGCGGCGAGAACAAGCCGCGCCGCCGCAGTCATCGCGGCGGCAGAGGCCGCCGCAGAAGCGGCGGTCAGGGCGGCGAAAACACCGCGCCGAAGAGCGAAGCGTAAACAAGAAATAGAACCGCCGCGAAGCACAGCTGTTTCGCGGCGGTTTTGCCAAAAGGCGGAAAGGAGTCATTCTCATGCTGTATCATGCCTCCCCTATCGGCGGTCTCGTCGTCCTCACACCGCACGTCTCCAACCACGGCCGCCCGCTCGTCTACTTTTCGAAGAAACGGGAAAATGTGCTGGTCTATCTGAGCAATGCCGTTGAAAAATACTGCCGCGATACCGGCTTTGTCCACACGGGCCGGTGGGAAAAATGGGGACCTTACGGCTTCGACTTAGACGGCGTGCAGCGGCTGGAGGAATACTACCCCAACGCGCTGGTGGAAACCTATGCCGGCGTGTCCGGCTATATTTATGGCGCGGAACCGACGAAGGCGGCGCCCGTTTCCGACATGCCGTTTGCGGTCACGTCCGAAGAGGCGGCAGCGGTCGTCTCATGCGAGTTCGTCCCCGACGCCTATGAGGCCATTCTCCGCGCAGAGCGGAAGGGGCTGCTGCACATTTTGCGCTATGCGCAGACCGGCGAGCCGTTCCGCGCATGGGTGCGGCAGACTATGCTGAAAGAATATGAAAACGCAGCAGAACATCCCGACTACCGACACTTTATCGAGGGGAAATTCGGCATCTTTGGCTGACGTTTTCGCGCAAACCATCCCTTTTCATTTCTCCCGCGTCGTGGTATACTTTCGTCGAAAAACAACGAGAAAAGAAGAGAGGATCCATCATGCTGAAATTCAACAAGGTGCTGCTCGCCAGCGACTTTGACAACACGCTCGTCTATACGCAGGGCGCGCTCGAGCGCGGTGAGGACATCCCGCCGATGAGCGCGCGCAACCGCGAGGCGGTCGAGTACTTCATCCAAAACGGCGGCTATTTTTCGATCTCCACCGGCCGCGCGCTGCCCGCCTTTGCCCGCTACGCCAAGGATCTGCCCTGCAACGCCCCCTGCGTCATCGCCAACGGCGCCGCCATCTATGACTTTAACAAGGACTGCTATGTGGAAACGGCGTTTCTCGACGCAGACATCTACGATCACGTCGATGCACTGCTCACCCGCTTTCCGGGCCTTTGCTTTGAGATCTATCACGATGACCGCCGCATCCACGTGCTGCACCCCAATGACTTTGTCCGCAACCACGAGCATCTGACGCGTGCCAAAACCGTGGAGGTACAAAGCTTCCGTGAGGTGGATCTGCCGATCATCAAGCTGCTCTTTGAAGAGGAAAAGCCGCTCCTGGACGAGGTGCGCAGCTTTATCCTCGCTCAGGAATGGGGTGCGCGCTACGAGCTTATTTTTTCGAGCGACCACCTGCTTGAGCTGACGCGCCGCGGCGCGACGAAGGGCGGCATGATCTTAAAGCTCGCCAAGCTGCTCGGCGTTGCGCGCAGGGACATTTACTGCATCGGCGACCACAACAACGATATTCCGATGCTCGCCGTTTCCGAGATCGGTTTCGCGCCCGAAAATGCCATCTCCGAGGTCAAGGAGTGGGGCGCGCATATCGTCTGCCACTGCAAAGACGGCGCACTGGCCGACGTGGTGGAGATCCTTGACGGGCGATACTGAGTTCAAAAAGATGACAGAGCCGCTTTTTTCTTTTCCGCTGCCCTTTTTCGTACAACTTTTCGTTTGCTCACGCATATAATAGCCGGGTGAGTGAATCGCAGAAAGGAATGATACGATGAAGGAGAAAGAGATGGAGATTTGCTATGGTGACGTGGACGATATGATCTTCGGCAATGAGGGCTACGTCAGCGAACGGTAAATGATCAAAAAAGGCTCCGTGCAAAGCACGGAGCCTTTTATCGTAATTCACAGTGCCTTTTCGATCGTGCCGCCGCCGAGCACCTCGTCCCCGTCGTAAAAGACGACGGCCTGCCCCGCCGTCACGGCGCGCTGGGGCGTGAGAAGCGCAACATGCGCGCCGCCATCGGGCAGCAGCGTCACAACCGCGTCGCATTCCTTCTGCGAATAGCGCGTTTTGACGGTGCAGCGCACCTCACCCTCAGGCGTGCCCGTGATCCAGTTCACACGCGAGGCGAGCAGCGCCGAGGAGAACAATTCTTCATTATCACCGAGAAGGACGGTATGATCTTCGGCATTTTTGGAGATCACATAGAGGGGGCGGTCAGCACTCACGCCGAGTCCCTTGCGCTGCCCCGCCGTATAGCATTCAAGACCGCGATGGCGGCCGAGCACACGGCCGCTGCCGTCCACAAAGTCGCCCGGCTGCGGCGTCACGCCGCCGTAGTCGCGCAGAAAGCGCACATAGTCCCCATCGGGAATGAAGCAAATATCCTGCGAATCCGCCTGATGGGCGTTGGCAAGTCCAGCTTCCTCCGCCTTTTCGCGAAGCTCCGGCTTTTCAAAGCTGCCGACAGGCAGCAGCAGATGCGCAAGCTGACGCTGCGTGAGCTGATAGAGCACATAGCTCTGATCCTTGGTACGGCTCTCGCCGCGAAGCAGGCGGTAAATGCCGCGCGTTTCGTCATAGTCGACGCGGGCATAATGCCCCGTCGCGATGTAGTCAAAGCCCATTTGGAGCGCACGGTCTAAAAACGCGCCGAATTTCAGGCAACGGTTGCAGTCGATGCAGGGATTCGGCGTGCGTCCCGCGCAGTATTCGCTCACAAAGTGATCCATCACCTCGCGCGCAAAAAGCTCGTGCTCGTCGAAAACGTAAAACGGTATGCCGAGTCCCTCGGCGATGCGCCTCGCGCCGTCCGTATCATTGCCGCAGAGCGCAAGCGACGCGCCTGCGCAGTCATAGCCCTGCTTTTGCAGCAAAAGTGCGGCGGCGGATGAATCCACGCCGCCGCTCATGGCGATCAAAACTTTTTTCTTCATTGGCTGTCACTTAATCCAGATATTTTTGTAAAAATGCCTCGCCCGAAAGCGCGTCGGACATCTCCACGAGCGTAGGGTTGAAGCCGCCGGCATAGTCGCTGCCGCGGTCTTTCAGGCGCACGCGCCCGGCTCGCACCGCCGGAAGCGAAACCGTGAAGAGCGATCCCTTCCCCTCTTCCGACTGCGCCACGATCCTGCCGCCGTGTCCCTGCGCGATGCGCTGGCAGATGGGCAGCCCCAATCCAAGGCCGCGCGGGGGCATGGGATCCTGCCCACCGTCGATGAAACGGTCAAACAGGTGCGCAAGCGTGTCGCTGTTCATGCCGCAGCCGCTGTCGGCCACGGTGATCTTAACGTTCCGCCCCTCCGTTTTCACGCGCACGCGGACACTGCCGCCCTGCGGCGTGAATTTGAGTGCGTTGGAGAGAAGATTGAGCAGCATCTTGCGGATCGCCGCGGCGTCAAGGCCGATGATCCGGCTGTCGCGGTCGGACAAAAAGTCAAGCGTGACACCCTGCATATTGAATAGGAAGTCTACTTCCCCGCATACGCTGCGGCAGACGCCTACAATATCGTCATCGTAAAGTTCAAAGCGTTTCCTGTCGAACAGCTGTCCTGCGTCAGTCAGGTTGCTGATCACGCGGTAGAGCCGGTAATAGCTCTGATAGAACGCCGCAGCGGTGCGGTCGGTCTTCGCGTCTTTTTCCCGCATGTCTGCCGGTACCAGGCGGTCAACCGCCGTATAGACCGTTGCAAGCGAGGTGCGCAGCTGCAGCGCAATATTCGGCAGCATGTCCGAAAGGATCTTCAATTCTTCTTCGGTATAATCCCGCATGGCATCTCCTAATGGTCGAGCAAAGTCCCTGCGGATAGCATTCACCGCAGAACGCAAAGCTTGCGTGGAAAGAATTTCATACCACACAATGCGTGGTGGTATACACTGAGCGTAGCAAAATTCTTTTCGAAAAGCAAGGAATTTGTGGAAATTGTGAAAATTCTGCAATTTCGTGCAAAAAGGTCTTGCAAAATGAAGCTACCGCTGTATAATATCAAATGTACCAAACATTCGATATATTCCGCAATATGAAAGGAAGTAAGTTTCTATGAGCATTAAAGTCGGTATCAACGGCTTCGGACGCATCGGCCGCATGGTCTTTCGCGCCAGCCTTGACCATCCCGAGATCGAGATCGTCGGCATCAACGATCTCTGTCCTGCCGAGTATCTGGCCTATATGCTGAAATATGATACCATGCACGGCAGATTTGCCGCCGACGTAAAGAGCAACGACTATGGCATCGTCGTCAACGGCCGCGAGATCCCCGTTTTTGCCGAGCGCAACCCCGCCAACCTCCCCTGGGGGAAGATCGGCGCTGAGTATATTGTCGAATCCACGGGTCTGTTCCTGACAAAGGAAAAATCGCAGGCGCATATCGACGCAGGCGCAAAGAAGGTTGTCATGTCCGCCCCGTCCAAGGACGATACGCCGATGTTTGTCTGCGGCGTGAATCTCGATTCCTACACGAGCGACATGCAGTTCGTCTCCAACGCTTCTTGTACGACGAACTGTCTCGCCCCCATCGCCAAGGTCTTGAACGACAACTTTGGCATCAAGGACGGTCTGATGACCACCGTGCACTCCGTCACCGCCACGCAAAAGACCGTAGACGGCCCGTCCCTGAAGGACTGGCGCGGCGGCCGCGCGGCCACGGGCAACATCATTCCCTCCTCCACCGGCGCCGCCAAGGCTGTCGGCAAGGTCATTCCCTCCCTCAACGGCAAGCTGACCGGCATGTCCATGCGCGTTCCCACGCTGGACGTTTCCGTGGTCGATTTGACGGTCAACCTTGAAAAGCCCGCCTCCTACGACGAGATCTGCGACGCGATGAAAAAAGCGAGCGAGGGCGAGCTCAAGGGGATCCTCGGCTACACCGATGAAGCGGTCGTCTCGTCCGACTTCCTCGGCGATGCGCGCACGTCCATCTTCGACGCCAAGGCCGGCATCGCGCTGACGGATACCTTCGTCAAGGTCGTCAGCTGGTATGACAACGAGGTCGGCTACTCCAACAAGGTGCTCGATCTCATCGAGCACATGTACTCGGTCGATCACGCGGCGCATTAACTTTCTTTTTTCTGTTCCTGTTTTTTTGGTAAAAAACGGGACGGTGCTCCTCTGAGGCAAGAGGGATCTGGTGCGAGATCCCTCTTGTTTTTTTCGCATTTTCGGTGGTATACTGCCATCGTTGCAAATTCTATAATGAGGTGGACTATGTTTCAGGGTTTTACGCCGGAGGCCGTCGAGTTCCTCTGGGGCATCAAATTCAACAACAACCGCGAGTGGTTCCTGCCGCGCAAGGAGGAATTTCTATCGCTCGTCGACCGCCCAATGCGCGAGCTCGGCAGCGAGCTTTTCGATGCGATCCGCGCGGAATATCCCAAGCAGCCGCTCCGGCTGCATGTCTGCCGCGTTTACCGCGATGCGCGCCGGCTCTTCGGCCGCGGGCCGTATAAAGACCATCTGTGGCTCACGATCGAGCGCCCGCACGAGCGCTTCGAAGGTGTGCCCGCGCTGTACTTCGAGCTTGCGCCGAACTATTTCAGCTACGGCTGCGGCTACTGGGACGCCGCGCCCGCCACGATGGCGCGCCTGCGCCGCCGCATTGAGACGAATCCCAAGGCGCTTGAAAAGATCGTGCGCAAGCTGAATAAGTCCCGCTTCACGCTCTCGGGAGAGGCGTTCAAACGGCCCAAGGGCGACGTCGGTACGCTCTTAAATCCGTGGTACAACGCAAAGCACATCGCCGTCAGCTATGACGATAACCCCGAGGGCGTGCTCTTCACGCCGCAGCTTAAGGACGAGGTGCTCGCGGGCTTCCGCGAGCTGATGCCGCTCTATCTCTATCTCGACTCGCTCTCGGGCGATCCTGAGCCGGCAAAGGAATAACCGCACAAAGCAAAAGAGTGACAGCCAAAAGGCTGTCACTCTTCTTTTTACTGCAAAACCTTTTTGTTGCCGTGGGTGGCTTTCATGCGCAGCTCTTTGTTGAGGATCGTCTTGCGGATGCGCAGGTTCTTGGGCGTGACCTCAAGCAGCTCGTCGTCGGCGAGGAACTCGAGGCACTGCTCCAGGCTCATCTGCTTGGGCGGGACAAGGCGCAGCGCGTCGTCCGAGCCAGAAGCGCGCATATTCGTCAGCTGCTTCTTCTTGCAGACGTTGACCGTGATATCCTCCTGCTTGGGGGACTGGCCGACGACCATGCCCTCGTACACATCGACGCCCGCGCCGATGAACAGCACGCCGCGCTCCTGCGCGTTGAAGAGGCCATAGGTGATAGAGGTGCCGGTCTCGGACGCGACGAGAGAGCCGGTATTGCGGCGGGCAAGCTCGCCCTTGTAGGGCGCGTAGGAATCAAACACGCTCGCCATGATGCCCTCGCCCTTGGTGTCGGTGAGGAACTCGTTGCGGTAACCGAACAGGCCGCGCGCGGGGATCAGGAATTCGAGCTTCATGCGGCTGCCGATCGGCGTCATCTCGGCGAGGTCGCCCTTGCGGGAGCCGAGCTTTTCGATGACCGCGCCGACATAGTCCTGCGGCACATCGCACACAAGGCGCTCGATGGGCTCGCACTTCTTGCCGTCGATCATCTGATAGAGGACACGCGGGGGCGAGACCTGGAACTCATAGCCTTCGCGGCGCATCGTTTCGATCAGAATGGACAGCGACATTTCGCCGCGGCCGGCAACATTGAACGCATCGGTCGAGCCTTCCAGCTCGGTGACGCGGAGTGAAACGTCCTTGAGCGTTTCGCGGAAGAGACGGTCGCGCAGCTGGCGCGAGGTGACGAACTTACCCTCACGTCCGGCGTAGGGAGAGTCGTTGATAGAGAACGTCATCTCCATCGTGGGCGCCGAGATCTTGACGAACGGCAGCGGCTCGACGCACTCGGGCGCGCAGATCGTATCGCCGATCGTGATGTCGCCGATGCCGGACAGGCAGATGATGTTGCCCGCGGTGGACTCGGTGACGGGGTTCTTGGCAAGGCCCTCAAATTCGTACATGGAGACGGCCTTGGCCTTCTTCGGCGCGGCGTCGGGGTCGTGGTAGTTGCACACGGCGATCTCCTGATTCTGCTTGAGCGTGCCTCGCTCGATGCGGCCGATGGCCATGCGGCCGACGTACTCGTTATAGTCGATGGCAGAGACGAGCATCTGGAACGGCGCGTCCACATCGGCCTCCGGCGCGGGGATATACTCAAGAATGGTGTCGAAGAGGGGCTTTAAGTCCGTGCCGGGCACATCGGGCGAATAGGACGCCGTGCCGTTGCGGCCGGAGCAGAAGAGCATCGGGGA
>Ga0129310_1002729_pt1 | contig 12505 bp, 10 predicted proteins | sample Go1ome_2_FD_94433 | JGI IMG/M metagenome (GOLD analysis project Ga0129310, IMG submission 94433) | Western lowland gorrila individual fecal microbial communities from Wisconsin, USA - Go1022A metagenome | ecosystem: Host-associated > Mammals > Digestive system > Large intestine > Fecal | place...
ACCCACGGGACCCGTTTACGGGTAGCAAGTAATGGGCGCAAGCTGGCAGGCGTTTTATGCGCACTTGTGCGCCGCTAGTATTATTAGGGCTATGCCCGAAACTCATTCTGCTCCGGCTCGTCATAATCTGCCTTATCTTCTATGGAAGCCTCTTCAACCACGTCATCTGCAAACATAGTCACATGGTTTCGCTTTGCTACAAGCTCAAGAACGTCATCGTCTGCTGAACCCCAAAGGTCTTCCAACTGCTCCTGCGTAAAGGCGCATTTTGCGGATTTCAACAACTCATTCATAGCTGATGTATCACAGCAGCCGGAAAGGTCATAGATTTCATCCGGTGTGAACTGGACACCATTGGCAACCGCTTTCTTAATAAGCCGTGACGCTGCTTTCTCATCCATATACTCCTGCGCAACCTCAGCAACCTCGGCGGATGCTCCAAATGAAGTCAATGAGGACATCTTCTTGATCTGTGTGCTGGTTGCCCATTCGTAGAACTTCTCATAATAGGAGTCCCAATCCATTTATCGATCACGCCCTTTCGGTGCTTCCCGTGCGACGAAGAAAAGCAATTTCCTCGCTTTATCTCATTACCTTTCCCAGCAAGGTTTGGTAACTGTCCACCACATCATAAACCACATTTCCGTTGCTGATCGCCTTAAAATGCTCTCTTGCGCAGTGAATTTTCGATTCCTCAATGAGCCGGAGCTGCATGGAGGACATAGAGCCTTTCGTCTCAGCAACAAAGTAGATATGCTTGACGGTACCTTCATAGAAAGCTATCGCCCAGTCCGGATTATAGTGTCCTACTGGCGTTGCGATATAGAAGCTGTCCGGCAGCTTCACATAAACCGCAACATCTGTGTTGGTGTCCAAATCGGCAGCAAAATCACGCTCGTTTGTGGAATCATACACGATATGATCGTATAGATGCCGCTGCGCTTTCATCGCGTTCGTTCCAAGCTTACCCTTGATGGTCGGTTCGGTAAAAATGTCCGTGTCGTAATGTTCATCCAGCACATTGTAGATGATGTGTTGGATAATTGCAGTTGCCTTTTCATCATTGATTAGGGCGGCTACTTTGATAATGAACTCTTCCGGATTGAACTTGAACTGCTCAAAAACGGATTTCTCAATGCCGGTCAGAATTGCAACGACTGCCTTTCGCGTCAAGCCTGTCTCTCCTACCAGCTTGCCGATCAGATCATACTTCACGCTGCTGCCCACGCGGATTTGCTTGCTGCTGTCATAAGTAGAAGACTTTGACTTCGAGAATGCACTTCCGTCAAGGAGAGAATCCTTCGACTTGATCTCATCCATCGCGCCGGTTTCAACTTTGAAGAAGATTTTCGGCACATGAAGATTCCTGTTGATGGAAGCAATCGCCTTGTTTACAAGCTCATCGGTATCAAAATCAACCACATACACAGATTTCGGGCTGATACGTTTCCAGAGAGCTTTGAACTCCGGCATGGCGAGCTTGTCGGGATCAACTTGCAGCTCGACGTTCTTGTCGCGGGCATTCTCCGGCTGCATAGCGCGGCTGTCATAGACGGAATCAAGAATATTGATCACAGAATCGCGGCTGTCCGCCACTTCCTCCGCAACCTGAATCGCGCCGTTTGCTTTGTCGGCATAATATTTGTCAGTCAGTACACCGCGCTTGACATATCCGTTGGCGATCAAATCCTCAAAGATTGCCTGAGCAATATCGCCATCCACAACCTGCTCGTTGCCTCTGGCGTCCACAATGACCTTGCCCTTGAACAGATCAGCGGTAACCGCCACAGGACGTCCGGCAACTGCATCGGCAAGCTCAGTCTGCAAGCCCTTTGCGAAGCTGTCATAGCTCTCACTGGCGATAACGGTCAGAACATTGATGGACTGCACATCATTTCCAAGCACGTTGGCGTCCATGCGTTCGCCGTCCTGATTGACACACAGGCGCAGACCGCGACCGACCTCTTGCCGCTTGCGAACCTCGCTGCTGCTTTGTTTCAGTGTGCAAATCTGGAACACGTTCGGGTTGTCCCAGCCTTCGCGCAGCGCAGAATGGGAGAAAATGAAACGCACAGGGGATTTTTTCGGATCACGATCCAGAAGCAGTTCCTTGTTCTTCATGATCAGGTCATAGGCGTCAATATCATCGGATGTGCCTTCCTTCTTGTCGGAAAGCTTGCTGTCGGTCATCTTGCCCTTTTTGTCAACGGAGAAGTAACCGGCATGGGTGTCATGGGCGGAAATTGCGTCCAGATACCGTATGTAGTCCTCGTCTCCGATTTCCCGCTGCATGGAGCTGAGAATGTCGTTGTATTCTTCCTCGAACATATCGGCATAGATGCCGTTGAACGGATGTCCAGCCTCGTCGTACTGCTTGTACTTTGCAACCTCGTCGATGAAGAACAGCGACAGAACTTTGATGCCCTTATGGAAAAGCTGACGCTCCCGCTCCAAGTGAGAAAGAATCGTTTCGCGGATCTGAATGCGGCGAAGCTGATCTTCGCTGACCTTGCCGATCACATCTCCGGCAAAGATTTTGATACCGTTCAGGAACTCTACGGAGTTATCGCGTCCGTCGATAGACTTGACCACAAAGCCTTCCTTGTACTCGTCGAGTTTGCCCGACTCGCCGGAGTTGTCATAGAGGTTGTAGCCGATACCGACCGTGGCGGTTTTCTTGCGAAGGCCCTTTGCTCCAATGTAATCAAACTGAATAGTTGCCGTCGGGTCAGCTTTGGAAAGGTTGATGCTTTCCAGATAGACGAATCCCTCGGTTGCCGTGCTGCCGGATTCCGTGATGCCCTTGACGGCAATTTTCTTAACCAGCCGCTTGTTGTACGCCTCCATCGCGTCAAGGCGATAGACCATGTTATAAATGCTGTCCGCCTTGTGAGTTGCGGAGTAGCGCAGCGTCAGCAGCGGGTTAAACTCTTTCAGCCGTTCCTTGGTCTGCTTGCCCTCGACCGACTGCGGCTCGTCAATAATCAGAATCGGGTTGGTCTTTGCAATAATGTCGATTGGACGGCGGGAGCGGAACTCATCCAGCTTCATGTAAATGCGCCGTGCATCCTTACCCTTGGCATTGAACGCTTGAGAGTTGATGATCATGACATTGATGGCGCTGTCCGACGCAAAGCGGTCAATTTCCGTGAGCTGCGCAGAGTTGTAGATGAAGAAACGAATCTTCTTGCCGTATTCCTCCGCAAAATGCTCCTGCGTCACCTGAAAGGACTTATAGACGCCCTCACGGATGGCAATGCTTGGCACGACCACGATGAATTTGCTCCAACCGTAATGCTTGTTCAGCTCATACATCGTCTTGATGTAGGTATAGGTCTTGCCAACGCCGGTTTCCATTTCAATCGTCAGATTATAACGACCTTCCAGCTTATCCGACGGCTTGATCTGATTGGTACGCTGCACCTTTTGCAGATGTTCCAGAATCAGCTTGTCGGAAAGCTCCGGCACAATGCGTTCATTCCGCCAGCCGGTGAAATCTGCATCGTCCGTTATGGTCTGTTGACCGTAGCCCCTGTCCATCATGTAGGTTGGCGTAAGGTACGGCTGTCCGGCAAAGACGTCAACAACTGCTTTCGCTGCATCCGCTTGGAACTTCTGATGTTTGAATTGCAGCTTCAATCGTCTTCACCTCCGTCCTCCGCTACGATCTGCTCTTCCAGAAGCCTTCGCAGGTCTTCCTTCTTAGGAAGCACTGTTTCATACTTACTGGCAAATATCTGAGAATTATCCTCCGGCAGCGTCATTTCAACAACTGCGTTATTTTTGTCGCGGCAGAGAATAATTCCTATCGTTTTATTTTCGTCCGCCAGTTTCACCTTGCGGTCATAGTAATTGACATACATCTGCATTTGTCCAATGTCCTGATGCTTGAGTTCACCAATTTTCAAATCAAGCAGAACAAAGCAGCGCAGCAGGCGGTTGTAAAAAACCAGATCGACCATGAAGTGTTCTTCATCAAAAGTAAAGCGCACCTGACGCCCGATAAATGCAAAACCAGTGCCAAGTTCCAAAAGGAACTGCTGCAAGTGGTCGATGATTCTGCTTTCCAGCTCACTTTCTGAGTATTCCGGAAGTTCTTTCAGTCCCAAAAACTCAAGGACATACGGATCTTTTACTGCGTCTTTCGGTATCTCGACCTTCTGTCCTTCAAAAGTCAGCCGGTAAACCTTGTCCTTATCTGTGCTGAGGACAAGGCGTTCGTCTATGTTTTCAATCCGCATGAGCTTCAAATAGTGCGACCAGCTCAGGAAAAATTTTCTGCCCGTGCTGACTGCCGGAAGATTCTCAAATTGGGTAAACGCTGTTTCCCCAATTTGATCATGCGAATAGATGGAGTAGAATCGCCGCATGAGTTTCAGATTCTCAGCGGAATAGCCCTTTCCAAACCGGCTTGTCAGATATGCCGAAAGCTCCTTCAAAAGCTGCTTGCCATAAGCTGCACGATTTTCACCATGCTGTTCTTCCTCCACAATCATTCTGCCTATCTCAAAATAGGCGTAGACCATAGAGAGATTGACGGCGGTTTTGGCGTTTTTCTGCGCCCGCAGAAGAACATCGGAGACGTTCTTCAAAAAATCACTTTGAATTGCCGCGTGTATCTCGTTATCGTTCATCTCTGCACCCCCTCGCAACGGAATTGCTCCATTTCGACTGCGATTTTCCGTTTGAAAATCCGAAGCACCGTTTCGGAAATCTGCATTTTTCATCAGATCACCCTCACGCGCTTGGAAATGTCGTTTGCGTCCTCCGGCATATAGAGCTTGAAAATTTCGAATACATTGATCTTCTCCGGGCTGGACGCAAAACCGGAATCGCGGAAGACAGCACGGAGCGGTTTACGCTGTGCGATCTCCTTGACCACGCTTTCGGGAATATTCGCGTCAAAGCAGGCGATCAGGTCGCCGTCGTTGTAGGTGTGGACGGTGCAGCCGTCGATCTGCTCGGACTTGTAGGGCAGGGACAGCGGCAAACCCCAGTCAATCAGGCAGCCGAACAGCAGGTCGAGGTCGGTGCGGTCATCCTTGATGTTGGATTCCAGCACCGCGAGCATCCCCTGATCGTAATCATCCGGCGCGTAGTAAACGTCCTTCATGTTGGTGTCGTCCAGCTTGAGAACGCGGAAACCGATGTCAAGTGTTTTACGCACTTCATTTTGCGTCGCTACTGCGGGGGCTGAGGTAGTAAACTCTCCATGCAATTCCCCTCTTGGAAATGCGCCCGACAGTACAGCGTTAGTAAGATGCGCCTGTTCCTGAATAATCTTTTCCCCCGCGCGGCGAATTCTCTCCTTGCCGATTTCGCAGATGTTCTTGTAGCCTGCTTTGTAGGCTTCGCTCTTTTCATCGCAGGGTTCTGGGAGCTGCACCATGATGAATTTGCGGTGTCCACCGTCTTCTGCGTTCTTGCTCATAACAGCGTGAGCAGTTGAAGCCGAACCGGAAAAGAAATCAAGTACAACAGAATCAGTTTTTAAGTTTGCAAGGGTAAGAAGCCGTTGCATCAAACGCTGTGGTTTAGGCCCGCTAAAAAATCCACCATCAAGAAGTTTTGAAACTTCTTGCGCACCTTCTTGACTGTGACCAACATCCTTAAAGAACATAATGGAAGTCGGTGCCATTCCTTCATGCTTTAAGTCAGTGAGAAATCGTTTTATTCTGGGAACGCCGTTTCCGTCCGGACCAAACCAAATTCTATTATCTTGGAGTCTCTCCAAAAATGCTTTTTTGGAGAGACTCCAGCAGCGACCTGCTGGAGGCTCTATTACTCGCCCCGAAGGGGCGGTAATAGGATAATCACACTCAGCATTATAGGTTTTTACCGAAATGTCACTCGACATCCATACTCCGCGCGGATCATTATCCGGATTTGAATAACGAGCATTGGCTTCCTCAGTTCTCGGCAATCTGCCAATAACAAACTGCGTTATGTTCTTTGCGTACATAAGCACATAATCATGACTGTTCGAAATGAAGCGTGCATCATTTTTTGGCGAGAACGCTCTTTCCCATACCAACTGCGCTACGAAGTTTTGCCCACCAAATACTTCGTCACAACATTTTTTGAGGTTTTCCTGCTCATTGTCATCAATACTGATAAAGATAACCCCATCATCCGTTAGCAGATTTCTCGCCAACATCAACCGGGAATAAATCATGCTACACCAGTCGGAGTGAAAGCGTCCATTGGTGTCGGTATTCTTGAACAGGCGGTTTTTGTCTTCGTCGTACATTCCCATCTGCTCGTTTTCTTCTTCCTGCGAGCGCATGAAATCATCAGCATAAATAAAGTCGTTGCCCGTGTTATACGGCGGGTCGATATAGATCATCTTGACCTTGCCGAGATAGCTTTCCTGCAAGAGCTTGAGGACTTCCAGATTATCGCCCTCGATGTAGAGGTTTTCGGTGGTGTCCCAGTCCTTGCTCTCTGCCACACAGGGGCGCAGCGTCTTCCGGATCGGCTTGTTGGCTTCCACGATTGCCGCCTTCTTGCCGACCCATGTGAACTCGTATGCCTCATCCCCGTCCACCACGTCCGGCGAAAGCATCTGTTTCAGCAGTTCAAAATTGACCGCCCGCTTGTACACCTTCTTCTCCGGCGTACTGTGTTCCTCGTCCAGCATCTCCGTGACGCAGTTCGGAAACAGGGCGGCAATGCGGTCTATATTCTGCGCCGTCAAGTCCGGCGATTCCATGCGTAGTTTATCCATTGGTAGTTCCTCCCTTAATTTTTACCAAGAACTTCATAACAACACTCGTTAGTTCGATAATATACTCGATTTCGTTGCTGTTTACGGCATCATTATGTTTAACATGGTTATTTTGAAAGTCAGTATAATATTTGATAACCTGCTGAACCATGTTTCTTAATTCAACCGATGCGCCAGATTTTTTTAGCATTTCTCCGATTCCCTGAATCTGATTTTCCAAGCTTTTCCCATTTTCAAGTAGGTCTTTGACCAAAAGCTCAAAAGAAAGTCTCATGTCATCCAGAGTATTTCTTTCAAAAATACCGCCTTCATATTTTGACAAAGCGCTCTCATATTGAGTCAACGATTGTGGGTGTCCCGATAGCCAATGCTTGGTTTTCTGGACAAGCTCTGTCTGGCTGATCTTTTCCGTCGCGAGGTTTCCGTATCTTGAGAAAAGCTTTATTTTAAGATCCTTAACTTTTCCGCTGTCGCTCATCGACGGAAGATTGCATAATTCACTTATTATTTTGAATTGCTCTGGCGCATCAAACACACGAAGATTTTCCTTGAGTGCGGTGCGCTTGTTAGGTGCATCAAACGGATAACTTCCGTGCGGAATTTTTCGGTTATAATCAATGGCAAATGAATTGCAGCATTCGACAATTTTCATACCGCTTAGCCCTGAATTTGTATCAGCAAGAATATCACAAGCATATGACAGAAAAGCATCGTCCAATTTATCCATAATAGTTCAATTTCTCCTTTTCTCTTCTCAATCTTTTAAGCTCCGCGTTCATTTCCATCCGCCGGTTAAGCTGCTCCTCTTTCTTCATCTTGTTTTCCAGCGCGGCAATCTGTTTTTCAAGCTGCTTCTTCTTTTCATCCCGCTCAACGGATTCTTTCAGGCTCTCGCCGGAATCTGTTTGCAGCTTGTCCCCGGCAATCTGGCGAACGAGGCTTTCATAGATAGCATCCATGTTCAAGCCGTCGATGCTAAGATGCAGCTCATCTTCCGTCATCCAGTCGGTATGATAATAGCGGCTGACCTTGAAGGCATTGCTGCCAGACGCGGCAGCCTCCTTGTAGCCGATCCACGCCTGAGCCTTGCCGTCACAGGTCAGAATAAAGAGGATATGGTACGGGATTTCCTTGTCTATTTGTTTCAGCACCGCTTCGTCAAGCTGCGGATCATTCAGCCGCACCTCGAACACTTCAATCTCGGTCACTGCTTCGCCCGCAGCAATATTCAGTGTAGACGCTGCCAGCTTATTTCGCCAGTACACCAGCCGGATCTGATCGACAAACACACGGCGTAAAGCAGGGGAAACCTCAAGATTCTCATAGAATTTCTGCTTTGGTATTCTTTTGCCAAACTCCGTAGATGCAGGAAACCCAAGCATCGCAAGCCCTCCTTATTTCACGACTAAGAAGCAAATCAGCTCAAAATCATCCAGTCCCGAAACCGCACTGAGCAGCGCAGATGTGCCGCCGCTCTTGAACAGACTGTCAATATCGTTTTCTTCTTTTGCGTCAATGATGGAATTGATCGCCTCGCTCAGTAGCTCAGAGATTTCACTCATGTTGCGCCCGTCATCCGTCTCGTCATTGAAAAGCCTGCAAAGCTCCGCACAAGGCTCACCCTTGCCACGGCAGAGCAGACGCATCGTGTCAAGCAATTTCTTCGGGTTCAGGTAATCGCAGACAATTTCGCCCTCTTCGCTGATGTAAACCATGTAGAAGGGGTGAATGCGGTTCCGATTGTCAATGTTCACGCTGTCATTGATATTTCTGAGGACGAAAATCACACCGGCAGGAGAATCCTTCGTCTGTCCAACAACGGTGTGCAGACCCTTTGGTGCGGTTTCAATGTCCTCGTGCTGCTTCATGTATTCGAGCAGATCAAGTCGGAACTCGTTAAGTCCCAAATCCATGATGGAAATGCCGCTTGTCATGTCCTCAATGTCCACGACTTCCTCTTGCAGCCGCTTGAGCTGTGCGCGGCGGTATTCAAGATCACCTTTTTCCTCGGCGTTGATCAGGTCATCGTCGCCGGTAGAGGTCATGACCGAAATCTTCATGCGGGTTTCCACACGGCTTTTCAGGTTGATATACTCGTCGAGGTCCATATCCGGCCAGAAGTTTACGAGCTGGATATGGTCGTTTCTGCTTCCGATACGGTCAATTCGTCCGAACCGCTGGATAATGCGCACAGGGTTCCAATGAATGTCATAGTTGATGAGGTAGTCGCAGTCCTGCAAGTTCTGACCTTCGGAAATACAGTCGGTTGCAATCAGAATATCAAGCTCGTCGGTGCTCCCGGGCAGGAGTACCGACTTTCCTTTGGAAACGGGTGAGAAACAGGTTAGAACCGTGTTTAGGTCTGCCCGGAGCTTTGGAATGGTAGTCTTACCGTCAACTGTGCCGGTGATCTCTGCCGTTTCCAGCCCAAAATTCTCTTTCGCAAATCTGCTGACGTTTGCAAAGAGATAGTCTGCGGTATCAGAGAATGCCGTGAAAATAATGATCTTCTTATTGCCAGGATTGATGGGATGCTCGATTTTCTTCCGGATTAAATCAAACAATGTTTGCAGTTTCGTGTCATGCTCCGGCGTGATGTCGGCAATCATGAGGGACAGGAGTTCCAGATTCTCCGCATCCTTTTCCAGCTCGCGCATCCATGAAACATAGTCCATATCAGCGAGGTCAATTTTGACTTTCTTGCCGACGGTGAAGAAGTCGGTGTTCTGGTCATCGTAATCAAAATCTTCTGTGCCGGAAATCTCGGTCAGATTCAGGATGCAGCCTCCGGACTGATAATTTTTGATCGTCCCAATCGTATCGTTGATCAGCTTTTTAATGCGGTCAATCGTCAGGCGGAAAGAAGCAACCGAGCTTTCCAGACGCTTGAGAAGGTTGATGCTCATAAGACGTCGAATGCCTTCTTCACGTCCTTGCTGGGTCAGGCTGTTTCCCTTGTGGTGCGTCATGTCGATGTACTTTGCCAGTTTCGACGGCATAATATAATTCGACGGCGTATAGATCGTCAGGCTCAACGACATAAGCAGATTGTAAATATCGTTATAGTTGATCGCATCATTCAAATCAGTCAAGCAGGGACGCAGAGAAATCGGCGGCAGACGCTCCGGGAATTTGCCGATGTCAGAAGTGTTGTAATACTTTTCGATGTGCTTTCTTGACCGCGCAATCGTCACGCTGTCCAGCAATTCAAAGAAATCGAAATCCAGCGTCCGAAGAAGCTCGTCCGTTGTGCGTTCGTCAGCAGGGAGCTTGCTCCATGCGTTGAAAGCCTTCTGTGCCTGACGGAAGATTTCGTCAATACTTTTGGTCGTATCGAGCTTTTTGCTCATCTGCGAAGCGTCGCCCTCATAGGCAAGTGCAAGCTGATTCTTGAGGTCGATAAACTTGTTGTTGACCGGCGTTGCCGAGAGCATCAGCACTTTCGTTTTCACACCGGCGCGAACGACTTTATTGAGTAATTTCAGATAACGGTTTTCCTTTGCATCCTCGCCGGACATCTCGCCGCCGTTGCGGAAGTTGTGGCTCTCATCAATGACAACAAGGTCATAGTTGCCCCAATTCAGGCGGTCAAGATCAATTCCGTTCGACTGTCCATGCTCACGGGAAAGGTCCGTATGGTAGAGGACGTCGTATCTCAGCCGGTCTGCTGCAATAGGATTGTTGATATAGTTACCTTTGTATGTGTTCCAGTTCTCAGAGAGCTTTTTCGGACAGAGAACAAGCACGGATTTGTTGCGGTTCTCATAATACTTAATCACCGCAAGCGCAGTAAACGTCTTGCCGAGACCAACGCTGTCTGTCAGAATACAGCCGTTGAATTTTTCGAGTTTGCTGATGATGGCAAGAACCGCGTCACGCTGGAAGTTATAAAGCATTCCCCAAATTTTGCTTTCCTTAAAGCCCGTTGCTTCGTTAGGCAGCTCGTCCTCCGAAACGTCATCAAGGAACTCTTTGAAGATGTTATAGAGTGCAACAAAATAGATATACTCCGGTGAGTTCTCACGATACGCCGCAGAGATATTTTCGATCACAATATCCGTGACCTCTTGCAGCTTTTTCTTGTCGTTCCATAGCTGTTCAAAGAGCTTGATATAGTGGTTTGCGTTCTCAAAGCTCTCTGTCTTCATCACTGTATAATAAGCGTTGTTGCCGCGCTCACAGCCAAGATCAACGGTAGTAAAGCCATTGATGGGCATATAGGTACTCTCATCGACTGTCATAAAGCCCATCATCTGCTCCTGTGTGACGTTTGACTTGAAAACTGCTTTGCGCCGGATCCAGTCTGCGCATTCTTTCGCAATCGCTTTTTGCGTCAGCTCATTGCGGAGCTTTACTTCAAACTCGGTGCCATATAGACTACTCTCTCTTGAGATTCGTGGGATGTAAAACTCTCGCTGCACCTTTGACGCTTTCTCGGTTACAAATGTCGGGGAAGTGAAAATGAAACGCAGTTCGTCAATGCCCTCAAGTTGTTTTTTGAGTTCCTGATACGCATAGATAGAGAAGCAAGCAGCAGCAACAGACATCCTACTGCCTTTGCAAATACCCGCTTGCAGATCATCCTTGACGGTCTTGTTAATGTTGTCTATAATCTGCATTCCATCACCTCATTGAGACACACAGCGGTCTCTTATTTTTATATAATAGCATAAAGGCTGTACGAAAAACCGGACTCAGTCCTTGCCCGTTCGCACAGCCTCACAAATATCACCAATGTCACAGTTCAGATAGTCACAAATTCGCAGCAGGACAGAAAGGGCAACATCTTCCCCTTTGTTGAGCTTGCTCATTGTTCCGGCTGATATTCCAACATCTGCTCTCAGTTGCACTTTTGTTATTTCTCTCTGAATGAGCATAACCCAGAGCTTTTTATAACTGATTTTCATGATAGCACTCCTTGTTTTAGCGCAAGCCTTGCAGTTTCAGTACAGTTTATTTAATTATAACACAAAGCCTCGAACAAATCAACAGATCGCTCCGACTATTCACAAAAAAGTTTCAAGAAATCGACTTATCACAATCTGGAAATCCCTTTCGTGGATTGATTAGCCCCATACATTACAAAGATTATAAAACACAAATACCTAGCGAAACCCTATAAGTCTTCACTGGGTATTTGTGTTTATTCACGTTGGTTGTTCTTTATGTTTTCGTGTTCCTGAATGATTGCGGGTTTCAGAAAATCGTCCACATTTGCTTTCAAGGTGTCGATCATCCGTGCTTCCTTCTTGAGCTTTGCACGTTCATCATAGAGCCGCTGCTGCTCTTCAAGAAGTCGCTGCTGCTCTGCTTGGAGCGTCTTCAAGCTCGGCAGTTTTTCATCGCCCTGCATAGCAAGAAGTGTACTCCGTGCCGCCTCAAAGATCACAAGCTCTGCTTCGTGCTTTGCCTTGAACCCCGGCTTGTCTTTTGCCTTCTGGAAGGCATCATATACAGGCTTGAGCCGCTAGTAGTTGGAGATATTTTTGATAAGCGGTTGGACTTCCCGCAGTCGCGCTTCGACGCCTTTCAGTTCCTTGCCGGTGCGGTCATAGAAGCTATGAACATCCTCGACCTTCTTTTCAAGATCGGCGTATTGGAGCAAGTTGTTTTCCGTGAGATAATTGAGTGTCCGCGCCGCTTCCTTGAGGATCGTGAGCTTGGCTTTATACTCATAGCCCTTGCTGTCGATAAGTCTGATCCGCTCCTGAATATCTCCGATGAGAGAGATGCCCTTCGGCACGGTCTGCCTCCGGTTTCTGCGCGGCGACCGTCCGG
>Ga0129310_1002733_pt1 | contig 12483 bp, 10 predicted proteins | sample Go1ome_2_FD_94433 | JGI IMG/M metagenome (GOLD analysis project Ga0129310, IMG submission 94433) | Western lowland gorrila individual fecal microbial communities from Wisconsin, USA - Go1022A metagenome | ecosystem: Host-associated > Mammals > Digestive system > Large intestine > Fecal | place...
CTTTATGTCCCGGTTCCCCGCCGGATGTATGAAACCGTCAAGAAGAAATGGGTGGATTTCTGGCTGAATGGAGGCAGATACCATGCTTTTTGAAGATAATATTACATTTTTGGTTTTGAAGGTTCTGATTACCTGCGCGGGCACGTTTGGCATGATGGGTTCCACTGTAAAATACCGGTTCGTGAAGGAGAAACCTGTCAGCATTGTAATTTTTGGAGTCTATGTCCTGTATATCATACTCTCCACCTATGCCATTATCTATTTTCTGGATTATGAGCATTTCCTGCGGGTATTTATCCTTACCATATCCTGCCCCGCCATTTTGCTGCTGCACAATATTTCTGACGAACCATTTCCACGACTTGTATTCACCCGGGCGACGCATATACTGGCATCCCTGTATATTGCCGCCTCCATCACCCTTATCAATACTGCGCTGCATGGAACGGAGCTGTCGGATATTCTGATGCGCCTGCTGGTCTATCTGTTGGTCATCCTGCTGGATTTTCACTTTGTGCGGCCCATCTATCTGGATTTTATCACCGAAATCAGAAAGGGCTGGGGAATTCTTTCCCTGATTCCCTGCGCCCTTATTGTCCTTTCCGTAACGCTTGCCGTTTATCCGAAGCATTATACCAGATACCCCACAGGTGTCCTGATGATTTACCTGCTGGGTGCTGTCATTGTCATTCTTTACGCTGCCATCGGCTCCTATCTTTTCCTGCGGTACCACAGGCAGTCCGCAGAACAGAACAGGGAAATCCTTAAGCTGCAGGTCAGGAATCTGCAAAAGGAAACCGCCGCCATGGAAAATCTTGCCAAACAGACAAGAATCATCCGGCACGACACCCGGCACATGCTTTCCACCATTGCCTCCCTGGCGGAGAGCGGGGATATGCAGGCAATCCTTGACTTTATAGGTACCGCTGACAGAAGCCCCGATATGCCCCAGGCTTCCCGCTACAGCCGGGATCCCCTTCTGGATGCTACGCTTTGTTCTTATCTTAGATCCGCAGAAGAATCCGGCATTCTGCTTCAGCTTGCGCTTGCCATTCCGGATCCCCTTCCTGTTGACTCTGCCGGTCTAGCCATCTGCTTTGCCAATGCGTTGGGAAATGCCATAGAGTGCTGCAGGGAATTCCCGGAAACGGAAAGGAAAATTGTCTTCAAATGCATTGGAAAACCAAAGCTGATGTTCGAGATCAGCAGTCCTTATCCGGGCAGGATCACTATTGACCGGAACGGTCTACCAAAATCACCGGAAGATGGCATAGGAACCCATATCCGTTCCATTGTGGCTTTCTGTGAAAAGCATGATGCCTTTTACTCATTTACGGCTGAAAACGGCTGGTTCAAGGTTACGGTTGCATTATAAAGGGAGGAATACTATGATCTTCGATAATAATATGGCATACCAGATTTACAGAATTCTTCTCTCCATATTCGGCACGCTGGGTATGATTATTTCCATTACTCCCATGAAGAAATCCCATAAAAGGAACCTGCTCATTCTGGGCGGCTATGTTGTCTATGCGGTTGTCTTCTCCTGTCTTTCCTTACGTTTCCTCGGATTCGTGACTTTTCTGCGAAGCGCCGTCTTTACCGTGTCCCTGCCCGGCGTAGCTGCCATTTACATGGCTGCGGATACCTCCATTCCAAGACATATCTTTAAATGCCTGTCGCTGCTTCTGCTTTCCCTCTATCTGATTATCAGCATGACGCTGCTCAATACACTTTTGGGAGGCAGTCTGCTGTCAAGTGCCATACTGCTCTTTTTCGCCTATACTGCTATGATTTTTCTGGAATTTTTCTTTTTAAGAACTTACTTCCTTGATATGATAGAAATTATTACCAAGGGCTGGGGGATTCTAACCCTGATCCCCAGCTCCTTTTTACTCTTTGTAATGGTGCTCGTACTCCATCCGGTTCATTATACGCAGAACCCGTCCTTTGTCATTCTGTTCTACATGACAGGCTCTGTCATTCTCATCATTTACTATGCTGTCTTCCAATACTTACGAACCCAGTATCAATACCAGATGGACGAACAAAACAGGGAAATTCTGGAAGTACAGATGCAGGGCATTAAAAAGCATGCGGAAGATACCAAAAGAAACGCAGAGGAAGTAAGAAGGATCTGGCAGGACACTCACCGGATGCTGTCCGGCATTGCTGCACTTGCCAGGGAGGGGAATGCCGAAGCCATCCTTAGCTTTGTAGCCGAATCCTCTGCCCTTAACCCTCTGACTGCGCCCGCCCATTATTGCAGCGATCCCATATTAAACGCCACACTCACTGCCTATCTAAGCAGGGCAGAAAATTCCGGCATCACAATAGATCTCCATCTTGCCATCCCCGAAATTCTCCCCGTTGATTCGGCAGAGCTTTCCATCTGCTTCGCCAACGCTCTGGAAAATGCCATAAAAGCCTGTGAAGAACTTCCGAGGAATGAGAGAAAAATTATCCTCCGGTGTATCCATAAGCCTGCTTTCATGTTTGAGATCGAAAACCCTTATAAGGGACGGATCACCTTTGGAAGAAACGGGCTGCCAATTTCTACGAAAACAGGGCATGGCCTTGGAACACGTTCCATTATGGCTTTCTGCGAAAAGCATAATGCCTTTTATGATTTTTCCGCGGAAGGCGGCTGGTTTCGGGTTATGATTACTTTGTGATGTCTGTCAATCAATGGTATTGGGGAAGCTTTCCGCCACGCACAGTTTCCCATACCCCACCCGGTCATTGGGGTATGTTGTCTCACCTCTTAAGGGTTTTGCGCCTTTCCTGAGACAGGCTTTGACTTTTTCCCCGTAGAGGAAGGGATCATTTCTGCGGACGATACCCCATTCCATCAGAAGAGCTGCCGCGCCACTGACAATGGGGGCCGCGAAGGAGGTGCCGGTCACGGGAGTAAAGCTGCCATACATATCCGGAGCCTGGATATTGACACCGGGAGCCACGAGATCCGGTTTGGTCAGGCCTGCGGCTGCCACACCAATGGTACGGGTACTGTCCGCATAACCTCTTCCGGAAAAATCGGCATAGGTATCGTAGACCGGGTCATAGGCTCCCACGGTGATGACTTTGGCAGAAGTAGACGGAATGGTCAGTGTCACCTGAGGCGTGGCACGGTAGAATCCGGTACTCTCCCCGATTCCGCTTCCTGCCGGGAGATACAGATAATATTGCCCCGTTACGGTCACTGCCGGTTCCAGCCGGATTGTCCAGATTCCCGCATTGATATAGGTTCCGGCCGCCGGGATCATATCCAGATAGATCTCCTGTGCCACTGCATAAGGCAGTGGTTCACCCAGATAGGCCAGGATCCTGGTCTGTTCCAGCTCCAGCGTGTATTTTCCTCCCTGGATGCTTGTAGATAATTCGGCTTCCTCACCCCCCGGAGACTGCAGCCGGATCCGGTACACATCACTGTAATTCTTCCACAGCTGAATATTCAGGCTTCTTTCGTAGTTCCCCACCGCCAGTTCCACACGGGTGTCCCTCGATATATTTCCAGCCAGATGTCCTCTGGCGGCTCCCTCGTTGCCGCTGCCCACACAGATTACCGTCCTGCCGATTTCGGAAGCATTGTCCAGAAAACGCTCCAGCAGCGAACTTCCGTCATGGGAACCATAGCTGTTGCCGAAGCTTAAATTGATCACAAGAGGCATGTTTATCTGCTGTGCCTTTCGCAGCGCATAAGTCACCCCTCTCATAATCTCCGTGGTCCGGGGAAAACCTTCCTCCCTGGGAAGTCCCAGTTTCACTATGATCAGTTCCGCCTCCGGTGCCGCCCCGGTATAGAGTCCGTCTGCGCTTCTCCCGGCGGTGATGCCGGCCACCGCCGTTCCGTGACCGGTCAGATCTCTGCTGGGGATCAGGCGGTAACGGTCCAGTACACTGCTGTTCAGTGCCCGGTTGATTTCCTCCTCCGTATATTCTGTCCCGATGTGAAACCCATCCGGTGTCTTCCCATACCCCGTAGCGTCCGTTTCTCCCGGCGCTATCTGATTCTGCGGCAATGTCGGATTCCACAGCGTCTCCTGTTCCCGTGACACAGCCTGTTTTCCCGGTATCGTCTGGTCCCACAGATACCTTATCCTCGTACTGCCGTCTGCCCTGCGGAATACTTCCAGATCCCAGGTGATCCCGGAATCCAATACAGCCAAAAGAACGCCTCTTCCGTTCAGAAAAGACGTTCTTCTTGTCACCGGTGGAAAGCAGGATGCACCGTCCGGATCTGTCTGCTGATAGTAAAACCGCTTGGGCTTTTCCACATACTCAATCTCCGGGGTCTCCGATACCATATCGACCAAAGTCTCCGGCACCGTAAGAATCGCATACCCGTCGATCAGTTCTTCCACCACAATATTCTGTTCCCGCAGTCCGTCCAGACTGCCGTGATATTTTACGATCAGTTCCCAGCTGCGGGTTTCCGCACTGTAACCGATATTCAGGCTTTCCGTCCGTTTCCGTTCTTCCTCCGGGGTCTCCAATGCAAGATTCAGGATATTCTCCAGCTTCTGATCCATCAGAATTTCCGTCCTCGTTCCTATATTTCCTACATCGTATGCAGGCTATACAAAACTATTCACGAAAGCTGGGGAAATCATCTTCCACTCTCCTACGCCTCCTTCGGGATCTGTCCATCCACATGAAGGATATGGTTGATCAGCCAGTCCGTCAGGTAATTCAGAATATCCATGATCTGCTCATCCTGATTTCCTTCATCCTTCTCATGCTGATCAATAAATTCATCCAGTTTGTTGATAAATTCCTGATGCTGGATCTTCTGGGTAAAAATCTTTTTGTACTGAATGGATTCCATATACGCTTCTTCATCCGCAAAATGCTTTGCAGTGTAGTCACGCAGTTTTTCCAGAATTGCGTCGATCTTGTCATATTTGTCCGGAGTAAACTCCTCCTGCAGCAGTTCATAAGCTTCGTTAGCATAATCAAACAGCTGCTTATGTTCCGTATCGATCATATCAATTCCGATATAGTATTCCGGTTTCATTTCAAACATAGTTCCAACCTTCTTTCGTATCTTTTTCTGTCTTTTTTGTATCATTTCCTGCATTCTAACTATGCACTTTCCACGAGGAACTTGCAATAGTTTCCCTGCTTTTTATACTTTTTTAAGGATTTCCGTCAGGGAACTATTGCGCTATTCGCTCCAGAACTCTTTCAGTGCCCGCACTGCATACTCCGTATCCTTCATGCCCGCAGTCTCTACCGCAGAGTGCATGGCCAGCTGGGGCAGACCGATATCCACGCTGGATACCGATACATGCGCTGTGGAAATATTGCCCAGTGTGGAGCCTCCTGCAATATCGGAGCGGTTGGCATAGGTCTGGTACGGAACCTTCGCCCGCTCACAGTAATCCTTCATTCTGGCTGCGGAAATACCATCCGTAGTGTATTTCTGGCTGCCGTGATATTTGATGACGATTCCCCCGTTTAAGTACGGCCGATTAGTGGGATCCGCCTTCTCCGGATGGTTGGGATGTACCGCATGGGCATTGTCCGCAGAGATCAGGAAGCTGCCTGCCACCCAACGCAGATACGTGCCGTGGCTCTCCTGTAATCCTTCCGTGATCCGTTGTAATACATCCTCCAGAAAAGTGGAATCCGCTCCCTGTCTGGTGCCGCTTCCCACTTCTTCATTATCAAATACTGCGCAGAGATTGATATACTCTGCAGGCTCACTCGCCACAAACGCCTTGGTCAGGGCAAATGCACTCTGTAGATCATCCAGTCTCGGAGACAGCACAAACTCGCCCCGGGCTCCCAGGAACTTTCCCTCCTGTCTGGTATACAGGAACAAATCCTCTCCCAGAATCGTCTCCGCATCCACACCGGCGGCTTCTGCTGCCAGAGTCCGCAGTGTCATCTTCCCTGACGTTGCCTCCGTATCTTCCGGCGCCGTAAATGCCGCATCCGCAAACAGAGGAAGCATATCCACCTGTGGATTGTACTCCATGCCTTTGTTCATCTCCCGGTTCATGTGGATGGCCACATTGGGGATCACACAGAGATCTCTGTCGATATTCACCAGTCTGCTCTCTATACCGCTCTCCTTCCGCACAGCCAGTCGGCCTGCAACAGAGAGTGATCTGTCCAGCCAGGTAGACAGGATCATGCCTCCGTATTTTTCGGTGTTCAGCCGCAGATAATGCTCTTCCACCATCAGTTCCGGCTTCTCCTTGATCTTAAAACAGGGAGAATCGCTGTGGGCTGCCGCCATATGAAATCCCCTGATGTCGTTCTCCTCTGCCGGAATTGCAAACGCGATAACGGAAGAATCATTCCGTTTCGTGTAATACCGTCCGCCTCTTTTTAACGTCCATTCCTCATTTTCCTTCAGTTCCCGGAATCCTGCTTTTTCAAGCAGTTCTCCGATATTGGCAGCCGCATGGAAACAGGTGGGGCTTTTGGTTATAAAATCCAGCATTTCTTTTGCTGTCTTTTGAAAATCATTCATCGCATTCATCCAATCCTTCCACGGCCTGCCACCGGCAGGCACCATACTTTCCTAGCGCTCCGCGCGCATGGGATTGTTGAGGAAATCCTCATAAGTCAGACGGATGCCATCCTCCAGTTCTGTTGTATAATGGTATCCCAGACTTTCCAGCTTGCTGACATCCAAAAGCTTTCTGGGCGTTCCGTCCGGCTTGCCGGGATCCCATTTGATCTCTCCGGTATAACCTACTACCTTCGCCACCAGTTCCGTCAGTTCCCGGATGGTCAGTTCCTTACCGGTTCCCAGGTTCACCGTCTCGTTGCCGCTGTAGGTATTCATCAGGTAGACGCAGGCATCTGCCAGATCATCCACATACATGAATTCCCGCAGAGGCGTTCCGGTTCCCCAGCAGACAACTTCCTTCGCACCGGATACCTTTGCCTCATGGAAACGGCGAATCAGCGCCGGAAGCACATGGCTGTGTACCGGATGATAGTTGTCATTGGGACCGTACAGGTTCGTAGGCATGACGCTGATATAATCGGTTCCGTACTGTCTGTTCAGGAACTCGCAGTATTTCAGGCCGGAGATCTTCGCCAGTGCATATGCCTCGTTTGTCTTCTCCAGTTCGGAGGTCAAAAGGCAGCTTTCCTTCATGGGCTGGGGTGCCATCCGGGGATAAATACAACTGCTGCCTAAAAACATCAGCTTCCTGCAGCCGTTCTGCCATGCAGCATGAATCACATTCATCTCCAGGATCATATTCTCATACATGAAATCCGCCAGTGCCTCGCTGTTGGCCATGATGCCCCCCACCTTTGCCGCCGCCAGGAACACGTAATCCGGCTTCTCCTCTGCGAAAAATGCCTCCACCGCGTCCTGCCTGCACAGATCCAGTTCCTTATGACTGCGGGTAATGATATTCGTATAACCGTTTTTCTGAAGTGCTCTGCAAATGGCACTTCCTACCAGTCCCTTGTGACCGGCTACATATATTTTTGCATCTTTTTCCATGATATTTCGGTACTTCCTCTCTGTTTCTTCTACCGCTTTGCGGTTCTGCTTTGCGGTTCTGCTTCGCGGATTCTTTCCGTGCCGGTGCTTCCGCTCCTTACGGCTGATATACAATGGCATGGGCGCAGGCATCCGCTTTGTCCTGTCCGCAGAACACACCTGCGATTGCCAGACCGAAAGGAATGGAGGTACCCATTCCGCGGGAAGTGATCACATTGCCGTCCACCTCCACAGACCCTGCGGTCACCGCCGCACCTTCCAGATGTTCTTCAAAACAGGGATAGGAGCAGGCTCTTTTCCCCTTCAGCAGACCTCTGTGTCCGAAGATACTGGGAGCTGCACAGATTGCCGCAATGTATTTTCCTGCTGCATGGAAGGCATCGATCTGCTGCATCAGTACCTCGCAGGCTTCCAGATTCTTCGTTCCTTCTCCGCCGCCGGGCAGTACCAGACAGTCATATTCCTCGAACTTCACCTGAGACAGTGTCAGATCTGCCGTTACCGGGATCTTGTGGGAGCCAAGTACCTGTCTGTCCTCTGTAATGGATACCATATCGATGGTCAGACCGCATCTGCGGCAGATGTCCACTACCGTAAGGCCTTCTATTTCTTCAAACCCCTTTGCCAGAAAAATTGCTATCTTACTCACGATTTTTACCTCGCTTTCCTTTTCTCTATCTCATTTGCGAATCCCGCGCTCCGGTTTCGCATAATTATAATTAGTATACACAATTTATTCCCGTAATTCAATTCCCACCACCAGAGATTTATGCAAAACCGGGATCCATCGTGTCGTTCCCTGGCCAAACTGTTACAAATTCATTGTATTTTGGGGAAATATCATGTTATACTAAAGAAGACGGTATTTCAAGTCTTAACTACAGAAATGAGGCATTCGTATTATGGAAATCGAACGAAAATTTACCCTGAAATCCCTACCCGACAATCTGGAAAGTTATCCCTCACATCACATTGAGCAGGTATATCTCAATTACAATCCCGTGATCAGAGCCAGAAAACAGGATGATGAATATTATCTCACTTACAAGGGCCGTGGCATGATGGCCAGAGACGAGAGCAATCTTCCCCTGAATGAGGAATCCTATTACCATTTGCGGGAAAAAGCTGACGGCACCGTGATCTCCAAGAAACGTTACCTGATACCGTTAGAGCATCCCGGCTTCAAAGAAGGCTTCCCCACACCGCCCGCAGACTATTCCCTGACCATCGAACTGGATGTCTTCGACGCACCATTCGCTCCTCTGATCATGGCGGAGGTGGAATTCGGCAGCAAAGAGGCTGCAGAGGCCTTTGTCCCCCCGGCATGGTTTGACAAGGATGTGACCTATTGCAAGGAATACCACAATTCCTATCTGGCACTGGAACTGCATCACGCACCGGAAGCTTAACACAATACAGAAAATACCATACAAAAACGCAATACGGAAGGCTGAACGCCTTCCGTATTTTAATTCTTATAATCTTGCATATAATTTTGCCATTTTGTAAATCTTCTTCGCCAGCTTCGGATCCAGTGCATCCTTATCCATGCGCCATTTCCAGTTGCATCCCAGTGTGGAGGGAATGTTGATTCTGGCACTGCTGTCCAGTTCCAGGTAATCCTGCATGGGAATGATAGCGGTATCCGCACAACTGGACAATGCAGCCCGGATGATCTCAAAGCAGAGTTTTTTGTCATTCTTACGGCCCAGATATTTCTTCGCGAACTTTTTATCCTTCGCCGGCATGTTCTGTAAAAATCCTACCGTGGTATCATTGTCGTGGGTTCCGGTGTAGACCACACAGTTCTTGTCATAATTGTGGGGCAGATATTCACTGTCATTTTCCGCATCAAATGCAAACTGTAAGATCTTCATTCCGGGATAGCCGGTTTTCTTCACCAGGCGGAGCACGCTGGGGGTCAGAAATCCCAGATCTTCTGCGATGACTTTCTTCTTGCCCAGTTTCTTCTTCATGACGTCAAACAGTTCGTAGCCCGGTCCCTTCTCCCAGTGACCGTTCTGTGCCGTAGAATCGCCGTAAGGCACGAACCAGTATTCATCAAAGCCTCGGAAATGATCAATGCGGAGTACATCATACAGCTGGTAGCAATAGGCAATACGCTGCATCCACCATGCGTAACCGGTCTTCTTATGATATTTCCAGTCGTAGAGCGGATTGCCCCATAACTGTCCGGTCTCGGAGAAGCAGTCCGGAGGACATCCGGCCACGCCGATGGGACGGCCTTCCTTATCCAATTGGAACAGCTTTGGATTCGCCCAGGTATCGGCACTGTCAAAGGCCACATAGATGGGGATATCTCCTACGATCTCAATGCCTTTCTTATTGGCATAAGCCTTCAGTTCTTTCCACTGTTTTGCAAACAGGTACTGCTGGAAACAATAAAATGCGATCTCTTCTGCCAGCTTCTTACGGTATTTCCGGAGTGCCGCTGCCTTTCTGAGACGGATATCCTCGTCCCATTCCATAAAACAGACACCGCCGAAAGCATTTTTCACCGCCATATACAGGGCATAGTCATCCAGCCAGCTGGCATTCTCCGTCACGAATTTCTGATATTCCTCCGTCTCGGTCAGCCCCTGCTGTCTGGCATTGTCAAAGGCAGTTTTCAGGATCCGGAACCGGGACAGATAGATTTTCTCGTAGTCCACATAATGTTCGTTGTCTCCGAAATCATAGCTGTCGCAGATCTCTTTTGTCAGGTAACCATCTTCGATCAGGAGCTCCAGATCAATATAGTACGGGTTCCCGGCGAAGGTAGAAAAGGACTGATAGGGGGAATCTCCATAACCGGTAGGGCCTAAGGGCAGAATCTGCCAGAGGCGGCTGCCGGATTTTTCCAGGAAATCCACAAAACGATAGCTTTCTTTACCGAAGGTTCCGATACCATAGGCTGAGGGAATACTGGATATCGGCAGCAGGATTCCCTGTTTTCTCATATTTTTCTTCATTGCTTTTGTATTCCTTTATATTCTCGGATGAAAAAAATAACTATTCAGTCCTTGTCATGAGCTCTGAATAGTTATCTGTAGTGGAAGCAAGGGGTCTCGAACCCCTGACCTTTCGCGTGTGAGGCGAACGCTCATCCCGGCTGAGCTATGCTTCCATAATGCACAATGCGGATAACAGGACTTGAACCTGCACGTCTGTTGACAATAGAACCTAAATCTATCGCGTCTGCCAATTCCGCCATATCCGCTTACTGGCTTATCCAGCCGACCAGCTTAAAAACCTTGACAAACGGGAATGCTCTCTGCCAAAGGACCTTGAATAATTATACTCTTCCTACCTTTGGCTTGTCAAGCATCCTCACCGCTTCCGTTTCTTTTTTTCTGTTTTAATCCACAATCTCTTTTGCCGTCAATGCTTCCCCAATATGGCAGATGATCTTTTTATAGATCCTTACGAGGAAATAGGAACTTAAGAGTACACTGGCCAGTTCCGCGATGGGGAACGCCCACCAGATCAATGTCACATCACCGCTTAAGGATAACAGCTTTGCCACCGGAAGCAGGACACACATCTGTCTGGCCACTGACACGATCATGCTGTAAACGCCATTGCCCAGCGCCTGGAATACGCTTCCTACCACGATACAGAAGCCCGCAAATACAAAACTTAAGGAAATGGTCTCCAATGCCGGAACGCCGATGGCAATCAGGCTCTCCTCCGCGTCAAACATACGCATGAGCTGTGCCGGGAAAACATGCATTACGATCAGCCCCACGCACATGATACCTACGCCGTAAGCCACACTGTGTTTGATTGTCCTGATGACACGGTCTTTATAACCGGCACCGTAGTTGTACGCAATAATGGGGACCATGCCGTTATTCAGTCCAAAGACCGGCATGAATACGAAGCTCTGCAGCTTGAAGTAAATGCCGAACACCGTCTGGGCGGAGCCGAAGGCTGCCAGGATCAGATTCATTCCATAGGTCATCAGGGAACCAATGGCCTGTACCACGATGGAAGGTGCACCCACCTTATAAATCTGTCCGATCAGATGACCGTTAGGGCGGAATCCCTTCATGGAAATATTCAGTTCCTTATTGAATTTCAGATTAAAGATCAGCGCCATGGCTGCGGCGATGATCTGACCGATTACGGTAGCCACTGCGGCACCGGCGATTCCCATGCGGGGCATGCCGAAATAACCGAAGATCAGGATCGGATCCAGAATGATATTGATGATTGCACCGGTTCCCTGGGTAATCATGGTGTAAAAGGTCTTGCCGGTAGCCTGTAACAGTCTCTCAAAGGTCGTCTGCAGGAAAATCCCCATTCCCGCCACACAACAGATTGTCAGATAGGTCACACCGTATTCCCGCACTTCCAGCACCTCCGTCTGGCTGGCAAAAAACGGTCTGCTGACCAGCGCACCGATCACAGCAAAACCAACATAGCTGGCGATGGCAATGAAAATACCGTTTCTGGCGATAATATTGGCCTTCTCAAAATCTTTTTCTCCCAGTGTTCTGGACAAAAAGGCATTGATACCCACCGCAGTTCCCACTGCCACAGCAATCATCAGACTCTGGATGGGAAACGCCAGGGATACGGCCCGCAGGGCATATTCATTAATCCGGGACACGAAAATACTGTCCACGATATTATACAGAGCCTGCACCAGCATGGAGATCATCATGGGTAAGGACATGGAAATCAATAATTTGTCAATAGGCATGACGCCCATCTTATTTTCTTTGGTCTGCATATATTTTCCTTTCTCAATGTAAAAACGAAATAAAAAAAGCCCCGAAAGGGGTTTTTAAAATGTGTGGATGATGTACATTAACAAGTGAGGCATGGGGGATCTCGACCAGGGGGTTCGAATCCCCAGATCAGGATATCACAACACTTAGTGAGGCATGGGGGATTCGAACCCCCGACAACTTGATTAAAAGTCAAGTGCTCTACCGACTGAGCTAATACCCCATAATAAAACAGGGCTAGCTGGATTCGAACCAGCGAATGCAGCAGTC
>Ga0129310_1002736_pt1 | contig 12475 bp, 9 predicted proteins | sample Go1ome_2_FD_94433 | JGI IMG/M metagenome (GOLD analysis project Ga0129310, IMG submission 94433) | Western lowland gorrila individual fecal microbial communities from Wisconsin, USA - Go1022A metagenome | ecosystem: Host-associated > Mammals > Digestive system > Large intestine > Fecal | place...
CTATCAGGCATCTACTTCAGAACTGTATGGCAAGGTGGAGGAAGTGCCCCAGAGAGAGACTACCCCGTTCCATCCTTACAGCCCCTATGCAGTTGCCAAGCAGTACGGCTTCTGGATCACCAAGGAGTACCGTGAGGCGTATGGCATGTTTGCAGTAAACGGAATCCTGTTTAACCACGAGTCCGAGAGACGGGGAGAAAATTTCGTTACCAGAAAGATCACTCTGGCAGCCGGACGCATTGCGGAGGGGCTGCAGGATCATCTGGAGCTGGGCAACATGGATTCCCTGCGTGACTGGGGATATGCAAAGGATTATGTAGAGTGCATGTGGATGATCTTACAGCATGATACACCGGAGGATTTTGTAATTGCTACCGGAGAACAGCATTCTGTGAGAGATTTTACAGAGCGTGCTTTCCGTGCCAATGGTATCGAGCTTCGCTGGGAGGGCAGCGGTGTTGATGAGAAGGGGTATGACAAGGCTACCGGCAAGATGCTGGTATGCGTGAATCCGGAATGGTTCCGTCCTACGGATGTGGATAATCTGTGGGGAGATCCGACGAAGGCGAAATCTGTTCTGGGATGGAATCCGCAGAAGACGACTTATGCGGAACTGGTAGAGATCATGGCAAAGCATGACAGAGTACGTGCAAAACAGGAAAAGGCTATGAAGGCTGCATTATAATTGCATAAGTGAAAGTGAGGGGATTCTGTTGCGGAGTCCCCTTTTCGGTAAGAGGGTAAAATATGAAAAAAGGTTTAGTGATCGGTGCAGCGGGATTTGTAGGAAAATATCTGATCCGGGAAATGGTGGCAAATGATATCGAGGCGTATGCGACCAAGCTGCCCCATGAAACACTGGAGGAGGTTCCGGCGAAGATATACAACCTGGACATCATGGATAAGGATGCGGTGACAGCGCTCCTGTTTGAGATCCGTCCGGACTTTATTTTCCATCTGGCGGCACAAAGTTCTGTGGGCCTGGCTTGGAAGAAGCCGGGACTTACGGTGGATGTAAATATCAAAGGAAGCCTGAACGTAATGGATGCGATCCGGGAACTGTATTACAAGCCCAGAGTCCTGCTGATTGGCTCCGGCGAGGAATACGGCCATATCCAGCCGGGAGAGACGCCCATTGTGGAGACGAACCTGTTACGTCCAGGCAATATCTATGCGGCCACCAAGGCGTGCCAGAACATGATCGGAAGTATTTATTCCAAGGCATATGACATGGAACTGATCATGGTCCGAGCATTTAACCATATCGGACCGGGACAGGCCCCGATGTTTGTGGTATCAGATTTCTGCAAACAGGTGGTGGAGATCGAAAAGGGACTCAGAGAGCCGGTAATGAAAGTCGGAAACCTAGCGGCAAAGAGAGACTTTACGGATGTCCGTGACGTGGTAAGGGCTTATGTGATGCTGGTACAGTCGGGTGTTCCGGGAGAAACCTACAACATTGGAAGCGGAAATGCCCAGGAGATCCGTTCCATTCTGGACCGGATTATCTCCATGTCGGATGCCAGGGTACGGGTGGAGACGGATCCCAACAAGCTGCGTCCCGTGGATGTGCCGATCATCGAGGCGGATATCTCCAAGATTCATGCGCTGACCGGATGGAAGCCGGAGATCTCCATTGAACAGACGATCAGGGAGACACTGGATTACTGGCGTGCCCATTTACAGGAGGTAGAATAACTATGATCAAGAAAGAGAGCCTGTTTGCGGCAGGGGGAACATCCCAGTCGGACCGTTGCCTGCATACCCCGGGAAGCTTTGCCAAAGAGAATCTTCTGTATGTGCAGGAGGTAGGAAAACTCAGGAGCATACAGCCCCATCGCTGTGTGCGGGAGAACCTGGATTCTTTCCTGTTCCTGATCGTACTGGAAGGAAAAGGAAGCCTGGATGTAAAGGGGAGGCATTATCCGGTACAAAAGGGTGACTGTGCCCTGATCGACTGTATGGAGCATTTTGAACATATCAGTGACGAGCAGGAGGCATGGAAATTAGGCTGGGTGCACTTTAACGGAAGAAGTGCCAGAGGCTACTATGACCTGTTTCTGAAATATAATAAAGATGCAAATGTATTTACCGTACCGGACGCCGGAAAGTGGGAGGAACTGATAGAGAAGCTGCTTGCCAGGCAGAAGGAAAGGAATCTGCAGGCGGAACTGGAATGTGGGGAACTGCTACAGCATCTGCTGAACCGGGTGATCGAAAGTGTGGCGGATCTGGATGCTGCGGCCAGTGAAGAGGAGAAGGCAACGGCCAATGCAATCAGAGAGCAGGTCAATGCGAGCTATGCAGATGCCGGAGTGTTAAAGGAACTGGAGCAGAGTTTCGGGATGGCTGCTGGGGACTTAAACAGCAGATTCCAGAGATATTTCGGAATCACCCTGGAAGAGTACATCAGCAACCGGCGGTTTAACGCAGCAAAGGAACTCCTGCGGTTCAGTATAAAGCCCATTGGGGAAGTGGCAGCAGAGTCCGGGATTGGGGATCTGATCTCCATGCAGCAGATGTTCCGTGACAACGAAGGAATGTCGGCAGAGGAATACCGTGCAAAATGGGCGGCATGGATCCGTAGTTAGACAGAATACAGAAAAAGGAAGCGAGGAAACAAACGATATGAATATCATCTTGTTATCAGGGGGATCCGGACAGAGACTGTGGCCCCTGTCCAACAATGTAAGATCCAAGCAGTTCATTAAGGTGCTGCAGAGTGAGGATGGAGGACTGGAGTCCATGGTACAGCGCGTGTACCGCCAGATCACCACGGTGGATGCGGATGCACAGGTGACTATCGCCACCGGCAAAAAGCAGGTCAGCATGATCCTGAACCAGTTGGAAAATAAAGTAAACGTCTGCGTGGAACCGGACCGCAGGGATACCTTCCCGGCCATCTGCTTGGCGGCAGCGTATCTGCATGATGAAAAGGGAGTACGCCCGGAGGAGCCGGTGGTGGTATGCCCGGTGGATCCCTATGTGGAAGATTCTTATTTTGAAGCATTAAAGGAACTGTCCGACCTTGCAGCGCAAGGGGGAGCGAACATGAGCCTGTTAGGGGTGGAACCGACCTATCCCAGTGAGAAATACGGCTATATCATCCCGGAATCCAAAGAAGAGGTCAGCCGCGTGAGCACCTTCAAGGAGAAGCCGGATGTGGAGACGGCGAAGGGTTACCTTGCGCAGGGAGCGCTGTGGAACGGCGGCGTATTTGCATTCAAACTGAGTTATTTACTGGACAAGGCGCATGAATTGCTGGATTTTCAGGATTACAGAGATCTGTATGAGCATTACGGAGAGCAGAAAAAGATCAGCTTCGACTATGCGGTGGTGGAGCAGGAAAAGAGTATCCAGGTGCTGCGCTACAAGGGATCCTGGAAGGATCTGGGAACCTGGAACACCTTTACGGAGGCTATGGGTTCCAATGCGGTGGGAAACGTCACGCTGAATGATACCTGTGAGGATACCCATGTGGTAAATGAACTGAACATCCCAATCCTGTGCATGGGCTGTAAGAGCATGGTTATTGCAGCCAGCGGGGATGGAATCCTAGTATCCGATAAGGAACAGAGCGCACAGATTAAACCATATGTGGACAAGCTGGCAGGACAGGCCATGTATGCGGAGAAGTCCTGGGGAAGCTTTACGGTGCTGGATGTGCAGGAAGACAGCATGACCATCAAGGTGGAACTGATGCCGGGGCACCGCCTCCACTATCACAGCCATGAGCATAGAGATGAAGTGTGGACAGTCATGAGTGGTATGGGAAGCGTCATCATAGACGGCATGCAGCGCATGGTTCGCCCCGGAGACGTGGTAACAATGCCCGCAGGCTGTAAGCATACCCTTATCGCTGAGACCAAACTGAGCGTGATCGAAGTGCAGCTGGGTAAGGATATCAGTGTGGATGATAAGAAGAAGTATGATTTGTAACTGTGTTACCAGATTGTAACAGTAAAGACTATTTTTATATACCACCCCGAGAAAGATTTGCACTGACAAATTTTTTTCGGGGTGGTATATTTTATTTCACGAATGAAATAAAATAATTCAAAAGCGAAATAATATAATTGGGAGGAATGATATTATGAGCAAAACATCGAGAAAAGGGCACCAAATTGACGTTATAAATAAAAAACAGCAACAGCACAGGAAAGCAGGATGAATTATCTGGAAAATGAAGTTCAACATTAAAAAAAAACAGTATGATTAGCATATCGTATCGCATATTATCGATAATCTACAACAAGAACGTTTTCCGGGTTCCGGGAAACCTATGTACACGTATTCAGAAGTTGCAGATAAATACCATACTTCTGCATCCACAGTGGCACGAATTGCTGATGAACACGGTTTAAGCCGTCGGAAGAAGAATAATGCATAAAACTGTGAAGGGTTTTGTGTAGCAACACCGCTGATTCGGAAATGAGTGATACAATAGGCTTAAATAATGCCGGGACCACACGCAAGTGTGAACTCCGGCAAAGGTATTTTGTATGATAAAATTTTTGATATTAAAATTCATGAGATTTTATAGATTCTATGGATATTTTCCGTTCTATTTGATATTATTCAAAATATAGTATATGATGTAAATGACAGTATCACGGAAAGCTGGAAGAGGAGCATATGGTAAAAATTCAACAATCGGAATGTATATGCGGTAAATGTGGAACAAAATTATGGATGGACTGGGATTTTGAAATTACCCAGGTGATTGACAAGGATGAACAGATGGGGGAAAGTGTGACGTATGAAGGAGAAGGAACTGTAGTTTGCCCGAAATGTGGCAATGAAATCAGTGCTGCTTTTAGTGCGGAGGAATATCCGGTAGGAGTATTATATAATGTAGCTATACGATGGACCAAAGATACTGAAGGAACTGAACAAAGCCGGGTGGAAGTACCGGACATAAGATTTTATAATATGTAAAGAGTAAGAATATATGGGAGATGGAATGAAGGTAGAAATTCTGAATTGGGGACCGATAGGGAAATGTGAATTGAATCTGGATAAGAATCTGCTGGTTATATATGGAGATAATAATATCGGAAAATCATATGCAATGCAGGTGTTGTATTTGGTATTGAAGCGGATTTTGGCAATGTGGGATGTCCCTGCATATATGTGGTATTTTAGAAAAGTAGAGCCGTCTTCCGAGATTATGGACTGGATTAGGGATTTCTCAGATAAGAAAGAATTAAAGGAGAGGAATGTCACAAAAGATCTGATTCAACTTTATGAAAAACAGCTGAATGAAGAAATGCTTCCGGGAATTTTAAAATCATTTTATAATACGTTTGGAACATATGATGATATATTGAATGAAAAACCGTCCATCACATTGCGGGGAGAAGATGGATTTTTGTTTCAAATATTGCCTGCTGAGGAAAGAATATGTTTGGAGTTGCCGGTGAAGTCGGTTTTTTTAAAAAAGACAACGTCCAGTTTTCATAAATCCAGAGAGTTTAAGAGCAGATTAGATATTTACGTATATAGTGACAGCGAAATACAGTCGCCAACACAGTTGTTAACACAACAATTGTGGAAGATGAATAATGTATTTCAACATGAGACAATAGACATAATACGCGATGTGTACTTTTTACCGGCATCCAGATCTGGTATCTACACGGGGATGAATGCGTTTGGCCCAATTATGGCTCAGCTATCGCAAAACAGATACGCAATACATGGGAGTATATCAATTCCCAGTATTCCGGAGACGATTACAGATTACTATGTAGACTTATCCTCCATACGTTCAGAGACGAGAGGGCGATTCGCAGATACTGCGCGGAAGATTGAAGAGGAGATTTTAGACGGAAGAGTAGAATTTGATAGTAAGAAAAAAACATTGATTTATACGGGAAGTGAAGAGAATTCCTCTATGGAGATGAGCGATGTATCTTCTATGGTTTCTGAATTGTCTCCGATTACAGCATACTTGAAGTACATTGTAGAAGATACGTCAGAGCGACGAAGAATACAAAAGGGGCATGTGAACTCGCAGTCCGTTTTGTTTATTGAGGAACCGGAAGCACATCTGCATCCGCAGAATCAGGTAAAATTGATAAAGATATTTGCTGAACTTGCGAAACAAAATGTAAAAATTGTATTGGCAAGTCACAGTAATTACATATTTAATGAACTGAATAATCTTGTCTTGGGAGGGAATCTGGATAGCACAGTTTATGCCCCGATTCTTATGAAAAGAAATGGAAATAAGAGTTTTACAATGCCTATGCCGATGGACGAATTCGGTGTAGATGATGAGGACTTTGCAGATGTGGCCAATATTCTTATAGAAGAGCGGGAACAACTAATACAGGGAATTATGGACACTTTACAAAAAGGGAAAAATGATACAGAGGATAAAACAGACGAAAGCATTAAAGCCGTATCAACACCAGAAAATTGAAGATGCGGGAGTGGCGGTTGATGTAGATGAAAAGTTATCAGAGCAGGAATATATTGGAATTAAAGTGGATGACTATTATATGGGGCTCAAATTACAGGGAGAGACCCCTAAGGCTGTGGATTTTATTGTAGCTGTGGATTGCGGATTTAACTGGTATGCACTTTATATTTTGGAAATGAAGGATACGAACAGTTATACCACGAGAGATATTCATGAAAAGTTTGATACAGCAATCAATCGTTTTCTGCAGGTAGATTTCAAAGAGATATTTTTAGATGATCGATATAAGTATCGACTTGTCAAATTGTATTTGGTGAGACCATTTAAACCGGCTGAAAAGTATTCAAACTATGAGGAGTATAAAAAAATACAGGAAAAGATCCGTACAAAAGATACATTGGCAATCGATCAAAAACTGGGTGATAAGATATATAGATTTAGGAATTTGCTATTAAGGATAGAAAGAGAAATACCCCCGAATCCACTGATTGTGAAGGTTAAATAAAGTAAGAGAACCGTTGTATGGTATGGTTGAATTATAGAAGACAATATTGTATACTAAATATGGTTTATGCTACTGATTAGATATTGTTTACAAAGAAAAGGGATTCTATATTAGGAATCCCTTTTTTCGGAGAGAGAAGAGAAATGAATAATAAAGCAAAGCAAAAGAGACAAGACAAAATTTCATGGCTGGATGCCATCATTGCATTGGCGTTAGGAACCATTATCATCGGCGGGATCCTTGTGGCAGCCCAGTCGATATGGTCCGGCTATCATTTCCTGGATGATCATGAACTGCTGAGAATGGAATATGGCGCAAAGAACGGAACCGGTTTGTTTGCAGCGATAAAAGCTTGGATTGCAAGTGACATACATCAGAGATTTCGCCCTTTGTATTGGATAGAGAGAGTAACGGCCTGTTATCTTTTGGGCAGTAATTTTACAGCGTGGAATATCTGGCTTGTTATAAAAGGAGCCTTAACGTTTGCTTTGCTGTATGGAACGGCCAGATACCTGAAATTTGGCAGAGTGATAAGCACGATTTTTCCCACGACCATTATGGTGGGGGTGCAATTTACACCATGGTACCGTTGCGGTAACCAGGAAAGTACGGGACTGTTGCTGTGTGCCGGAGCAATGTGTCTGATTGCAGCACAAAGCTATTCCGGAAAGTATAAGAGCAAAGCTTATAATATTGCCATCGTTCTGCTGGTGATTTTATCAGGACTGGTAAAAGAAAGTTTTACGCTGTTTATGCTACTGTTTCCGGCTCTGAAAATCTGGTTGGAGTACTGGGACGGCTGCGGGGAATTGCAGAGCAATAAGGACAGAATGGCGCACCTGTTCTCGGTGATCAGGGAAAACTGGTGGACATATGCTTTGATCCTTTTGGCAACATTAATCAATGTCTATATGATTACCTTCCGTGTAGGAGTGGATAAGATCAGTTATGCCGGATTTCATGAAGACACCGCAGTTGTAGAGTACATAGAGGGAATCGGAGAAAGCTTGTTCCAGAATATGAAGTGGTATACCGTGGCGGCACTTGTCTGGGTGTTCATGATGGTATTATGTTATCAGCTGGTAGAAAAGCAGAATATTCGTAAATATGTGAGTATGTGTCTGATACTGTTATGCGCCATGGGAATTCAATTAGTGGCCCATGCGAAAAGTGGCATGTGGGGGAGATATATGTTCCCTTATATGATCGCATATACTCTTTTATTCATTCTTTTGGGATATCGTATTTTCGGAAAAGACCTTTTGCGGGGAACGATATATTTAGTTATTGCAGTTCTGCTGCTGGGACAATCCGGAATAACGGCGGCCAGACAGGCGAGAGATTATGCGAAGGACGGCAACTGGATCGGAGAATATTTCCAGTGTATACTGGACAACACCACGGAGGAAGATCGTATTGTGTCTGCATTTGTGGATGGGGAACTGGATCTTGCAACGGAATGCTGGCTGGAAACTCATGGAAGAACTCAGGTATATTCCAATATTGAAGGTGAGTGGAATAATACGGTGCAGATGAACGGAGAGATAACAGGAGATTATTCCTGGGATGATGTAAAAATAGTGACTTTCTACAGTTTCGCTGAGAATTATACCCTGTCATTGATGGGTGATGCGGCGTGGAAGGATTATGACGTATATAAGTTTGGCAATTATGCAGTTATGGTAAAAAGATAAAACATAGAAGTACGGAAGGAAATCAGGTACAGTATGAATAGGAGTACAATCTATTTTGTCTTGCCCTGTTATAATGAAGAGGAAGTGCTGGAGAAAACAGCTGAAAAACTGGGACAGAAGATCGCCGGGCTGATCACACAGGGAAAAATCAGTGACAGGAGCTGCATGGTATTTGTGGACGATGGATCGGTAGACAGAACCTGGGGAATTATTGAAGATCTGCATGCAAAACAGCCCGGCCGGGTGCGGGGAATCCGTTTTTCCGCGAATCGTGGACATCAGATGGCAGTTCTTGCAGGCTATCATTATGCCTGTGACAAATGCGATGCCGCGATTTCTCTGGATGCGGATCTACAGCATGATATTGATGCCATAGATGAATTTATTGAAAAGTTCGAGGCAGGCAACAAAATTGTATATGGAGTCCGTAAGACAAGGGACACGGATGGCTTTTTCAAAAAATGGACAGCTTGTGCTTTTTACAGCATTATGGAAAAACTCGGCTGTATGACGATTCCGAATCATGCGGATTATAGGCTGGTTGCCAACCCGGTATTGAAAGAGTTGCGGAAATACAAGGAGCAGAGTATTTTTCTGCGAGGAATATTTCCTTCTCTGGGATACCAGCATGATTATGTTTACTTTGAAGTGCATGAAAGAGCAGCGGGATATTCCAAATACAATATGTCTAAAATGCTTCATCTTGCCACAGACGGTGTTACAGCATTCAGCATAAAACCGTTATATATGCTGTGGTGGGAAGCACTGGTGCTGTTTATCCTGATGGTGGTGTTTGGGATTCTGGCAATCGTACACAAGACAACCGTTCTTACTATAGCGGCTTTTGGATTTCTTTTTACGGACATTATCGTGATCAATCTGGCTGTGCTTGCCCTGTACATCGGGAAAATGAATTTTGAGGTGAAGGGACGCCCGCAGTATATTATTGAGAAAGTACTGGAGGAATAAAAGTGATAATTATCATGGCAATCTCGTTTTTATTGGTGTTTTTCTGCTTTTTGCAGGAAAACAGGAAAAATATAGAAGCCTGGACGATGGCGGTGCTGTCCTAGAGTACCGCTTTATTCTTAAAAACAGAAATATTGTCCTGCTTTCAGCTGATGAACCGGTGAAGTGTTTTTTTATTCTGGTTAGTGGTAACACTGGCTGGGGGGAGTTGTATGGAAAACCGGGAAATATGCATTGGTAAAAAATGCTGTATGTAATTGCGGCAATACCATACGGAAAAATAAGTTCTTTACTGCCGTATTTTTGCTGATTACCGTGCTTGCCATTATTACCGTGCCCTATAACTGGGATTCCATGACCTATCATCTGCCGAGAGTGGCGTATTGGGCGGAAAATCATTCAGTAGCCCATTACGCAACTACGATATACCGTCAGGTAGGAAATCCTCCAATGCATGAATTTATCAGTCTGGATGTGTATCTGCTTATGGGAAACACGGATTATCTGTTGAATCTCATACAATGCGGGGCTTATCTCACGAATGCGTGGCTCGTATATGAAATCGCAACAAAAATCGGCTGCAGCTCGAAAGCCGCCAAGGTCGGCATGTTATTGTTCTGTTCTACACCTATTGTGTTTGCCGAAGCGCTGACTACCCAGAATGACAACCTGGCATGCTTGTTTTTACTGATTTTTGTATACGGACTGTTGGATTTTCTGGATAGAGATAAAAAGATTGCAGACAGCAGAGAAAATTACGTAAAGTGTATGTGCCTGGCAGCCTGCGTGGGTCTTGGCTATCTGACGAAGCCGACGGTATCCATGGGAATGGCGGTGTTTGCTGTGTTCTTATTGGTAATGTGTATTTTAAGAAGGGATTCCATAAAGACGCTTTTCAAATTAGTGCTTGTGACTTTACCGATCATGGCAATGCTCCTTTTTCCGGAAACCCTGCGGAATATTAATACATATGATGCCATTTATCCTTCCAGCACAGGAGCCAGCCAGTTGGTGGACACTCTGGATCCCAGATATTTATTCATAAACGGAGTAAAAAATTATATCTATAATTTCCCTAATATCTATGTGGAAAACGGGAATGCATTTTTGGAGAGGGGAGTTCGTTTTCTGGCACGTAAGATGGGGGTAGACATCAATGCAGAATGCATATCCGAAGGCGGAGGCGAATTCCAGCTAAGGAGTGCCACGAGCTATGGACATGATACTGCGGTGAATGTCACGATACTGGTACTTTTCACTTTATGTCTGCTATGGAGTCTGTATCGAAGAAAGGTAAAGGGACTTCCGAAAGTATATACATATTGTACCGCAGCACTGTTTTTCTGCTTATGTATATTTATGCGATGGAATCCCTATGTGACACGCTACATGCTGCCGTATCTCGTACTGATGTGTCCGATGATTGCGTTCTGGTGTGAGGATATGAGTCTTCATGCCAGAACACCGGTGATCCGGGAGTCTGTGCTGTATGTTGTAGGCTGGATGGGAATCCTGGGGCTGATCACGATGTTTTCTTATCATGGTCAGACCGCAAAAGACCAGCATATGAGCCGGCCGGGAGGCTATTTTACCAGCAGATACGGGGCAGAGATCGGGGAGGATGAATACAGGAGGGTATGCGAAGCGGCCGTGGAGAATAATGACAGGTATATCGGTCTGATCCTCAACGGAGATGCCTATGAATATCCCATGCAGTATCTCTTACAGGGGAAGATAGAGAAAATGCAGCACATTATGGTGGATAACCCTACGGCCAAATATGAAGATCCGCAATTTGATCCTGATGGAATCATAACAACGGAAAACTGGGGAGACACCATAGTCTATAAAGACAGGACGTATACACTGATTACGGATTGTACAGTGCTTTATTTGTATCAGGGAGAATAGAAAAAATGCAGATAGTAGATGCAAAGATTGAGGGAAGATACAAAAGAATACGAAATATCCTGTTGCTGGGCGGTCTGTTTTATGCTCTGCCGGTGATTCTGGCGAACAGATATTACAATGACGATCTGGCCAGAAGCCTGTATGGAGCTACCGGATGGAACGGGGACGGAAGACCACTGGCGGAAAGTATCATGCTGTTTGTGACCGGAGGGGAACCGCTGACGGACATTTCTCCGCTGCCGTTGCTGATGGCGGTTGTTGTGCTTGCCATGGTGCTTACGGTATATGCGAAAAAGAACCTGTTTTTTTGTGAAAATGCGACCTGTGTGGCCATGGCCCTTCTGTTTATACTGGTGCAGCCGTTTACCATGGCAGGCATCTCTTACAAATATGATTGCCTGTTCATGTTCCTGGCAGTGAGCATTCCGTTTTTGTTATTTTCGCTCAATGAGAGTATTCCTTTATGGATATACGTTGGCCTGTCCGCATTGTCCGGAGTAATGGTGATGTCCATGTATCAGGCGGCTTTTGGTATGTTTCTGATTCTGGAACTGATACAATTTTACTTATGGATGCAGACACAAAGAGGGACTTTCCGGCAATACTTAAAAACGGAAATTCCTCGATTCGCAGGAATCATGGTGGGAGCGTTGCTTTATGTGGTAGTGATAGCACCGCGGTTTGTGGATGCTGCCGGGTGGAGAAATGAGGCTGCCAGAATGTCATTGGGGCCGAATATGGGAACCATAACGAATATTCTGAGAAATATCAAACGAGGCCTGACCTACCAATACAGCGTTTTGCAGGGAACCTCAAAATATTATAGTGGCAGCATAATACTCCTTTGTCTGCTGACAGTAATAGCTATAGGAATCCGGTGGTGGAAAGGAAAACATGACGTGAAAGGCAGTTTACTGGCGGTGGTATTTATTATCCTGCCGTTTGCTGCAGTAGTCAGTGTATACCTGC
>Ga0129310_1002738_pt1 | contig 12472 bp, 6 predicted proteins | sample Go1ome_2_FD_94433 | JGI IMG/M metagenome (GOLD analysis project Ga0129310, IMG submission 94433) | Western lowland gorrila individual fecal microbial communities from Wisconsin, USA - Go1022A metagenome | ecosystem: Host-associated > Mammals > Digestive system > Large intestine > Fecal | place...
TTGCTCCCGAATCCTTTGTTGTTACCCAGCCGCTGTTTTTAGTATACTTGTTTGATACTACCTTGACTCTGTCCTGATATGTATTTTCTTTATACCATGCTCTTGATCTTGCTGAGTGAGAACCGTATGTACCGTCACAAGTAACGTTGGTCGCACAATAGATCTGATTTCCGCCCGGCCAATTAATAAAGTAATACGGATGTCCGTTATCATCGCCGAGATATGTCGAAACTACTCTGTCTGCGGCTATCCAGTCATAATGAACAAAATTTCCTGACTGCTCATAATTTGCCTCTTTACCTGCTTTCGGACCGCAGAAGTGGTAATAGATAGAGCTTACAAGTATTCTTGAATCAGATGTTGAAAGGTCATAAGCGCTTTTATACTGACTGCCTGAATTCTGCCATTCGGTCTTTACTGTGCCTGCATTCGTCCAGTCTGAACCAGGCGAAGTGGTCTGTATCTTTTCATAATAGTTGTTGTACTGTATCGTATACTTATCGGAAGAAATTCCTGTCGGCAGGTTATCGCAGTAATACCAGCCGTCATCATTTTTCTTCGGCGGATCAACATATGTGTCCTTATAGCTGTTTCCGCAGACTGAACAGGTATGAATAGTATAGCCCTTTTCAGTCATTGTCGGTGCAACAACTTTATTTACATATGAATGTCCTTTTGCAGGTATAGTTTCTGTATAAGAATTACCGCAGGAACAGGTATATGTTCTTACACCTGCCGCTGTACAGGTCGGCTGTGTTGTAACAGCTGATGAATAGCTGTGGGTATGAGCCGATGTATAGATGTAGCTCTCTTTTTCAGGGTTTATACCACTTTCATACCAATACTTGCCGTATGAAATACCAAAATGCAGGTGATTTCCTGTCGAGTTTCCAGTAGTTCCGACCTTTCCTATCTTTTGTCCTGCACTTACATATGCACCGTAATGCACCTCGCTCGGCACACTGTTTGCCTGCATATGGGCGTACTGATAAACTCTGCCGTCATCACCGTTGATTACCAGTCCAGTACCAAATCCGTGACAATCATTCTCATACGGGTAATGCTGATCGGGACAAAGATAGATCGTAACGACAGTGCCGCCGCAAGCAGCGATAACATCTGCTCCGCCGATAGATCCGTCGCTTATATCTATCGCATTTCCATTATGCATACCCTGACTCAGTCTTGTATGACCCGGAACAGGCCAGTATATCGAACCCGCTGCGTCAGCTGTGATACCTGACATAGCTGCTGACGTACTCAGTGCCATTATCAAACCGGTGACAAGACTCAATAATCGTTTTTTCATAAAACCAACCTCCTATATTATTTTTTTAGTTAAGCACTTATACTTATTTCAGTACAACATCCCAGCCGTTTAGATACTGCTGAAGCAAAGCGTAATCTTTCATATTTATTTTGCCGTCGCCGTTTACATCTGCTGCGTCCTCAGCAATGCTTACGTCCCAGCCGTTTAGATACTGCTGGAGCAGGGCAAGATCCTTCATATTTACCTTTCCGTCACCGCTGGTGTCGCCCGAAACGACCTCTTCCGATTTGGCAACAAAGGTTATTCCCTTTTCCTCCGCATAGGTCTGCGGATATGTGTCTGCATATCCGATAAAGGTCATCTTTCTCGGATATGAAAAAGCGTCGGACGCGATCTCGGTCACATTCTTGCCAATGTCAACTTCTTTGAGTGAAGTATTCTCGCCGAATGCCTTGCTGTCGATATTTTTAACAGAGGCAGGGAGTTTTACACTTGTAAGCTCATAGCAATATCTGAATGCCTCAGACGGGATAGTTTCCAGCTTTCTGCCGAGAGTCAGACTTTCCAGTGATTCGCAGCCTGAAAATGCGCCCGTACCGATCTTTTCCACGCTGTCGGGGATAACAGCGTTTTTAGCTGAACTGCAATTTTTAAATGCTTCGCTGCCCACTTCTTTCACCTTGCTTGGCAGTATGATATCTGTCAGCGAAGTACAGTCATAGAAGGCTGAATCTTCAATGAGTTCCAACGGCTTGCTCCACTCAACGGTTTTAAGAGATTTACAGCCATAGAACGCTTCTCCTCTGATGTACTGCACAGATGACGGCAGCTTTATGCTTTCAAGAGATGAACAATTGTAGAATGTTCCATAATTAATGTTGATCCTGCCCTCAGGAAGTACCGCTGATCTCAATGATGTGCAGTCTTTAAATATCTCTGCGTACATATCGGTAACAGATGAAGGAATAATGATATTTTCAAGACATGTACATTTTTCAAACGCATTATCACCAATGCTTATCAATCCATCAGGCAATGTAATATTACTTAATTTTGCACAGTTATAGAAAGCCTTTTTCTCTATTTCTCTTAAACTGCTTGGGATCACAACTTCTTCAAGAGATGTATTAGCGAACAAATTATTTACAATAACTGTTGCGCCGTCCTGGATCACCGCTTTTTTCAAATTATTGCACTCTGCAAATGCGCCATGCTTATTGTATGCAGTTGTCCAGCCGTTGTAAAAACTATAATCATTGGATATTGTAATTTTTGTTGGTATTTCTATATACGTCAGTTTACCGCAGTTTCCGAATGCATATGAATCGAGCTGTTTCAGTGAGCGGGACAGCTTAACGCTTGACAATTCTGAGCAATCACGGAAAGCTCCGCCGCCTATCTTTTCAACATACTCAGGTAAAATAAGTTCAGTTATAGCACAACCCCAGAAAGCATTATCATTTATCTCCACAAGTGATTCTGAAAGAATAACATCTGAGAGATTAGTACATCTGCTGAAAGTATCATAATTTATAGTCGTTACACTGTCGCTGATCTTTACTCTCTTTAGCTGTGAACACTTAAAGAATACTCCGCTGCCTATATCCGTTACTGTATTCGGTATATCAACATATTCGATACCATTACAGAAAGCGAACAGGTTATCAGGTATTTTATGTATGCCCTTTTCAAATGTCACATTTTTCAAGCTGCTGCATCCTGTAAAAATACCGCTATTATTATTAGCATAATCATTTATACCTAAGCCACGCCATCTCAGATAAGCTGATACAAGGCTCTTTGGAATGAATATACTTGAAAGTGATGTACAATTCAAAAATGCTTCATGGTCAATCTCAGTAATATTTTCTGAAAGATCTATTGAAACCAAATTTGAACAATTTTCAAATGCAGAATAACCGATCTCAGTTATACTGTCAGCCATTGAAATCGACTTTATTATATTTTTATCTGCAAATGCCTTTCCGCCTATTCCAATGACTTTATATCCGTCAACAGTTTCAGGGATAGTTATATCCGAAACATTTCCACTCCAGCCTGTGATTATTGCGGCTGTGCTGTCATTTTCAAGGGTCTCATACTCAAAAATGCTGTAAGGTTCAACATTTTTTCCGCCGCCCATGCCGTCATTATAAGCTATCGGGTCTGAATAATACGAATTGTAATCATCGTTCCAAGGGAGGAACTTTTCGATTTCAAGACCTCTTGTACAAGTTCTTACCTCAGCGCCGTCCTCCCAATGATGATATTCTTTCAGAGGGCTGTTGCGCTCATTATATATTTCCCATGTCTTTCCGAATTTCTTTTTTACAGCGCCTAAAGTGAATTCCGCCTGCGCACCGCAGTTAGCATAAAGATATTTTGACAAAGTAATACAGTCTACCGGCTTTTGTCCGTCAAAATACAGCTTTTCAGCCTTTGTGAAATTCAAGCCTGCACCTGCCCATACTTTACCGCTGAAACAAGGCAGCTTTATACTGAATCCCGCTGTTATGCCTGTCATAAGATTTACACGGGTTTCGGACGTAACTCCCTTATTATCAAGTTTGCCGTATGTCTGTATACTGCTTCCCTTGTAATATTTCATACCTGTTTCAAAACTGCCGTTCCAAGAAACCGTGAACTTTCCTTCGCAGGCTATATTGACATAAAGTCCTGCATAGCCCAGTCCGGGTATCTCACCGCCGCCAAGGAATACTTTATATCCGTCGCCTGAGGTAAGATCAGCGCTCAGCGACGCACTCAGGTCAATATCTCCTGTGATAGAAATCTCAGCCTTTGTGTCTGAAATATCCTGATGGAGCTGGAGATTTGATATTCCCGCTGTAACATTTACTGTGACAGCATCGCCCAGCTGAACTTTTTTGTTTGCTATTGTGATCGAGTCCACAATGCCGGTACTTGATGCACCGCTGTTCTCAACCGAAACTATTTCAAATCCCTCTGCAGGCTGGAAGTATGAAAGATCAAGATCTGTGTCTTCATAAACGTCCATACTTGTTATTGCTTCGGACGTATCGGCATCTGAAACAGATATTGATGTTACATCTCCGCTTTTATCAACATCTTCCGCCACATAGACCGACGGGATACCAGCCTCAAATACCGCAAAGGTATCGCCCTCAGAAATGACCTCAGGGCAGTCTGTCATCGTGACTACATCATCATCCACAGACAACTGTGTATCCTCAGGTATCTGAACAACATCATCTGCAAACTCATATGTACTGTGATATTCCCTGTCAGGCTCTGACTGGTTTTCTTCTGATTCTTCTTCCATACTCTCAACTTCGATGAGAGATGTATCTTCCGCAGTTTCTGCGCTGGCTGTAAATGTTTTTCCATTCAGACAGCTGCCTGCCGGCAAAACGGCATCAAACAATATTGCCACAGCTGCGATCAGCGACAAGAAGCGCTTGTTTTTCATACATATCCCCCTTAATTCAGAACAAATTATAATTATGCATTTTATTCTGTCTTATATTATATCACTATAAGAAAACTCGTCCGTTTTCCCTTTGAAATCGGTGTGTTTTTCAGTTTAATGACCATAATTCTGACCATAAACAGCAGAAAAAAGGCTATACGCAGGCATACAGTTTTTCAAGCTGTTTCCTTTTCATATCCATACTGGAATGTACATATTTATCTAAAGTTATCTTGACGCTGGAATGACCAAGTATCTCGCTGACGGTCTTTACGTCTATACCCAACCTTATACACTCTGTTGCAAACGTATGGCGCAGGACATGAAAATTTTTATACGGAACATCTATGCTCTTTAAAAAAGCCTTGTACTTCGTCTGATATGATCTCGGTTCTATATACCGCTTTGCACCTGTCAGAAAATAATACTCTGGCTTTATATGATCCTTTGATTTTTTCACTTCATTCATAATAAACGGCGGTATAGGTATATCACGGATAGATTTTGCGCTTTTGGGAGCTTCTATTATTACAATAGTCTTTGGTCCTTCATTATTCGGATTTTTTATCCGTTGGAGTGTTTTTCTAACGTGAATAACGCTTTCGTTCACATCAATGTTTTCCCATTTCAACGCACATATCTCACCTATGCGAAGTCCCGTATAAAGGCATAACAGTATGCCAAGCTTTATATGGTCACCGCATAATGCACTTTTATATATTTTCTCCATCTCCTCATTTGAAAACACCTCTATTTCCCTATATTCCGATTTGGGGAGAGATATATTTTCGGCTGGGTTTTCCAGCCCGTATTCTGACTTTGCATAGGCGAATACAGATCTTATTATCATAAAAACAGCCTGTACACTTTTCGGCGACAGAGGTCTGCCGTTTTCTCCTCCGCCGTTAAGGAGATACGTCATATGACTGCTCAGCATATTTGACGTTATTCTCTCAGCAGGCATATTATCAAATGCTGCTGAGATATAATTTTTGTACATTGTCCTGTAAGTCACATAGGTGGAAAGCTTTATACTGTTTTTACGGTTTTCAAGCCACAGATGAAATAATTCAGACATTGTGACCGGATTGCTCCTCGGAAGCATATCTGCTTTTGCCAGCTGTAATTTCTGCGAACATTCAAGATAACTTCTGGCATAAACAGATAAATATTTCGTTTTTCCATTATTCTTAAAGCCGCACATATATCTCCCCTCCCAGCGGCCGTCCTTGCGTTTAAATATGTTTTCTCCTCGTCTTGACATAGCGATACCTCCTGTTAAGAATATATTTTTATAGTGTACACTATCCTGACAAGAGATCCGACCATAAATAGCGGGATTAAAGCGTCAGCATAGGTGTATGTTTTAAATTATAGGATATTTTATATAAAATCACTTAACTAAATCAGTCATTTTGTACAAAAAGGATAATATTTTTTGTCAGTTTTAGTTAATCTGAGAATTGATATTTACATCTTATAGTGATATATTATATGACAATATAGGATAATTCTTCGTTTTTTGTGAAAACCTAACTTAATTTTAAGATAAAGGCGGATATGCCGAAAAATATGGGATTTGCGTTATATTTTTACCCTTAGCCATAGTCCCAGCCTATATATTGCTAACAAATTTAAGTATTTTACAAACTGCCGATATTAGGATATAATATACTCATAACCTACTGAATTAATATGATTAACTTCATAAAAAGAAAGGAAATGAGAAAATGAAAACTTCTATTATCGGTTATCCCCGTATCGGTTCGCTGAGAGAGCTGAAATTTGCAGAGGAAAAATATTTCAGAGGAGAGATCTCTGCTGAGGAGCTTGAATGTACAGCTAAGGCTCTGAGGAAAGAAAATCTTGATGTACAGACCGCTTCGGGACTTGATCTTATTCCGTCAAATGACTTTTCATTCTACGACGGTATGCTTGATACTGCTGTTCTGCTGGGAGCAGTTCCTAAAAGATACAGCAAACTTGGTCTGAGCCAGCTTGACCTTTACTTTACTATGGCGAGAGGCTATCAGGGCGAAAAGGGCGACGTAAAGGCTCTTGCTATGAAAAAATGGTTCAATACAAACTATCACTACATGGTTCCTGAGATTGACGATGATACAAAGATCGCTCTTGCAGGCGGAAATTCAGCCAAGCCTTTTGCGCTCTTTGCTGAGGCTCTTGAAAACGGAGTGAAAACAAAGCCTGTTATTATCGGCGCATATACATTTCTCAAGCTTGCAAGATACACAGGCAGCAGATCTGCCGCAGATTTTGCAGATGACGCTGCAAAGGCATATTCCGACATACTCGAAAAGCTCGGACAGGCGGGAGCAGAATGGGTTCAGTTTGACGAACCTTGCCTTGTAAAGGATATGACAGCGGAGGATATCGCTCTGTTTGAAAAGATCTACAAGGCTGTACTTTCTGACAAGCACGGCGTAAAGGTCATCGTTCAGACTTATTTCGGCGACATAAGAGATTGCTTTGAGCAGGTATGCGCACTTGATCTTGACGGCATAGGCATAGATCTTGTGGAGGGCAAAAAGTCAGCAGAACTTATTGCCAAATACGGCATACCAAAGGACAAGGTGCTTTTCGCAGGCGTTGTAAACGGCAAGAACATCTGGAAAAACAACTATGTTAAAACTCTCGATATCATCTCACAGATCAAGGATCACTGCGGCGAGATAGTTATTTCATCGTCCTGCTCACTTCTCCACGTTCCATACACACTCAGACACGAGCAGAAGCTTTCTGACGAACACAGAAGTCACTTCGCTTACGCAGAGGAAAAGCTGACGGAGCTTGCAGAGCTTAAAAAGATACTGGATTCAGACAATGCTGCAGATTCTGAGGAATTAAAGAAGAACATAAACCTGTTCAGCCAGCCTAGAAGCGGTGCGGATCCGCAGGTTCAGAAAAAGGTAGCTGCACTCAGCGAAAAGGACTTTGTAAGACTGCCCGAATTTGCTCAGCGTGAAAAAATACAGAAGGAAAGATTTTCTCTTCCTCTTCTGCCGACCACAACTATCGGTTCTTTCCCTCAGACGGCAGAGGTAAGAAAGACCCGTGCGCAGTTCCGCAAGGGCGATATCTTTCAGGAGGCTTATGACAAGTTCATTGGCGAAAAGATAACAGACTGCATAAGACTTCAGGAAAAGATAGGTCTTGACGTTCTCGTTCACGGAGAATTTGAGCGCAACGACATGGTAGAATATTTCGGCGAGTGCCTTGACGGTTATATCTTCACAGAAAAAGCATGGGTACAGTCATACGGCACAAGATGCGTAAAGCCGCCTGTTGTATGGGGAGATATCTCCAGAGCAAAGCCTATGACGGTAAAGTGGTCTGTTTTCGCTCAGAGCCTTACAGACAAGCCTGTAAAGGGTATGCTTACAGGTCCTGTGACTATACTCAACTGGTCTTTCCCAAGAGAGGATATATCCCTTAAAGAAAGTGCATTCCAGATAGCTCTTGCTATCCGTGAAGAGGTGCTTGACCTTGAAGCAAACGGCATAAAGATAATTCAGGTAGACGAGGCTGCTCTCCGTGAAAAGCTGCCGCTGAGAAAGTCAGACTGGCACAGCGAGTATCTTGACTGGGCAATACCTGCATTCAGACTTGTTCACAGCGGTGCAAAGCCTGAAACACAGCTGCATACTCATATGTGTTACAGCGAATTTTCTGATATTATCAGAGATATTGACGATATGGACGCAGACGTTATAACATTCGAGGCTTCACGTTCAGATCTTACTATCCTCAATGTGCTTAAAGAAAATAATTTCCGCACAGAGGTTGGTCCGGGAGTATATGATATCCACTCACCTAGAATACCGTCCGCAGAAGAAATAGAGAGTGCGGCAGAAAAAATGCTGGAAAACGTTCCTGCGTCAAAGCTGTGGATAAACCCTGACTGCGGTCTTAAAACAAGAGGAGAAAAGGAAACTGTGCCGAGCCTTGAGAACATGGTAGCAGCTGCAAAGAACATCAGAAACAGAGTAAAAGCATAAAGGCATAAACTTACAAAACGGATAAGGGAGCAGCATCAAACTGCTCCCTTTCTTGATGTTCAAAGCTTATGAAAAGTTAAAATTATCGCAGTATGTGACGGCGAAAAGGCGGTAAATTCAGCATAAAGCCGCTTTCAAAAACTTATGTTGACTTATTCGGACAAATACTGTATAATATATAGCGTTGTTTAAATATATACATTATTATAAAAGATAAAAAGAACAGGAGATCTGAGGAACATCATGGAAAACAGCGGAACAAAAGAGATTAGTCAAAGCACAGAAAAGAAAGACATATTTGACAAAATAATGGACTGGGGATTTTTAAAGATCTTTCAGCCGTTTTACAAGAAAAACAAGGAAATGCTCCTTTACCTCTTTTTCGGAGTGCTTACCACAGCGGTAAGCTTTTTGACGGCAGGACTTTCAAAAATGCTGCTGGAAGGACTGGGCAGTTCAAAGGACATCGTTTCCACAGTCAGCACAGTAATTTCGTGGATATGCGCAGTAACTTTTGCCTACGTCACAAACCGCATATGGGTATTTGACTCAAACGCAAAAGGCTTAAAAAGCATTGCCACTGAGGCAGCCTCATTCTACGGCGGACGTCTTTTCACACTTTTTGTTGAGATGCTCATGATGTGGGTAGGATATTCACTTATGCAGATAAACTACTGGATCGCAAAGATCGTGGCGAACGTGGTCGTTCTGATACTCAACTACGTTATAAGCAAGCTTTTCGTTTTCCGAAAGAAAAAGGACTGAAACGCTGAGATTTTTCGTTAATATTTTCGTATTCCACAGCCTTGCAGGGTATGCTCTGCAAGGCTGTCTTTTGTGCAATATGCTTAAATAAGCGAATAAATTAATATTTTTTCACTTGTTTTTGTGCATTGTAAACGATTTATCTTTGTGCGATTTGTATAATTAGCACCTTGAAAAAAATACGAAAATTTTGTATTATATATTATAGTGATTAGAGTATACGCAGTTTTACATATTTTCAAGATCTATGTATCTGCGGCTGCTGACACCTATTTTTATGTATGGAGGTTATTACAATGAATTTTAAGAAGATCTTTGCTATGGCTGCAGCTCTTTGCATGACAGCAACTGTATTCGCTTCATGCGGCGATTCTTCAAGCAGCTCTTCAGAGGCGGCAACAACTACAACTACAACAACTGCTGAGACTACAACTACTGCTGCAACAGAGGCTCCTGTTGAGTCTGCTGCTGACAGCTCAGCTGATTCAAATGCAAACGGTGCAAGCGATGAACCTTACATCGACGAGGTAACAGGACTTGAGTGCCAGATCCCTTCTGCTGATTACACACCTGTAACAGAGTTCGAGGGTTATGACGCATACCTCATGTTCGCTGACAAGGACTGGATGTGGAGCAACTTCAGCGGTCAGGGATTCCCTGCTGACGACAGAGATGCCGGCGCTTACGGCGTTGACGCTGACGTAACTGCTGACGGTGAGTACACAGTTGCTATCACAGCTGACTCTATCGGTGCAACAGACCCGATCAATAACTCAACTGACCCACAGGTCGTCTGGGACGGCGACTATGTTCTTCCTGCAAGCGGAGCAGTTGTATTCTGCGTTGATATCACAGGTATCTGCGACGGTACAATGAACGCTAAGGGCGAGGCTATCGAAAAGAACCAGCTCAAGGAAGGCGACGACGCTAACATAAACAAGTACACAATGGGTAAGTACACAGGTCAGGATGTAAAGGTTGAAGTTACATCTATCAAGGCTGACGGCGAAGAGATCGAATTCGACGCTTCTAAGTTCGTTTACGGAAACATTGAGGACAACAACAACTGTTACAGAATCGAGATCTACAACGATTACGGCGACACAGCTAAGGATCCTGGAATCGACAAGAATGCACTTATGTTCGCTAAGAGCCTCGAAGTTACATTCAAGATCGAAGGTCTTACAAACGAATAATCTATTCTAAGAATAGTATTATCAAAGTTATATCACGGGACAGGTCTGAAAAGATCTGTCCCGTTTTTTGCAGGAATATAAAAGCAGAGATTTAGCCATTTTGACAAAGCATTATTAAAAATGCCCATATTGTACATATTTTTATTGTCTGGTTAGTGTAAAATACAGATTTTTTGCAGGAATAGCATTTTACACTTGCAAAAAATAAAGAAATGGAGTACAATACTATATGGGTCACAGCGACCGTATCATCGTTATTTATACGGCTGTCGCCGTTTACTATCTATAATTTATAAGTTATAAGTGGAGGTTATTTTATGATGTTATCAGAAATGTCCAGGGACGAACTTCTGAAATTCAAAGCTGACGTTCAGAAGGATTACGATGAGTTCAAGGCAAAGGGACTTACCCTGAATATGGCAAGAGGAAAGCCGTCCTCAGAACAGCTCGACCTTGCTATGAAAATGCTTGCGGCTGTAAACAGCTTTGACGCAGACTACAAGGCTTCAGACGGAACAGACTGCCGTAACTATGGCGGACTCGACGGAATCGTTGACGCAAAAAATCTCTTCGCTCCAATGCTGGGCGTTTCAAACGATGAGCTTATCGTTTGCGGAAACTCAAGCCTTAACATTATGTACGATATGATCGCAAGATGCATCATCTTCGGTGTTGACGGCGTTCAGAAGCCATGGAAGGACTGCGAGAAGGTAAAGTGGCTCTGTCCTTGTCCTGGCTATGACAGACATTTCGCTATCTGCGAAAGCTTTGGCTTTGAGCTTATCCCTATACCGATGCATGATGACGGTCCTGATATGGATATGATCGAAAAGCTGGTCGCAGAAGATGACGCTATAAAGGGTATATGGTGCGTTCCTATGTACGCTAACCCGACAGGAATCACATACTCTGACGAGGTCGTAAGAAGATTTGCAAACCTCAAGCCAAAGGCAAAGGATTTCAGAATTTTCTGGGATAACGCATACTGCATCCACCACCTTACAGATACTCCTGACAAGCTCCTTAACCTCCTTGACGAATGCAAGAAGGTAGGCAGCGAGGATATGGTCTATATGTTCGCTTCAACTTCAAAGATCACATTTGCAGGCGGCGGAATCGCTGTTATGGCTGCATCTGAGAAGAATGTTAAGTATATAAAGTCACTTATGACAGTTCAGACTATCGGCTATGATAAGATCAACCAGCTCCGTCACGCAAAGTTCTTCGGCAGCTATGAAGGTCTTACAGAGCATATGAAGAAGCACCGTGACATTATCGCTCCTAGATTCAAGGTAGTTCTTGACACACTTGACAAGGAGATAGCTCCTCTCGGAATCGCAACATGGACAAAGCCTAACGGCGGTTACTTCATCAGCTTTGACGCTATGGAAGGCTGCGCAAAGAGAATAGTTTCACTTTGCAAGGAGGCAGGCGTTGTTCTTACAGGCGCAGGCGCAACATTCCCTTACGGAAAAGATCCTAAGGATTCAAACATCAGAATCGCTCCTACATTCCCGCCTGTTGACGAGCTGAAGCTTGCAGCTAAGCTTTTCACAGACGCTGTAAAGCTTGCAAGTGCAGAAAAGCTTCTGGGCGAGCTTAACTAACTGCTGAAAATTCAATTCTAAATATAAAAAGACCTGAGAAACTAAAATTTCTCAGGTCTTTTTCATATCCCAACAAAAACAAAACGGACAGGAAATCCGATTTCCCGTCCGAATATATCCGTGTTTATTTGTTTACTTAGTGTTTGAAAGTGTCCAGCGGAACGGAGCAA
>Ga0129310_1002744_pt1 | contig 12449 bp, 6 predicted proteins | sample Go1ome_2_FD_94433 | JGI IMG/M metagenome (GOLD analysis project Ga0129310, IMG submission 94433) | Western lowland gorrila individual fecal microbial communities from Wisconsin, USA - Go1022A metagenome | ecosystem: Host-associated > Mammals > Digestive system > Large intestine > Fecal | place...
AATTCTCCCCCTCACTATTTAGAGTAATTTATCTAAGCCGTATACCAGGCCTACTTGGTCAACAATTTTGCGGCAGCCAAGCGCAACGCCCGGCATGTAGCATTCGCGGTTAATCGGGTCGGTACTGATTTTCAAAGTTTCGCCCTGACCGCCGAAGATAACCTCCTGAGAAGCAACGTATCCCGGCAAGCGGACACTGTGAATCTTCATGCCCTCGTAATCGGCACCGCGCGCACCTGCCATAGTTTCCTTTTCATCAGGATTGCCCTGATGCATAGCCTTGCGTACCTCAGCAATTTTTTGTGCGGTAATAATCGCCGTACCGCTGGGAGCATCCAGCTTGTTATCGTGATGCTTTTCAATAATTTCCACATGCGGGAAGTATTTGGCAGCCTCACACGCCAGCTTCATCATTACAACTGCACCGAGCGCAAAGTTCGGAGCAATCAGCAGGCTGGTGTTGTGCTTGCGTGCCAGCTCATCAACCTCTTTTAAATCCGCATCGCTGAAGCCTGTTGTGCCTACTACAGCGTGTACGCCAAGCGGCAGCATTTTGCGCAGGTTGCCCATAACAACATCAGGACGGGTGAAGTCAACAACAACGTCCGGTTTGGCAGCTTCAATAGCAGCAACCAGGTCCTTCGTTACCTTAACACCATCACCCAGTTGCACGGTGCCTTCCTTAATATCAACAGCACCAACAAGCTCCAAATCAGCTTCGCTATATACCTTTTTACATACCTCGCTGCCCATGCGGCCCAGCGCACCATTTACCAAAACACGAATCATGTCGTTCACTCCTTAATCATAAAAATAACCGTTGAGATATTTCCTTTGGATTCTATCTCAACGGTTAGCATGCTAAATAATATTCACACCCATAGCCGAGATAGCCCTCCGCTGCAGATGCAGCGACAGTCCGGCAGCTTTCACTGACGGCCCAGCACAACGACACGGCTGCCATTGCACTTCGGCGTTAGCCCTTTTGTGATGCTTCTCAGCTCCCGCTCCACAACCTACTCATGCTTTCCGCGCCTCTATCTTAATGGTTTGCTATTAAAAAAATTATATTACTGTTACTGCTATTTGTCAACGAGGAAAATTATTAGCATCTTCTTATAGCAGCAAGTGTAAAGATTTTACAAAAAGAGAAGTGAGAGGGATTCTATTACGAGATTTTTCACCTATCTCACTTTTCTCGTAATAGAATTGCCTTTTTGCTGCTTCAACGCTACTTTCTATTACGAGATTCAGGCATTTTCTCACTTTTCTCGTAATATATCTTTACTCAAGGAACTCTGATTTTCTACCGTAACTTGTGATATAAACACCTTTTTGTGCACGAGTCATTGCTACATACAACAAGCATTTTTCGGAGGTAATAGATTCCTCCTCAGAAACGGCGTCAGTCTTATTGATTGCAGAAGAAAGAGGGATAATCCTGTTGTTCACAGCGGCAATAAATACATACTTAAATTCCAGTCCCTTCACTCGGTGCATAGTAGCCACTCTTAATCCATCAAAACTACGATCATCAGCTTTGTTTCTCTTTATTGCATAGGAGCGAATTCCGGCTTTTGTAAAAAGCGCAATGTAATCGTCAACCAACTTTTTGGTACGAGCTACAACACATATATCAGTAAGAGAAACACCGTTGTCTTTTAGCTTCTTCACTTCACGGAGGAGAAAATCGAATTCATCATTAGCATTCCCGAAATTCTCAACTATCGGTTTTTCTCCATGCGTGAGGGATTGACACTTATCTCCAAGATCAAAACCTTCGTCCAAGTCATCAAAAGAAATCCCCTTCAACAACAGCAGGGCCTGTTTGCGAATTTCCTCCGTAGTACGATAGTTGATTTTTAATATACTACTACGACCACGGACATTTATTCCACACTTAGAAAGGATAGGGTGATTTCGATATATTCTCTGGTGAGAGTCACCAACTATGAAAATATCGTTAGGATGTTCTTCTCCTGCCAACGCTCTAATCAGGCGATATGCATTGTCACTGAAATCTTGTCCCTCGTCGATAATAATACTTGCATACCGTGGTTTTCTACCCGCAGATTGAAGCAACTTAGTGCTTTCATACATGGCGGTATTTATATCACGTATATGGTTTTCTTTCATTAGATTCTGATAGTTTTCAAAGACCTTCCAGATATGCATCCTTTTTTTTCGATCAAGTCTGGTGCCTCGACCATTTCTAGTTGCCTTCACATACTTTTCAAGTGTAAGAGCTTCTTGTGCTATCACAATCCTGTTCCACTCTTCTTCATAGAATGAAGTCTCAAACGGCAGGTCAATGTTAGCCAACAAAACAGCTCTCTCCCAAAGAGGCTTTATAACATCGTCATACCCAATCTGAGCAGAAAAACCGGACTCACGAAGAAACTGATTCACCCATGCATCCAAATGAATGACTTCTATTCTTCTGAGTTCTTCCAACGTGCAGATTTTACGCAGATTCTCTCTAATGTCAGCTGCGAGATTTGCTGTAAAGGTGGTCATCAGAATTCTCTGCTGCCCTTCGCATTTGGATGCTAAATGTTTTGCTCTATGCATGGCAACTACAGTTTTGCCAGTGCCAGCACCACCAAGCACTCTTGCAGAACCAGAATACTCTTTCCGGGCAATTTTTCTCTGCGTCGGGTGAAGAAAAACACGCCATTTTTCCAATGGTTCTGCCATAATTCGACGTAATTCATCTTCTCCATCGACCACAACAAAAGATTTCAGTGTTGTAGGAACATCCAATGCAGTCGCCAAATTCTCGCTAGTAGAAGAAGTGTTCTGTTCTTCCAAAACAAGCTCCAGAACTTCTTCCATAGGAAAGCCTTCCGCTAACCAAGAAAGATGCTCATAAGCATCATGCGGCATAGATTGTTCAGCTTTGTAAAAATCCTCTTTACTAATAAAACTTCTAACAAAATCAAGCTGAATCTCAGGTACGCCAAGTTTAAGCAATTCATCATCCTTAGCAAGAGCAAATAAAGTAACTTTGTCAGGTGTAGATGCCTGTTCTACCACAGTCTGAACATCAAACACCTGAATAGCGCCTGTTTTCGGGTTGACTTCACATCTTTTACGAGCAGCCCATTGATATGCCTCATCATGATGATCTACCCATAAAAGCAGGTATACCCCAACTTCTTGCTGACGGACAACTATACCACGATATGTATCATCAATACGTACAGAAAAAATCTTCTTATCTATTCCTGAATTAAGTTTCTCATAGTTAATGCCGGGAGACATAGGATTATTTCGGAATTTATTCACGAACTCTGTTACTTTACCTTGAACTTGTCTCGGAAGACGAGCAAATGCCGTTAAAAAATCTGATGAAATTGCCACTTTAACATTATCCGTCATCAATTGTCACCTCCAAAATAGCTTGCGGTATCAATATCTGCAGCATCCAGTAAACTCAGTATTCTCCATCCTAATTTTTCGAGCTTCTCTTTATCTTCAGCTTGTTCAGCAGTCATAAAACCAACTCGTCTATCAGGCCATGCAATTTCTACAGTAGCAACCACTTCTCCATCATCGCCTTCAACTTCGTAACCGACATCATCTTCATTAGGAGCAGGTACACCAGCATCTTTTGCAAGTTCAACAAATGTCTTTGCATCATCATCGAACAGAAGCTCCTTAATTGCATTCCAAGTATCATCACCTGCGCTCATAGATATAATAGAATCATCAGCAGCTTCTCCAACAACAGGTAATGCGAGATAATCCATGTGGCTTATACCTACAGATGACACTGCTATAAACTCTTCCGAGAATTGCAGCAAGTTATAGAATCTCCAAAGTCCATTCCACTCCTGTTCATATTTATCTGTTCTATCATCTTTTTCGTCATTGAGAACAGCGCAAACAGCAACAGCCCCTTCCGCTTTAAGTTTAGATGCAAGAACAGCAGAATAAATTGCCAGATGTGCATTGGAACTTCTTGGAATCCAACTACCAAATATAGTTCCAGGGAACACAAAATCAACATCAGTAAAGTGTGTCTGTTCATTTACAGCTTTTACATTCTTCTCCCAGTTATTGAAAGCAAGATTGTTTTTCATCAAGGCAGGTTCTAACAAGGACAGAGAGTATGCGTACGCTTGTCCCTTAAAAACTCTTTCTGCATCAGGTAGTTTAAGATATTCCAGAAGCAAGTCAAATGAAGATAACTTTGCCGGTTCAATGACATCTGCTTTTTGCTTCTTAATCATATTCTGATACATAGTCTTGCCAGAAGGCATTTTTTCTGCCTCAAGTGTATTTGTATAGAAATCTCCCTGTGGTGCAAATACACTTTGAACATCCCTGAAACTCAGCGACCAAACACGGAAATTACCACTTCTGCGAATAGCCTCTCGCTTAATTGTATCATCAGGAACGATGTCTTTATGATAAAGGAAACCATCAGTGAATACAGCTACAGGCTTGTGTTCCGGTGCGGAAACCGGCCAGAACACAAAATCCGGTTTGCAAGCTACCGAAACACCAGAGGCAGCATCCAGAAGAACTTGAGGTTCGATTTCCCAAGCAAAGTTCTCCAGCTTTATATAATAACTATGCTTGCCATTGCGAATCGTATCACTTACATTAGCCGCACCAACCTTAGTGCGAATCGCTTCCATAAAACGCTGTTCCAACTCGCTATCAAACAACGGATTAACAGGAATATCATTGATTCTATCAATCTTCTGAACATTATCTTTACCTGAAAGAATAGACTTCAAAATTCTGATAGCCGTAGACCTTGAAATATTACCTATCTGCTGACTCTGACGATAAGCATATAAGCAATGGTAACAACCATCTTTCTGCGGATCATCCTTGCAAGAACAATTCTCCATTACATGAAGCGCCTTATCAAAAATTTCAATCAGAGCGTCCTTTTCATGCATTAACTGTTTCAGATAGCCGGTACCACCCGGAACAGAATCATAAATGACCAAATACTGCTTTCGATAATCTGCATCCGGAACAGGAACTTCACTGACAGTAGCCCTTAGATGATCAACATTACCGAAATATTCTTTCATACCCAACATAAATGCAGCTACAAATGATTCCACCTTCACAGAAGAAGAATCCATTGTAGTCGCCGGAACAAGAAGTCGGAGAATCTCTGTACTAAACTCACGGTACAGGAACAAGCATTCTTCATAAGCGTCAGCTTGCATCAAATTAGGCATCTTTCTTGTTTTGCAGGCAAAGCTATGATTGGGTTTTCCGTTTTCCGGTTGGATTTTTCCGCAGTACTTACAAATTTTAAAGCCCTTGCGTACTTCTTCAATACCGGAAACAGACAGTTTTTCACCGATCATGTCACTCTCACCAAAGTTAATTTCTCGTAGAGTTGCTTTGCGAACAAACTCATATCCAAACGGGAAATCTTCGTTGTCCATACGATATGCACTGGAAATATCGTGATCTTCATCTACATCAACCAAAAGTTGTTTACAATAGAATACATTATTTCTATCATCGCTCTCATCGTTAATCAAGCTCTTTGTATAATCCATGTTAGAGTAGACCATTTGAACCTTCAGCATTGTTCTAACCTGTCCGGAATCAGCCCAGGCAGGACTACCACACTGAGGGCAAGCCGACGTATTCTTGCCGGTTTCTTCAATTTGAGCATGAGAACAATTCGGGCAAAGTCTCCATCTTGCAGTCTGAGCAGTAGTCAAATCAACCTGATCTATGGTCAGCTTGCGACCGTCAACATAAAAACTGTTATTAGGAGCAAACTCGCTGATAGCAGAGGATGCACTACGACTATATTCATAGACCAATTTCTCATATTTTTTCTTTTTAACTGATGTTTCTTCATCCTCCTTACGATAGAGAACCGCTCGCAGGATAATACCAGCTTCAGGAAATGCGTAATTCGGAAGTAATCCCTCGTCAGACAGGAAATTAAAGATATTCTTCTTACCAATTTCCTGAAGGACTGTAAGCAACGCTGCTTCTTCACGCTTTAGCTCTTTGATTTCTTCATCATAGGAACTGTCCTTGGGCTTATCTTCCAAATCCCGAATCATTATTTTTAGTGCATCAACACTTGCTCGCAACGCATCCTGTTGTTTTTTCAAATCCTCGAATGCATCCAGGATTTTTACATACATAGGACTGTTGTTAGCATCCTTTCCTCTGGCGAACATTTGCAGTTCTTCTCTTGCACTATCATCGAGATACGCTGCAAACATTTGCATGAAAGAGTTCAACTGACGAGATAATGTGCTTTGTACATAATTCAAGAAATTGAATGGAAACATGTCATCCGGGCGGACATCCAATTTTTTCAGAACAACACCAACTTTATCAGGAATAGCACCATCCGGAATTCCCTTTTTAACCCAAGAATCCATGCAGAAAGCTACGAACTGCCTTTCTAGAACAGCAGATGCTCGAAGGAAAATTTTAGGTGGAGTTACCTCGCCCGAAATCATATCCAAGGGATCAGAATAAAAATATAAATCGTGAGGTCTTGCATTAGCAACAGCCAAGGTCAATGCATTACCATCCTTACGACCTGCACGTCCAGCTCGCTGTAAGAATTGACTCTGAGCTGGCGGCATGCTACACAGGATAACAGTAGACAAATCACCAATATCAATGCCCATTTCCAGAGTTGGAGTACACGATAATACATTGGGGTCCCAAATTTCCTGAGTATCTTTACCACGCTTAAAATCAATTTCAATCTGATCTCTATCACGGCGCTCTAACAAACCAGTGTGCTCTCTTGCGTTGATACGAACTAAATCACCGGCATTGTAAAGACGACCATAATAATTAATTTCACCTGTATCATATTCTTCGAGGAATCCACCACAGGCAGTCCTTGGACAAGGCGCACCAATCCAAAGCTCTGCATTCTCTGCTGCGACAGCATATACAGAACCACACTTATCACACCGCATCTGCATCACATCATCAGTGATAAAGACACGTTCCTTATTTAATCCGTAAATTTTATAGTTAGCAGAAGAAGGAACCAGAGATATTACATTCAGCTTCACTGCTTCATCCAAAATAAATCTGCTGATTGCCTGGAAAATGCTGTTATCCACCAGCAATTCGTTACAGCAAGAAGAAATCCAGTCTACATACTTATTAGCAGCAGGTGAATCAAACTCGAAAGAAGATCGGCCGTTACCAATATGCTCGGCAATAAAGTGAGGAGTATTTCGACCCGATTGACGACCGGGAAGCCAACGATTCCTGTCGTTTGACAGCATATAGCCATTACCGTCGCCTATAGTATATTCGTCAAACACTTTATCCCGAAAAGCTCCATTTGTGCGCATTAAGTTCAAATATCCGATAACCATGCGTTTGAACGAGTCTATATTTTCTGCTGTCAATACACCAAGCTCATTGATGGTTCTTTCCTGTACAGACTCAGCAATCTGAATAATATCTTCCACTGCAAAGGAAATAACAGAGCAATTAGACTTTTCAAGAGTTCGTCCAATCTTACCGGCAAGACCAAATTCAAGCATAATTTCATATTTGATGCGCTGTTCAATTTCATACATCAGAATTTGTGCTTGTTTATCTTTGCCCAAGTTACGCTTGTCAACCATATCTTCATAGGCTTGCTTCCAAGTTAGATTAGGCGCAATGAAGAAGCTCACAAACTGTTCATCAGTCATATGCTCATGCCAATACTTTATAAAACCATTCTGAAAATCTGCAAGGGTTTGACCGGATCCTATCTCAGTGCAGTATTTTTGAATAGCGGTTCTAAGGCCAAAACGCCATGTTCTTGAGTTGAAAAAACCGGCTCTATGCGCAGCGTCCTGAACATTATCAGAGAATGCCAGTGTCTTTTTATCATCATTAAACTTGGATGCAAACATTTGAGAAATGCTTGCGCTAATTTCTGTTGCGCTGCGAAGACCCATCAACGAAAGGCCGCGACGACTACCACAGCAGGGGCAAACGTATTGCCTATGGTTCTTAGTGCCAGAAGTCTTAATCGGATTAGGAATCAGTATATCAACCATTTCGGCACCGCAATTAACGCACTCATCTGTCCCATACTCACCAACTTTTACTTGCAGACAGTCTGGACAAATCCTTGCAGGAACCATGCCCGGAATACGTTCCTCATGAGAATGAGGGAACATCATCACAATTTTTTCGTCTGCACGGAAATATAGATTGTAGAAGGACTCAAGATTTGTCATTGTAGCATTGCTACGTTCATTGAGTACGGATACCCAACCTGTAATACCACAATCACGACAATTTACAACCGGAAGATACTGCTTTGCCTGTTGCTTGTTCAAATCGTGAGCAATCTCATAATTGATTTCATCTGAATCAACTTTGGCAACCAAACGACGTAGCTCGCGCATCCAAAGCTGAACCTGAACATTCAAAAACGGGCGCAGCTTTCCTACCTTGCCGGTTCTCGCATGAGAAATTAAAGCAAAGAGTGAATTGATAACAACAGTTGCATCAGGCAAAGTTTTCAAATCCGGATAATGGATAGCCAAATCTTCTGCGATTTTAGAAACTTTATAATATGTACCACCTGTAAGATTGATAACCGATTGCATAAAGCTGTGATGCATCAGTTCATAACCAAGCCGGATTCTGCCTTCATCTTCAAGAACGTCAAAAGAGAAATCTGGAAGCCAGTCTTTTACCGCCCTCTGCAAATAAGCAGAAGGCTCATCCTCCGCAGACAACTTTTCCAATTCCACAGCCTGCTCCGCTGTCGGCATCGCAAATTCCGTTACATCAGCACCCGCAAAGAACTCTTGAGCGCTCAGACGATCTTCTGTGATAATTGCATCCTTATCGAACGGTTCGCCAAAAATTTCTTCTGCGTAATTCAGAATATTATTGTTGTTTTCCTTGGAGCCCATTGTTGCAGATGTACCAATGCAACACAGGTATCCATCATAGATGCCCAGGCGTCGTTTCAAACGGCGAAGCAAACAAGCCAAATCTGTGCCTTGCGCTCCATCGAATGTATGCAGCTCATCAACTGCGATATATTTCAGAGTTTCAGAGTCATTATCCTGCCATAAAAGAGCATCTTTCGGACGTACCAGCAGATAGTCCAACATTTTATAGTTAGTCATCAGAATATCAGGTGCGTTGTTCAGCATTGTTTCATGGTCTGTAATAACTCCATGTTCACTCATAGTTCGAGCAGGCGTATGTTCTTGACCACCAACATACATACCGACAGTAACATTTCCACGGAGCTCATCACTTCCATAAATCATCTCGGCAATACGTTTAGCCTGATCCGTCGCCAAAGCATTCATCGGATATATAATAAGTGCTTTTATTCCTCGCTCGCCTCGATGCTGATAGCAATACTCCAGAATCGGATAGAGGAAACACTCTGTCTTACCTGAACCGGTACCAGTTGCAACTAATGTGGAGCGACCATCATCTCCGATTAGTCTCTCAAAGGCTTTTTGCTGATGCACATAAGGAAGATATGCAGGATGAATTGCTTCAAAGCAGGTTGGCATTTCCGCTGCCACACGGAAGGGAAGGCGCACAGCAATATAAGGCTCATGGTAAACAGAGCCTTTATTTGCCAGCATTTTTTGAACTGAGCCTTTGAAGGGTTCGTTGGTCATTGGGAATGTGGTTTCAATATAATCCCCTATGCCTTTCTGTAATTGTTTAGCAAGTATGGATGGTAACATACTGCAATCCTCCTTTATACTATATAAGGGTTAATATCTATTATATGTATTATATCGCTGCTCTATAGATTTTTCCATGTTCCGGAATATGAATCAATGCACCTTCATTTTCTTCTATTATCTTTGTAGAATGATCCGCAATGGTTTCACTAAGTTTACCTACATCAGTGTTAATACCCAATGATTGTATTTCCGCAGATGTTGCAAAGATGTATTTATCGGATTGCTTCTGCATAAGCAATTCTAAATCTTTTTCTTGATCCTTGGTTGGTATCAACTCTACAATGTCAGCAAGTAGAAGCTCGTATATTTGAAAATGCTTCCCATATTCAAGTTTACTAATATGTCTGCCGCAAACTCTATAAGTAATCTCATTCCAATTTACTAAGGCAGTTTCAACCATTTCTTCTCTGAACTCTCGGCTCAAATCATAAAGCTGCTCTCTAGAAGCCCCATTGTCAAACCGTTTTACAAAATTTCTCAAATGTTTATTTGCCAATCTAAGCCTATAATCATTTCTTGACGATTCATCAATCGAAATTTTGTCATCATCCATAACCTGATACAAGTTTTTAAGTTCGGTTTTCTCATCTCCAAAAAGCTTATAGACACCTCCGACAGGCTGAAATTTTCTTGTTCCTCGAGCATTGCGCACCAAAAGGTATTTATCACCTATCTTAATTCTAAACAAATATGCAAATGAAATGCGCACCGGTGTATCCTTCTTTATAAAGCCACCACGCTCCAACTTTCTTTGTGAAACTTTCCATTCTGTTGTATCATCAAGGTCCTGTAATGATGCAAATAATTCAGGTAGTAAAAGGCCAAGCACTATACCGGCTATATTACTGCCGACAGGCCAGTCCATGACCTCAAACAACACAATTATTCCTAGCATACTAATTGATAAGAAACCTAATACTAAACTTTTCTTAATCTTCACAGCGTTAACCCTTTCCAATAGGGATGTCAACCTTATCTTTTGCAACACATACACCATCCTTAACTATGTAGCACTCGATATAATGCTTGCCAAAAAAGTTGCTATGCTCCACTATAGAATTTCCCCTCTCATAGATTTCCCCACGGAGCATATTTCGTCTCTCCGCCTCAACACCTACATTTCTAACCTTCCAAAAAATCTTGTATGGCGGAGGACAATTTGTGTATTCCATTGTACAACGAATTTCAAAGTTGTGTGGCAAATACCTTTGAAGGAGTGACAAAAATTCCCCAATCGGCTTCGGTCGCCAACCGTTCCTACTTACAATGCAAGAAATTTGACACGAATACACTTGATTAACCGGAAACATCTCTTCAATAAATTGCTCGTTATCTCCAAAGGAACATACTGACTTATCAAAGCACCGTAATTTGTTGTATTCAGACTTTGTTTCATTTTCATTCCAAAACTCATGATTGAAGAAACCATACCATGCCTGAATAGCATCTGCCTGAGTACAGTCTTCACTGAAAAGAATATCTAAGTCAGCAAGTTTGCTCTTTAGTCGATTCTTCCAATTTGTCATTTTCTGTTTATCACTCTGTCGCGGAGTTAAATCTCGCCCATTATCTACCGGTGCAACAACAGATGTACTCTCTTCGATGCGATTGACAATTTCTTTCATTGTGTAATAAAATAACTCGTCAATTCGATCATAGGAGTCTTGCAGCATTGCGTCGCACAAGACAGTTTGAAGTAATCCACTTGGCATATTTTTCCAAGAAAATCTTGATTTACAAAACATTTTGGATAGACGAACAACTTTTCTCAATTTTCCATTTGAATTATCGTTCTGCGTCTTAAACCAATCTGTTAATCCCCTTAGTTCTCTTGACGTCCATTCTGAACCTGCGTGTTCATAAATCCACTCTTTATTGATAATATCATAAGAACGCCTATAAACAGCAAAGTCGATATGGTAGCCATCGGCATATTTCACTCGAACACAACTAGTCTTTACTTCCGGCTCTGCATTAAATTGTTTTGTTTTTCGACGAAGAGCATTTGCAACCATATTTCTGGTAGATAGAGCACCCTTACCATCTAAATCTGACTTACCTAAAACAATGGCTGCATCTATATCATAATCGGATTCTTCGTTTTGAACGACCGTTGACATTGCCACACTGCCTTGAACACAATCATCAACTATTGAATATGAAGTTTTGTATTCAGTATTATATTCCTTCAAGCCATCCTTTAGACGCTGAAGATTTAAGTCTTTTTTATGATACAGACTGCTCTGCTCACTCTGTGGCAAAACAACATATGAACTGTAAAAAATATTGAACTTTGATGATAAATCGTACATTTTTCTCCTTTCTATACACATCGAATATCCGTATTTCATTCCCTGTTCTTAGCAGAGATGTCAAAATGCTTCATATCAATATATTTCAGACATCCCGCTCTTCTGAATAAAGTAATAGACAATTATTGAGTATCTCCGTACTTCTCCTCAAAGAACTTCCATGCGGTTTCGTAGTCCTGCTCACGGTCACAGCGGTCAAACGGGGCAACATACTCTATAGTGCGCTCCACAGGACCGCCGGGCATGGTGTCGTCCAAAATCGTGCGATAGAACTTCTTACCGGCAGGAGCATCCTTCATGTTCAGCTCAAACTCCTTATATAATGTATTTAGGTTGATAAAGGTAACCTATAACCCTTATTGACTGTATGATTATGCAGGATATTCCTGTATAATAACTGTATTAGATAGAGTGTCATCGTCTACTCCTTGAG
>Ga0129310_1002751_pt1 | contig 12418 bp, 9 predicted proteins | sample Go1ome_2_FD_94433 | JGI IMG/M metagenome (GOLD analysis project Ga0129310, IMG submission 94433) | Western lowland gorrila individual fecal microbial communities from Wisconsin, USA - Go1022A metagenome | ecosystem: Host-associated > Mammals > Digestive system > Large intestine > Fecal | place...
TAAGATTGCCACATATTCTCCCTTATTTACCTGAAAATTGATGTCCTTCAGGATCGGCAGACGCTCCTCTCCCAGCATATAGCCTTTATTTATATTTTTCATGGTGATCATTGCGTTTTCCATCCTATCTTTACGTCTTTCAATAACCTGCAAACTTTGGGCCATCGGCACAAATTTGCGTGTGAAAAATTTATTTTTCACACTTTTCGCACTACTCCTGATTTAAAGCTTCTACGGGGATCAGTCTCGATGCCTTATATGCCGGATAGAAGCCGAAGATGCTTCCGGTGAGAACACCAAACAACAGCGACAATACTGCACCCTGTACCGACAGGGACACTCTCACGTTGAACAACTGCACTAACGGTGTGATTCCAAGCGCCACCAATACCCCCAGTACCGCTCCTACCAGACTGGTAAAGCTTGCCTCCAATAAAAACTCCAACAGGATATCCTTCCGGGAACAGCCCAGTGCTTTCAAAATACCGATCTCGTTGGTACGCTCCTTGATGGATACAAACAGTACGTTCATAATACCGATACCGCCGACGATAAATACGATCACTGCCATAGAGATCAGCAGTAATGTCAAAGTCTCATTGGAAGCGGAGGCTGCCTCCATCTTGCTTCCGGCATCACTGATGGTAAATGTGGTGTTGGGATAGCTTTCTTTTAAGGCACTCTCCACATCCGTCATTACGGTATCCACCTGATTCACATCCTCCGCGATGACCGTGATGGTTGGACTGATATTCGTACCGGTAATGTATTTGATGCCGGTTTCGTAAGGTACATAGATCGCTGTATCCGGGCTGATGCCGGATGCCACAGTTCCCATCTCGGATAGTACCCCTGACACTATATAGGGGCGCCCATCAATATAGACTATACCGTCATAAGCATCATAGGCGCTGCCAAAAATTTCCTTTGCCACGGTGGCACCCAGTACGCACACCTTTTCCTTGCTCTCATTGTTTTCTTCTGTAAGGAAATCCCCGATGGCCATTTCCAGATTACTGATGGTGGCATAATTGTCCTCCACACCGGCAATGGTGTAATAGGAAGCAGAGGTCATATCGCCTCCCTCCACCGATGCTGTGGTGGAATAAGAGATCGTGGTCGCAGAGATTCCCGATACAAAAGTCGCCAGATCATCACAGTCTTCACTGGTCAATGTCACGGCTTCGCTCTCATCCTCCTGTCCAAAACCGAAGAATCCTCCGAAGTCCATGCCACCACCGGGACCACCAGATGTACCGCCGCCGGAACCTCCTCCTGGACCTCCGCCCATGTTGGTGACGGTAACGCTTCCTCCACCGCCCGGCATTTCAAAGCTAAAACCACCGCTGTCACTGCTGTCGCAGGAAATATCAATGGCTCCGGCATTCAGGTTCTTGAACTGCTCCGCCACCTCTTCTTTTCCACCGGTACCTATCGCCAGCACCAGCATTATGGTGGCGGATCCCACAACGATACCGATGGAAGTCAGGATCACTTTGAATTTATTCTGTGACAGGTTCAACCACACCAGACGCAATATTTCGGATAATCTCATATTCTACTTCTTCCCTTCCATTGACCTTACTTTCCCACAGGTCTCCGCTCTACTTCGTAATGCTGCTTTCGATCAATACGGTATCTCCTTCTGCAATATCTCCGGAGATCTCCACGTTAGAACCATCTGACATTCCTGTCGTTATTTCCTTTTTCACAATGCTGCCATCTGCAGTCTTCACTTTTACATAAGTCTTGTCATCCTCTGTGATAATGGCTCTGCGTGAGACATACAGCACTTCTTCCGTTTGTTCCGTAACGAAAGTCACATCTCCTGTCATGCCCTGGAACAGTCCGGAGACATCCCCTTCTAATGTGACGGTTACGTCATAAGTTATGTTTCCACTGGAATCCGATGTTGCATCTCCGATAGCCGTCACCTTTGCCGTAAAGATATCTTCCGGATATGCCGTCAATGCAATATTCGCTGCAGATCCAAGAGAGATATCCGTCATGTCATCTTCATCCACTGTTACCGTCATGGTCACTTCATCCATATCATATAAGGTAACCAGAGAGGTTCCGGTACTGATCTTGTCTCCGGCCTCCAGCTCCACGCCGGTGATGACACCGTTGTATCTTGCACATACTGCATTACCATCGATATAAGTGCTGAACTCATTCCATTTTTCCAGTGTCTCATTATAGGTTTCCTGCTGATCGGACAATTCCTGCGCAAGATACCCCAGTGCAATGTCATAGGTCTCCTGTGCGGTATTGTAAGCCAGTGTCCGCAGTTTTTTTGTCTCAGCTACGGTCAGTTTTCCCTGCTCCAATTCCCGTTTTGCCTTATTGTAGGCGGTTTCGGCAGTAGTTACATTTTCCTCCGCCTGCTCTACTCTCTGTTCCAGCTCTTCCTTCTGCTGCTCCAGGGAATCTGCCGTGGACTGTGCCTGCTCCGTCAGCTGCGCATAATAGACATATCCGTAAGTATCATCTGCTGCGTCGGTACTGTTCAGGCTATATTTACAGTTCGACAATACCTGTGCCGCATCCTCATAGGCTGCCGTTACTTCTTCCAGCTGTGCCCGGTAATCTTCCAGACTGCTCTTCGCCTGCTCCAGCGTGCTCTCCGCAGAATCTACCGTATTTTGAAGTTCCTGCAATGTAGTACTGTACTCGGTATCAATATAACTGCCGTAAGCAGTGCTGCTGTCATAAGTGTATTTTGCCTGTTGTTTTGACAGGGTCTGGTCGGCTTCCACCGCCTCCAGATCCGCTTTCGCTTTCTCAACGTTAGACTGCAATTCGTCTTCCAGGTCGGAGACGCTGTCTTCTTCCAACAGGTACAGGGGATCTCCCTCGGACACCTGCTGCCCCACGGAGACCACTACCTCCGCCACGGTCAGGGTAGAATCATCACCGTTGCTGCCGGAGCTGTTGCCTCCCATATTGAAGATCTGCCCAAACATGTCTAAGCCTCCCTGGGCTCCGCCGCCGGAAGCACTCATGCCGCCAAAACCACCGGAACCAGAGCTGCTGCCGGCAGTACTACCGGAGGAACTGCTACCGGAAGTATCCGTTCTCTGCAGGGCACTCATATCCAGATCAAAGGTCTGATCCACCGTACCGATGTCCACGGAGCCGGTCTCCGTCACACCTTTGACCAGTGTCCCGTATTTTACGGTGGTCTCTTTATAAATGACTTCCGTGTCGGAACCACCGGAGAGACCAATGGCACCAGCCACTACAGCGATCACACAGACACCACAGACACCTGTGGTGAGCTTGCGTCTTTTCGACCAGCTTTTCCATGATCCAATCCGACGCATTTGATTTCTTATATTTTCTTTGATCTTTTTCCCATTTTCATTCTGCTTCATAACTGTTCCCAATCATTCCTGTCTGTTTCTCAACATTTGCTCCATCAGCCTGATTTATTGTCCTCCGGGACCGCCCGGCATTCCGCCGCCGAAGCTGCCGGAATCACCACCCCCGGGACCACCCTGGGGCATGTCACCGCCTCCCGGCATCTGCATATCCTCCGACATCCCGAACTCCGTATCACTGCCGACTGCGGTATCAGAACTGCTGCCGGAATCGGCAGTCTCCTCCGTACTCTTTACCTCTGCCTCGGAGCTGACTTTGCTTGCCAGATAGATGGTGTCCCCTTCTTCCAGTCCTGACAGGATCTCAATGTCCACACCGTTGGTGATACCGGTCTCTACCTCTGCCAGTTCCCTGCCACCCAGTGCTGTCTTACGATAGACATAGGTCTTGCCGTTCTCTTCTACGATCGCCTTACGGGATACATAGAGGACATCTTCTTTTTCTTCGGTAACGAAGATCACATCTGCCGTCATGCCGCCGTAGAGATGCTCCAGTTCACCTTCCACGCTGATTTCCACAGTGTAGCTTACCGTGTTGCTGTAATCGGAAGTAGCCGTGGTATTGATGGAGAGGATGCTTCCGGTATAGGAATCCTCCGGGTATGCCGTAAAGGTGATATCTACCGCATCTCCAACCTGCAGGTCCACAATATCCTCCTGGGTCACATCCACGGAGATCCGCATATCATCCGCTGTTGCATAAGAAAGTAACGTGCCGGTAGTGGTCAGTCGGTCTCCTGCTTCGTAGCTGACTCCGGTGATCACACCATCTTCTGTGGCATACAGGATACCGTCACTTCCGACGAAATCTTCAAAAGCCTGCAGCTGTTCTTCTCTTTTTTCCTTCGTCTCTTCCGCTTCCTGTAAGGTCTCCTTCAGATCTTCCACGGTCGCATTGTAAGTGGTCTGGGCGTTCTGCCCGGTGATCACCGTTTCCTGATAGGTCTCTTCTGTATCCAGCTTGTCAATTTTCTGTTTTGCCTGTGCTGCTGCCAGCTGGTTTTCCAGATCGGCAATGGCACTTTCATTCTCCGTTACCGCTGTTTCCGCCTGGGTCAGAGCTGATTTTGCCTGCTGATATTTCGTTCTTGCGCTGAGGTAACCGTTCTGGATCGTCATGAAATTCACTGTATTATCGGTTCCGGCACCTTCATAGCCTTCCTTTGCCGCTTCGTAGGTCTCCAACGCATCCTGATAATCTTCCTGGGCTTCTGTCAGCTTCTCCTGCAGAGAAGCTGTATTGGCCTGCTTCTGCTCCAGCTGTACCTGCAGAGACGCCACATTGTTCGTCACGCTGGTCCCGGAAGTATTGCGGATGGATGCCGCATAGGAAGCACTGATCTTCTGGGTATCGTAGTCGGTCTGGGCTTCCAGCAGGGACAATTCATAAGTACTCTCTGCCTCCGCATAGTCTGCCTGCGCCTCCACTACCGCATTCTGCAACAATGCCCGAACCGCCTCCACGCTGTCTTCTGTGAATTTCAGAAGTTCCTCGCCTTCCATGACACGCTGCCCGCTGGCGGCGTAGATCTCCTCTATCTTCAGATATTTCTGTACAGTATCATCGTCATCCTCGTCGCTGTCATCCTCGTCATCATCACTGATGTCCAGATCCAGATCGTAATCTATGGATTTTGTGTTGTATTCCAGAGAGCCGCTCTCAGTAACACCTACCTTTAATGTACCACGCTCCACTATCTCTTCCTTGTAGATCCACTGTTCCTTTTGAAGTAACGGTGTAATGAACACGGTATAGCAGGCTGCCAGGATCAGCAGAAGCAGTGCGATTCCCACCAGGATCAGCTTTTTCTGCTTCTTCGTGAGGGATTTCAGTTTATCAAAATGTGGTCTAATTAATTTCTTCATTACCCGGACCTCCCTGCGGCATCTCATCGCCTCCGGAGACATCTCCGGGTCTGCCCTGCATACTCTGTCTCTGTTGTAATTGTTCGATTTCTTCCTCCGTCATGCCGAAGACTACGGTGACGGATTCGTTGGCACTTAAGCTGTTCTCCTCATCTTCCACGTTGATCTGTACCGTCACGCTGTATGTAACACTGGTACGGCTGTCAGACGAGGATACCGGATCAATAGCTGTGATCACACCGGTATATCCGCTGCCCGCAGAGGACTGCACGTAAGCACTGTCGCCTACGGTCAATTTTGCAATATCCGACTGATCTACCAATACGGTAACGGTCAGCTCCTTCGGATTGCTGTAAACGAATACGACTGCATCAGAAGTCAGCGTCTGCTCCGCCCGCACCATGGTCCGCAGGATCGTTCCGTCCTCAGATGCATAGAAATATCCGTCTCCCACGCTGCTTTCAAACAATTCCAGATTCTCTTTTGCATCTTCATAAGTACTTTTCAGAGCTGCCAGATCGGACTTAGCTTTTTCCACCGTAGTGTTATAATCGCTCTCTGCCCGTTCTGCGCCGGATAGCGAAGTCTCATAAGTCAGCTTTGCCTGCGCCAGCTGGATCTCATAATTTTCCTTCGCCTCCGTGACTGCCTGCTGCAGGCTGGGAAGCTTTAGCTGCAATGTCTGTAAGTTAAAAGAAGCATTGGTGACTGCATCCTCATATTTTTCCTGTGCTTCTTCCAGATCCTGTAAATTCTGCTCCAGGATACTGTAGAGGGACGCCAGCGTGCTGATATTAGAAGTCCCTCCGCTCTGCATATTGCCTCCGGCTCCACCACCGATCTGTACCGAGCCGCTGCCGCCGGTGATCTGGGACCAGTCAATTCCCCACTCATCCAATTTATCCGTCAGTGCTTTCAGGTTCTCATCATAGATTGCCTGATATTCATCTACCTTGAAATAACTCTTATAGGAACCGTCATTCACATAGGATTCATACTCTGCTATATCATCCTCGGCATCCTGCAATTCCTCTTCCGCCCTGGTCACAGCACTCTGCAGACTCGCTACCGTCTCATCATAGACATCCTTAGCCTGTTGTCCGGTGAGGATAGCACTGTCTCTCGTATACTCCGCTGTGATCAGGTTCTGCTCATATTCGATAGCTCCGGTACGATACGCAAGCTCCGCATCCTCCAGCGCTCTCTCCAGTTCTTTTCTGGCTTCCTCCACACTGTCCTCCGTAAGCTTTAAAATCTTATCTCCTGCCGTTACCTCTTCCCCGGAGACCGCATAGACTTCCTCAATCTCTAACTCTGTTGTCAGATTTTCCACGTCAAAGCTCGCCTCCGTGATACCGACATTGGTAACACCTGATGCAGCAATCATATCCTCCGTGAAGGTCAGTCCCGCCATATTACCCGGCATGGAAAATTCCGACTGACTGTTGTTTTTATGTAATATCACCACTGCTGCCACAGAACCGCCGCCCAGCGTAAGTACCAGTACCAGCGCAACGATGATCCATTTTTTGTTTTTCTTTCGGGAAAAAAATATCTGTTTGATCTCTTTGTTCTTCACGGCGAACCTCCAATTGCTATTCCGTCCAATTTCCGTTGTTTTCTCAAGTATAGTTGAATTTTGTATTGAAAAAGTGTTCACTCTGTGAAAAATCTGTGTCCTGTAGAAGCTTTTCCCCCCTGCCTGCTTCTATGTAATTACGCAAATTAAGCACAAAAAGAAGGCCCTGTTAAAGGCTTCTTTCGCAGAAGTCTCTAACATGACCTTCTATCATAAACTTACGAATTCGTGCTATCGCACTAATATGCCCGGGAAAACAAATCATCGCTTCGCAGTCATTTGTTCTCCCTATAGCTTATTTATTTTTCCGAGAGATACAGATATCCTCCAGATTCTGCGCGCTCTCCGGTCCAATGGGTCTGCCACCCGTGGTGATACCCCATCCTGCACGGATCTTGATGATATCGTCGATCTGTCCCTGGGACAACAACGTCTTCTTCCCTAAGATGAAGTTGTTCATCATCAGGATCTTTGCATAATATTCCGTGGTCTCCATACGGTAATAGGCCTGCATGAGATTATCCCCCCAGGTCAGCGCACCGTGGTTCGCCAGTAATACAGCATTGTATTCTCGACAATAGGGAGCTACCGCTTCCGGCACTTCCTCTGTACCCGGCAGGGCAAAATGCACTAACGGCACACAGCCTAAGGACAACACACCTTCCATCAGTACCGGTTCTTCCAGACTGATGCCTGCGCAGGCAAACGCCGTTGCTGTCAGGGGATGCGCATGCACTACACCCTGCACCTTCGGATTCTCCTTAAATACCCTGAGGTGCATCTTGATCTCGCTGGAAGGCTTGTGCGTTCCCTCCAACACATTCCCGTCCAGATCCAGCTTCACCAGCATGTCCTCTGTCATAAATCCCTTAGAAACTCCCGTAGGTGTTGCCCAGATCTCATTATCTCCGACTTTACAGGAGATATTCCCGTCGTTCGCTGCCACGAAGCCGCCCTGATACATCCTGCGTCCTACCTCTAAGATCATCTGTTTTGCCTGTGCATCTGATATATATTCCATAATCTTCTCCTTGTCCATCTGATATTCCCAACAATCTTTTATGTATGCTTTCTGCCATATTCTTTCATAACTAATTGGTTTTCCCTAGGTATTATAACACATTTTAATTCTTTTTTATGATACTAAAAACATTGATTATAGGAAAATATAATCTATACAAAAAAATTCAAAATGCTATAATTAAACTTAAATCATTTTGCCAACACATACTAAGGAAGCATAGCGCTATGACACGGAATAAAATCAAATTTTCTCATACCAAATGGCTGCTGCCGTTATGGATACTTCTTATCGGCAGTATTGTCCTATATATGATCTCTCATGCGGTACTTCAGTCCGACTCCAGGCACATCCGCACTCTTGCGGAACTGAATGCTGTAACCTACGGTGATAACATGATTGCAGATTTGTACGGTGGTATCAGTATCACGGACACTCTGGAGCAGCTTCTGATCAGTACGAACGGCAAAATTGACAAATTCGACACCATTGCAGACAGAATGATGGCAGATTACGTCCAAAGTATCCAGCTGGCTCCCAGAGGTGTCGTAACAGATATCTACCCCACTGAAGGAAATGAAGCCGGTAAAATAGATCTGATCCACGACAAAGACCGCGGAGAGATCGTAAATTATGGAATCGATCATGATCTGCTTGTCATGCACGGGCCTTTTGAACTGAAGCAGGGAGGTTACGGCATTGCTATACGCAATCCTGTTTTTTTACAAGACGAAAACGGCAATTCCTATTTTTGGGGACTGACTATTGTTATCATCAAAGCTCCTGAAATTTTCCAGGACTCTATTGATTCTTTATCCGGTTTCGGTTATCAATACAGGTTATCGAAGACCATCTCACCTCTAACCGATGAATATACCGTGGTAGACCAGTCGGAGGAGACTCTGATGGATCCCGTCTCTTATGATTTTACTCTGGGAGGCTGTAGCTGGAAGCTGGAAGTCATGCCCACCGGTGGCTGGAAAAATGGCACACTTTTACAACTGATAGTATTATGTGGCATTGCAGTGATCCTACTACTGGTGGTTCTAACGATATCTATACTATTCGTTGACGAGCAACGCAAAAAATTTCGCAGACTCTCTCTGACGGATTCTATGACCGGTCTCTTAAATCGTAACGGATTTAATTTGCAGCTGGAGGAGTATCTGGAGGGAAACAAGCAGAAAACCTGTGTCGGAATGTTACTGGACGTGGATAATTTTAAATTTATCAATGATGTCTATGGTCATACTATCGGTGATCAGGTTCTATTGCAGCTTGCACAATCCTTACAACAGGCTTTTCCGGATAATTCCATTATTGCCAGAAATGGCGGTGATGAGTTCTGTCTCATCCTGAAGGATTGCCGTGCAGAAGAGGCTGCCTCTCAGATAGAGGCTTTCAGCAGGGCTTCCCGCTCTTTTTCAGCCAAGGGGACCGAGCATAACTATAGCATTTCCATTGGCTATGCGGAATACCCCACCAACGCAGAAAAAGTCTCTGACATTCTCCGTTATGCCGATATTGCTCTCTATGAAGTAAAATTACAGGGAAAGCATGGTGCCCTGGCCTACCAGCCGGATTTCCACAATTCGAAACGGACACAGCTTGGTTTTGCATTATCGGATATTTCTGACAACCTGCCGGCTGCCTTTTTCATCTATCGTGCTGACAAAGAGGATGAACGCATCCTGTATGCCAATCAGGAGATGCTTCAGCTGACAGGCTGCACAGATCTGGATGATTTCATGCATTTTACGAAACATCAATTCCGTAATCTGGTACATCCCGAGGATCTGGCACAGGTAGAAGAAAGCATCTGGCAGCAGATAGAATCCGGCATGAACGGATACAATGATTATGTCAAATACCGACTTGCTGCCAAAGATGGAACTTATAAGACGGTTCTGGATTATGGGCGTATCGTGGAGAGTGAATATTACGGCTCGGTTTTCTATGTGTTGGTAGTGGATTACGGATTTATCAAAACACACTACAATGATTGATCATAAAAATAACAGAATAACAAAATTTCCTCCGGGGCATACTGATTCCGGAGGAATTTTTATATGAAAGATCAGATCAAGTCTTACTTACAACGTTTAAATAATGGAGAAACTTTGGAAAGCGTCCAGGCAGATTTCGTCCGGGAATGTAAGGATGTGGATCCCGCCGAAATCATGCAGGCGGAGCAGGAGTTATTACGGGAAGGCACTTCCATCGAAGAATTGCAGCGGCTCTGTGATGTGCATTCCGCCCTGTTCCATGGTTCCGCGACAGATGCCCAGAAATTGCACGCTAAGGACATACAGGATCAACGGCTCTCCGCTGCTGCCGCCCTGATCCAGATCTCCGGTCATCCCCTGCAGACTTTTACGCTGGAAAATGCAGCACTGGAAAAGCTGATTGCCCGCGCGAGACAGGCATTGGAAAATAATGGAATTACCGATGAACTACTTGACGAGCTGCGCCAGATCGCTATCCACTATGCCCGGAAGGGAGACTTACTTTATCCACATTTGAAGGTGCAATATGGGATCAGCGGCCCCTCTGCAGTCATGTGGACAGTGGATGATGAGATCCGGGATGAACTGAATGCCCTTGCAAAACAAAAAGACCAAAAAGAAACCGATGCATGGAAACAACGTTTGAATGCCGTATTGACCCGCATGGAAGAAATGATCTACAAGGAATCCAATATCCTCTTCCCCAACTGCGCACTAAATTTCTCGGAGGAGGAATGGTATCACATCTACCGTGATGCCAAAGATTATGCGGAATGCTTCGGTATCCGGGGTGACAGTTGGGAGACTGCGGAAGCACATCTGGCCGACACTGCCTCTACGACTGACACCATGTCTGCGGAACACGCTTTTACAGGTAGTGAGACCAGAATCCACCTCCCCGGTGGCAGTCTGACCCTGTCGCAGCTGACCGCCATATTGAATACGATTCCTTTGGAGATTACCTTCGTGGACATCGATAATGTCAATCGTTATTTTAACGAAGGCCCCAAGGTATTCAAACGTCCCGGTATGGCATTGGGCCGGGAAGTCTTTACCTGTCATCCTCCTAAGATTGAGCAGAAGGTACGCCGGATCATCGAAGAATTCCGTGCCGGAACGTTAGATCAGGTACCGGTCTGGATGGACAAAGGCGGCAGAACCTTCCTGGTCACCTATTACGCTGTCCGGGATAAGCAGGAGCAATATCTGGGAACGCTGGAACTGGTACAGGACATGGAGTTTGCAAAAGAGCACTTCCGCTAGGACAGTGCTCTTTTCTCTTCCTGTGCTTCCTCTACGTAAATGCGTGCGTTTTCCAGATTCCACCGGATCTCTTCTTCGGTAACAGCACGTTTTACTTTCCCGGGATTACCGATGACCAGTGAATTATCCGGAATCTCTACCTTCTGTGTCACCAATGCTCCGGCGCCGACAATGCAGTTTTTCCCGATCTTACAGCCGTTCATCAGAATGGCTCCCATGCCGATCATGGTATTGTCGCCGATCCTGCAGCCATGAACGATGGCACCGTGTCCTATGGTCACATGATCCCCGATCTCCACCGGATACCCGCTGCCCAAATGCACTACCGCATTGTCCTGAATATTGCTCTCTTTGCCGATGACAATGGAATCCCTGTCGCCCCGGACCACCGCATTGTACCAAATTCCGCTGTTTTCTCCGATCGTCACATCTCCCAGCACCACCGCTCCGGGCGCTATAAATGCTGTATCATGGATCTGCATAACATCACTCTTTCCAATGTAATCTGTGAAGTTCTCCATCCCTCTGCATGCTCTCGAACCCCTGCTGTCTGAGTGCCTCATATAATACGATCGCTACAGAGTTGGACAGATTCAGGGAACGGATCTCGGGAAGCATAGGGATACGGATGCAGGTCTCTTCATGCTCTACCAGGATCTCTTCCGGGATTCCGGCGCTCTCCTTGCCAAACATGATATAGTCGTCCGGTCCGAATTTCACATCGGTGTAGGTCTGGTGTGCTTTCGTGGTTGCCATCCAGATCTTCGCTCCGGGATGCATTTCCCGGAACTCCTGAAAATTCATATACCTGGTGACATCCAGATGCTGCCAGTAGTCCATACCGGCTCTCTTGATCTCTTTTTCATTTAAACGGAAGCCTAACGGCTCGATCAGATGCAGGCTGGTGCCGGTAGCCACACAGGTTCTTCCGATATTTCCGGTGTTTGCCGGAATCTCCGGCTGGTGTAATATAATATGCATAAGTTTCCTATCTGATAGTGCCCACACTTACGTGCAGGCACTGTCTTTTTATGATTATTTCCCTGCCTGCTCCGCACGCAGTTTCTCTACAAAATGTCCCAGTCTTCCGATGGCGGTCTTCAGCTTCTCCAGTGAATACGCATAGGAGATTCTAAGATACCCCTCGCCACTGTCACCGAATGCGGTTCCGGGCACGGCAGCTACTTTTTCTTCCTCCAGGAATCTGGTGGCGAACTCTTCACTGGTCATGCCGAATTCCTTGATGCAGGGGAATACATAGAATGCACCGTAAGGTTCAAAGCACTCCAGCCCCATCTCA
>Ga0129310_1002752_pt1 | contig 12403 bp, 10 predicted proteins | sample Go1ome_2_FD_94433 | JGI IMG/M metagenome (GOLD analysis project Ga0129310, IMG submission 94433) | Western lowland gorrila individual fecal microbial communities from Wisconsin, USA - Go1022A metagenome | ecosystem: Host-associated > Mammals > Digestive system > Large intestine > Fecal | place...
GTCAGTGCCGTAGGCAAGCACAAAGCAGTCATGCCGGCTAATATACAGTTAGCCAGTGTGACTGCTTTCTTCGTGCCCTATGTGCGCATGGTTTGACGCTTACTTTGCATACAAATACTGGCGTGATAGAAACGGCTTCATTTCTATTTTCATAGCAAAAAGCCCAAACAGCTTATGTTTGCTGTCTGGGCTTCCTAATAGACGCTCATAATATATGCTTTCAATGATGTAAAGGTTAGGTTACTGTTTGAAACTGAATTTCCGTATTTTCTCTGATCGTAGCCCTCCTGATTATCGCCACCTTTTCCTCAATTCGCTATTTCCGTTCACTTTAGGCATCCTGTTGGCTCTTGGCATCAACTTTAAGAGTCAATCACAATCGTTTTTCCAACAAGCACAGATCTGATCGCCTAAGATAACTGGTACGCCATAGTCCATGCAAATATCCTTAGTCCGTAACCAATTTTATCTGATTCATTTTATCCCATTTCTTTGTCCTGACATATCTGTATCCGCAGTTGTACGGAAGTCTTGCAGCCATTCATCCATATCCGGATAGTTAGCCTTTACAGAACGCAGGTAATCGTCCGCCGCCTGCTGGGCAGCTTCAAAAATGCCGTTCAGTGCCAAGGCAGCATCCGCTATGGAGCCAGCCTGAGAGATATGTATCTCACGCTCCTGCAATTTCTGTTCCGCACGCTCCAACCTGGCTTGCAGCTTCTGTTCATTCTTTTTCTGCTGGTAGATAATCTCCATCAGTTCCCGTCGGCTGAGCCGGCGCAATTCCTTGTCCGTCATTATTTTCTCCCTCTTTCCTGTACACCTGATAGTACCAATTCAAAAAATCCTCGTGCATTTCCTCGCCCCGTTGCCGGGCTTTTATGGCGTCCTCCATGTTCTCAAAGCTGCCTAAGTAGTAATTCTTTCGGCGGAAAGTGATCTGTGCCCGCCATTTTCCGCTTTTCCTATCCTGGTAGACACCAGTATAGCCGCTGGAATTGGCGCTGTTGGGGCGTTTCCTGACTGCCTCCAAAATGGTAACAGAAGTACCATCCACCAATTTCAGGTTGTCATAGATGATCTGCTGCTGTAGGCACCCGCAGCTTTTTGTTTTTCCGGATTGGAGCAGGGTCTGGCCTACCACCGTCTCCTTGCCGCAATCGCATTTGCAAATCCACCGATGCATCCCGGCACGTTTGCCCGCATAGCCGATCACCGTGAGCCGTCCGAACCGTTTGCCGATGAAATCTTTCAGGGGCGGGTGGCTCAGACAACCGCAGCTTTTGGTATAGCCGCAGAGTAATTGGTGAGAAGATACATACACCACGTTATCGCAATCGCACAGGCAGCGCCAGACAATGCCACCGTTATATTTTCTCTGATCGGTTGGAGCCACGGCTACCAGTTTTCCAAACCGTTTCCCAGTGAGATCAACGGCTCCTGGCGGCACCTTTGTTTCACAGCCACAGTCCCGGATGGTTCCCCGCTGTAAGGTACGAGTATCCAGCAGCCGTTCCCCGCCGCAGTCGCAGCGGCAGCGCCAGATGGTGTAACCGTTTTTTCGCTCATTAGTGGGGGCAACCACTTCCAGCTTTCCGATCCGAAAGCCAATTCCGATTCCTTTTTTCGATACCATGATTGCCCACCTCCATTCTGTCCGAATCGTTTATTTACCATGTACCAGCAGTTCTGGCTGCATTTCTACATCAAAGCTGCCATCTGCCAATTGCTTCACCTTCACGGATACGGGATTTTCTGCCGCCCAGGCTGGGTCTAAATCTGCCTGTATCCTCCAAGCATCGTAAAATTCCAGAAATTCCTCATGCAGTACTTGCTCGGCCTGAAGTCTGGCTTTCTTTGCCGCCTCTATGGTCTGATAGGTTCCCAAACGGTAGTTTTTATTCTGAAAGCTGATCTCTGCCCGGAAGCGCCCGCTTTTTATCTGGTAAACGCCGATGACCCCAGTATTGCTGTGGGCTATCTTATTTTTTCTGCGCAGCATATCCACGGAAGTGTTGGCGGCCCGTGTTACATAGCCGGACAATTCCCTGTTGGCTTCCAGACGACGGCAGCCGCAGCTTATCACCTCGCTGTACATCAGGGTGTCATAGGAAATATCCACTTCATTTCCGCAGTCGCACCGGCAGTGCCACACCACAGAGCCGTTTCGGTCACGCTTGTCCGTTTCATGGAGAGCCGTCAGCATCCGGAATTTCTGCCCAGTAATATCCTTTTTGGTGTGGTCATTTTTGTTCTTGCAGCCGCAGTGCGTTTTGATGCCTTTTACCAAACGATGGCGGTCTACTACACATTCCCCGCCGCAGGCATTGCACCGGCAGCGCCAGTAACTTCCCCTGTGAGTGCTCGAACCGTCACGTTCCAGCACAGTTAATTCTCCAAAGGTCTGCCCGGTCAGATCCTCTGCCATGTTCCGCACAATTTCCCGATTCAGGCAGCCGCAGGATTGTGTCTTTCCGGATTTCAGACTTCTGGCCAGAATGAGCCGCTCTGTACCGCAGTCACAGCGGCAGCGCCAGATACGAGCGCCTTTGGTTCCCCGGCGGCATTCCGCTAAAACTGTCCATCTGCCAAACCGCTGCCCGGAAAGGTTATATTTTTCAGGGATATTTTCAATTGGTTCTAAAATATCTGTAATCTCTTTCATCATTCCACACTATTTTCCTTCATTCTCCACTCGGTCACAGCGAACAGTGATACGGGAAGCGCCTCCATAGGTACAAGTAAACAGGGTCAGGTCATAATCCCCGGCGTTCATATCCTCCACGGCGGTGGGCGGCAAAACCTCGATGGCTGTCACAGCGTATTCACTTACCACGCCATCCATATCCGTGAAAAATACGCTGTCCCCCTCGGATAGGGTCTTTAACTGACCGAAATGCCGGGTGTAGTTATGGGCTGCGATCACCAGATCATCAGTTTTCGTGGAGCCGGTATAGCGGCAGGGCGCAATTTTCAGCCGGGTATAGTCCCATTCGGACATGACTGGCAGGGACAGGTCAAGGGAGGGGATATCCACCGTCCCAATATACAGATACCCGTCAATCTCCACTTCCGTCATGACAGGGTCAAAGGGGTCTGGCAACGGCTCTGTTTCCTCTGTCCCGGCGGGCGTAGTTTCCGGCTCCCGCAGCTGCTCCAGCTTATTCACAACTTCCTTTGCCTGATCGCCAGCATGGTCGTTTTCCCACTGATTGATAAAGCAAAGGGACAGTGCCGCAATCATCAACACCGCCCCAAGGCTCATACACAGGTTTCCCAGTTTATTTTTCATTGGCTTTTCTCTTACCGTAACGCATCACCCATCCGGCAGTAAACAGCAAAAGTCCCAGCACCGCAAGAACAGGGATCGGCCAATTTAACTGCCCGGTTTGAGGCAGGGTCGGGTCTGTGGGCTTTGTCGGTTGAGGGGTAGTCGGCTCCGGTTCTTTTTCCAATTCCGCTTTGAGACTTGCATCCACATGATAGCCGTACTGCCCATTGTCCTGCATATAGGGAAGGGACACCAGGAATGGATCGGCCTTATTGTACCCGTTGGCGGCTTTGTTCTGCACGAACAGGTAAAGCCCCACTTCCAGATCGGTAAATGTGACTGTGCCGTTCTCGTCGATGTTCTTTGTCACGCCGGGGAGCTTGTTCTCCTTAGCGTATTTGGAAAGCGAATCCGCAAGGGCGGGGGAAGTCACATCCTCAAAGGATTCTCCGCAGGAAGCGAAATCTCCCGTGGGCTGGAAGGTATAGTTTCCGTCATCCTCCCGGACTTCGCCCACCTGGTAGAGGGTCAGAGTCCCGCCGCCTACTGCCGTTTCTCCCATGCGCATGGTGACGGTGATGGTGCCTTTCTTATCCATCTGCACATAGTCATGAGCGTATGCAGTCAGGCTCATACTGAAAATCAGCATGGCGGCAAGCAGAAATGCCGATAATTTCTGTAATTTTCTCATGTCGAAAGCCTCCTATCTTCTTCTGCGGGTGGAGACCAGCAGAACAAACAATAAAATCAGCAGCATGGGTGCTGCCACCAGGGGAGCCATGATAATCGGCTCGATCTGCATGGCATCGGCGGTGACGCGAATGGCTTTCGCCTCGGCCTGATTCTCGATCCGGTGGCCTCGCACCAGCAGCCGGTGGCTGTTAATGCCGTAAGGGGTGCAGGTAACCAGGGTACACAGATCCTCCCCGGGCTCGATTTGCAGGGCGTCCAGTTCTTCCGGCAGAACAATCAGAATCTGGTCAACTTCGTAAGTCAGGGTTTCGTCCAACACCCGGATCAGAAAGGTGTCCCCCTCGGTGAGCTTATCCAGGTTGGTAAACAGCTTGGCGCTCGGAAGTCCACGGTGGCCGGAGAGGACAGCGTGGGTATTTTCCCCGCCCACGGGCAGGCTGGACCATTCGATGTGCCCCACGGCGATTTGCAGTACCGATTCCTCCACGCCGTGGTAGATCGGCAGGGAGCAGTCGATGGCGGGGATCTCGATATACCCTAAGATTCCGTTGCCGGAAACATTCAGCAGGGCCTCATATTCTGCCCGGTCTTCGTCGGTAAAACGGTAACGTTTTTCCTTCTGGGTCAGCGCCTCATTGTAGCGCCTGGCTGCCTCCCAGAGCTCGGTGTAGCGGTCATCGTCCAGGTTTGCCACCTGTTCAGCGTATTCCGATACGGCTCTGGATTGGTGGAGAGAGTTCCAGTAGTCGGAAACGGAGGGGTACAGCAGCAAGGACAGTCCTACAAGAAAGACCAGTATTAAAATAATTGTGGAAAAGGAACTTTTCTTCATTGCAGGATTCTCCTTGCTGCTGTTGCTTAGTGCAACAGCAGCTTTTATGGTTTTTATCCTTCTCCGGGGAGCGTCCTCCCCGGAGAATTAGAAACTATCAGAATTAGCGGGCATTCATGCGGCGCTTGGTGACCAGCAGTACGACTGCGGCCAGCATCAGGATGCCGCCCAGAGTGTAGAAGATGGTGGTGCCCATGCCACCGGTGGAGGGCAGCTCGGAACCGGCGTTGTTTTCAACTTCAACCTGGGTAACGGTAGTCTCGCCCATCTTTACAGTGCCGTCATTGCCAATTACAAACTGAACAGGATCTTTCAGCAGATTGTAGCCAGCGGGAGCCTTGGTCTCCTTGAAGTAGTAGGTATCTGCATCCAGACCATCGACAGAGATAATACCGTTGGAATCAGAGGTCAGCTTGGTTGCGGCTTCTTCGGTGTCAACCCAGCCAGTCAGCTTACCGTTCGCAACGGTTGCATACTTCTTAACAGTGGCAGCAGCACCTTCTGTAGTATCGGTATTTGCGACTTCCTTGTAGAGCACAAATTCTGCACCAGCCAGTGCATTCTTGGCATCGTTCTCGCCCTTGGTATACTTGAACAGGTCAACGCCCCAGGTCTTGGTGACGGTTTCAGATTTCTCAGTTTCCTGATCATTACCATAAGTAAGCGTCGTCTCGTTGGGGTTGCCAGTGCTGCCAATCACAGCATTTTCATTCAAAGTAGCAGAGTAAGAAACAACGATTTCCTTGCCAGCGGTAAGTGTGGAGATGTAACTGTTTTCAAACTTGACTTCGAAGGTACAATCATCAGTGGTGGTAGTAATCAGAGTCCAATTTCCAGTAGCAGCAACCTCGGTGCCATCAACAGTAACCTTCACAGAGGTGTTGTCGAAAGTTAGGCCTGTGGACATCTTATCGTGCAGAACGTAGTTCTCAGTACCCTTCTGAACCGTGATGGTGGACTTAAAGTTTACGACCTGGTTAATATCCGCGTCGTTGCTGTTGCCGTAGTTTCCAGTAGAATCTTCTTCAACGGTCTTTTCGTTGGTCGGCTTTTCATTCTTCTCCGTAACGGTGGCATCAGGGTCGGTAGTGCTCAGCGCGCACAGAGAACCCAAGGTGGTATCTACCAGGTAATAGCCAAGGGGCAGATTGCTGAAAGACACGGTGCCGTCGGCTGTAGCAGTTGCCTGGCCATCGTTCACGATATTGTTTTCCTTGGCATATGCCATTGCCAGAGCTGCAAAAGCAGCCGCGCCTTCAGTGGTATTCTTTGCTTCCTTCCACTCAACATACCCATCCGTATTTACGGTGAAATAGTCGTTAGCGGTAAAGCCACTCCATTTTTCGCTGAGCTTGTAGGAGTAATTGGTGCCGCTATAGCTTTCCAGATCAAAGATGCGGTAGATGGTGTAGGTTTCGCCCTTCAGCGCACTGTTGACGGTGATGCTGCCATTGGACTCAGCAGCAAAAGCGGTGGTGGCCAGGCTCAGAACCATGACCAGGGCCAGCAGGAGGCTGGCAAGTTTCTTGAGATGCTTCATGATTGTTTTTCCTTTCTTCGTTGGATTTTAATTGGTAGTCAAGGGTCATGCTCCTTCGCGGAAGCGGAGTAACGTTATTATTACTTCGCCTCCTTCCGTTTTCTGCATCTATTTTTATATATCAGTGCAGCTGCTCCCATGAGCAAAAGTCCACTGAATATATACAGAGAAGTACCGGGGCCGCCAGTCTGCGGCAGAATTGCTCCGGCATAGTTTGTGACTTCTGGCGTCTTTCCTTCGCCAAAGTCCCAAGGCGTAGTGTTTTCGCCGTTTTCCTGAACAGTCACCGTGTCATAGGCGATCTTCACACTGTAAGTCGCATTGGAAAGCTGGTAGCCCGCCGGGGCATTGGTCTCCCTCAGCACATAGTTATGGCCGGAGGGGAGCTTCTCAAACCTGACGATACCATCCGTGTCGGAGGTTTTTTTGTAGACCTTGTTCGCGACTGCCTCGACAGTAGTTTCTCCATCGCCACGGCAAACGGGACAGTTTGTCGCATCGTGGGTCAATTCAAACTCCGCGCCCTGCAAGGCTTTGCCATTCTCATCGACCTTCTTGAATGTCAGATCGCCCAGGTAACCTTTGACTGCCGGGATGGGGAAGTCGATGGTCTTGTCGCCGGAGATGGTCTCCTTGCCGTCCACCACCGTGATCTCCTGATAGGTCAGGGTTGTCTTGCCGTTGGTTTGATAGGACTGGTTCTCTACAAATCCCGCCAGTTCATTTTTTAGGCGCACCCGATAGGTGACGGCATAGTGGTACGTGGTGGAATTGCCGCTGCCGCTGGTGGTGTAGCCGGAATTCTTGATGTCCCAGGAGATGGCGCTATCTTTCCCATTAAAGGAAGCGGTATTTTCAGCGTTCTCCGTTCCGCTGCCGGCGAGGCCGTTCTGGGACGGATAGACCTGCAAGACGTTATCCTTGTTAAAGAAGCCGATGAACTCCATTGTGACTTCGTTGTTCTGCATCCCCATGGGCATGGGGTCGGAAGCGATCCACTTGAGGTTGTTGGCTTGCTCGGTACTGGACTGGATTTTTTTGAAAATGTCGTTATAGGCGGCTTGCAGCCCCTCGGTGTTTGTGCTGTCGTAGTAATAGCCGGAGCCGATGCTATTGCCCAGCCAATTCTTGAAAGCGTTGCTATCCGTAGCAGAACCAAGCTCATAATTTGTACCGGTACGGTCTATGACAGATAGACCGGAACGATGGTCATAACCGTCAATTGTCTGGCCGCCCACATCAACGCCAATGGAGAAAATGGTTGTGCCATTGTTTTTAATCGTGGTCGCCATGCTTCTCGCCTTAATGGCTGCTTTGTCTGAATAGCTTGTGCCATAGGAGCAATAATAGCCGGTTAAATCATCATGGAACACACCATCTTGACCGAGAATACCACTCGTACAATATGTATTGTAGCCTACATAGCTATTAGGCTGACAATACGTTGTCGGGAAACCATCAGACAGGAAGATGATATACTTATTCTGATTGGTTGCATTTGACAACATATCATTTGCACGCTTTAAGCCACCTTCGATATTTGTAAACCGCTTCAAACCTTGGGCAGTAGTATTTACACCGTAATTCTCATGATTAACAATAGCTCCTGTCTTTTGCCTGATTTGATTCTTCAAGTTCGTAGCTTCAGCCGTTGTGCTGCACGATGAAATATTAAATACTTCGTGTGCATCAGTGTTGAATGCCACAAACCCCAGCTTGCTATAGCCATTGTTTGATGCCGCAAATTTATCAATAAAGGCTTCAGCGGATTCTACGGCTGCCTGATATCTTGTGGAGCCTCCAAAAGAAGTCTTCATAGTATTGGAAATATCCATCACGATCACTACTGCCATATCCGGATCTTTCATAATCTCGGTAATGTTGGTAGTTGTATCCACTTTCAGAGTAATGTCAAAGACATTTTCCACATCTGTACCCTGAATCGTTTTGCTGACGTTGACGGTTCCATCGGTTTTGCTGCCACCACGGTTCGTCACCTGTTCGTCGGAGGGTTTTCCATTGCCACCCTCCACCGCCAGAGTGGATGCGTCCATACCGGAAAACATCAGCGGTTCACTGTTCAGCTTATCGCTCCAATAGTTGATCCAGCCGCTGTCAATGATACCCGGATTGTCAGCGGGTTCTGCAATACGATTAAGCGTATAAGCGTCGATGATGGCATAGGTTGAGAAAGTGCTGGTCTGGAAGGAAACAGTATCGCCGTCGATGGTGTACTCCATGCGCTCCATACCGCCCCATTCATCCTCCAGGTCATGGAACACATCCAGCTCCTGATGATCAGGAATGCTCAGACCGGAAACTTCTACTGTGACCGGTTCCTGGGGCTGGTAAACCGACCCATCCGCCAGGAAGATAGTGATGTCCTGGGCAAACAGAACGGGCCCATCTTCGCCCATGCTGAACTCCACCGGGTAGGAACGAACGACGGATCCAATGGGCAGCTTGCCTTTCACGGCAACCGCCACAGAAGAAGCCTCCAACACCTCTGTATAGGAGCCGTCGGTATATTGTTTGACCGTATAGACCCGCTCATGGCCGAAGTTATGCTCATTCATCCAATCCAAGCAGTCCCTTAGCTTATCTGCATTGCCAACGGCAGCTTTCTGTTCCTCTGTCAGGGTGTCAAACGTTTCAGATACAGACTCTATGGCGTTCATAAGCTGTTCCTGATATTTTGCCAAGGCTTCCAGGTCGTCCGCCAATCGGGTCAATTCCGCTTCCATTTCCTCAATGGAGGGAAGATCGTCAATTGCCGCAGTGATATCTGCTACCTTCTGATCTTCCAGAAGGTAGCGGTAGTCTTCCAGCTTTTCCCCGTTGGTCACCGCCGCCTTCTGTGCGTCAGTTAGGGCAGCGTATTCATCAAATGCCATCTGGACAGCACCGATGATCTTCACCCGGTAGGCTGCCAGCGCTTCGGTATCATCCGCCAGCCGGTCAAATTCACTTTCGATCTCAGCCACCGGGGGCAGACCGTCAATGATGGAGATCACATCGCTTATCTGGCGCTGCTCCTCCTCGGTCAGGGCTGCCTCCGGTTTGCAGCTGTCATCGTGGGTATGTTCTGTTTTTCCGCAGGTTATGGCCTGTTCTGTTGTGAAGCATTCTTCTGTGTGCTGGTGGGAAAGAACCTCCGTTTTCTCACAAACAAGCGCGTTTTCCCAGTAACATGTGCCTCCATGGGTATGGGGAACCGCCTGAGGCTTATCGCAGATCAGAACCATTTCCCCCGGCTCTGTAACCGGATCACGTTCCTGCTCGGTGCAGATCAGATCGCCCTTGACCCGGAAACAGGCATCGCCATGGGTATGCCCAGCTTTCTCCGTCTCCGTACAAGTCAGAATGTTGGCAACGGATCGGCAAGTTTCGTCGTGGGTATGCCCGTCGGACACCTCCAGCCCACAGGTGGGCGTTTCGCTGATTGTCCAGGAATAGCAGGCGTCGCTGTGCTTGTGCCCGGCATCCACAATGATATCCTCGCCCAGCTGATAACAGCTGTCATCGTGTTGGTGCTCCTTTATTTCGGGCAAGGAGCAAATTAAGCTACCTTGGGCATCATAGCAAGCGCCGTCGTGCTCATGGATCACGAAATCCGCATAGCGGCAAACCAGATTACCCTCCGCATCCCGGCAATCCTCTGTGTGCTGATGGATCTCAGCGTTGCAGGCAAGCACACTGACTTCCCCGTGGCACGCCTCGCTGTGCTGGTGTTCTTCCAAGCCACAGGCTGGCTGGTTCATGGTGATGGCGGGGAGCGTCAGTGCGCTGACCGTACCCACGATCACAAAGCAGCTGAGAACCGCAACCACCTTTTTCCATTTTCTCTTGCGGCGATGCTCTGCCGTATAGCTTTCTCCTATGGAGGTTTTATTATATTTTCCCATTTTCAGAATCCCTCCCTTTCCTATTCCACGACGCCGAGCCGATTCAATGGCCAGAGCCGCACAAAAATCTTTCCAACAATCTGTTCTTGGGCAACGCAGCCCACGGCACTGCTGCGTGAGTCCGCAGAAGTGGAGCGGTGGTCACCGAGTACAAATATTCTGCCTTCAGGAACCTGATAAGGCAGCTCCAGGTCGCACTCACCAAATGCTTTTTCTGTCAAGTACGGTTCGTCCAATTCCACCTGATTGATATATACGGTTCCATCTTCCTTAATGTCGATCCAGTCACCGGGCTGGCCGATAACCCGCTTCACCAAAATCTTATTATTATAGTAGAAAGCGATAATGTCCCCCGGTTCAAAATTCGATGTCTTGACGCAGCAGATGATCTCTCCATCCTGCAAGGTCGGTGTCATGGAGGTGCCATAGATTCGCAGAAAAGGCAGCCACAGGGTTGCCACCAGAATGGCTACGGCGGCGACCACGATCAGCGTGTACACCGTGCTTCGCAGCACCGAGCGGTATCGGCTTTTATATTTCATGCGGTTCAATTCTGTCTCAATCTGCTCCAGAGTTGGAACCTCAACAGTTCTATTCCGTTTCCTCATGCTACATCTATCCTCCACGGCGATGGACACGCCAAATAAGCAAAAAAGCCACCGGGAGGCCATCTTTCCCAGCGGCGTATCTCCCCACTTCCATTTATCCATGTGACTTACACTTGGGGAATCTCTACGGACTGCCTGTACCACATTATTTACATTATGTGATGCAGTCTATTCAGTGAGCAGTCCTTGCCCCTAAAAAATCACATATAGTATACCAATTCGGGGGCAAAAAATCAATAGGTTAAAAGGAAAAAGTAGTGTTTTTGAGCGTTATTTTTATACATATTATGACTTTAGGCAGCAGAATAACACCCTCGCCGCAAATTTTTTTGAAGAACAGGAGAGGGTGTGCTTTTGTGCGCCCGTTTGCAGACAGATTAACTGTACTTGTCTCACTTTTATCATAGCCACAGACTGCCTACGCCCACATAATGTAAATAATGTGGTGCGTAAAACAAACACTGCCGCACTGCATAATGTAAATTATGTGGTGCTTATTTTTTGCCTAAACCACCAGCCCCAGGCGCTCAATTTTCCGGCGATGTTCCTTGCCGGTGGACATGATATAAATGCGGGTGGTGTTTACGCTGCTGTGCCCCAGGATATCCGCCAGCTTGGCAATATCCTTTTCGATGCCATAGAACGTCCGGGCAAACAGCTTTCGCAGATTGTGGGGAAAAACCTTGCTTTTCTTCACTCTGGCTTTCTCACACAGCCGCTTCATTTGCGCCCAAATATTGCTGCGGTCCAAGGGCTTTCCGCCTTTGGTAATAAAGATGCTTCCAGCCTTGATCTTTTCTTTCGCAGCATAGTCCAGCAGTATCTTTTTCAGCTTTCCCGGAACGATGATGTTCCGGGTTTTGTTTTTGCAGGAAATGGTGATCTCTCCCCGGCGTACCGCTTCCACGGTAAAATATTTCAGTTCTGATACACGGATGCCAGTGGAACAGATCGTTTCCATGACCAGCATCAACTGGGGCTGATCCTTCGCTGCCTCCAGAAGCCGCAGATATTCCTCTTTGGTCAGTTCCTTGTCCTCGGCGCAGTAGGTCTGCTTCTGAAGGCGCAGATTCTTTGCCTTACACTCCGGCAATTCCAGAAATTCCAGCAGGCTGTTGATGCTGGCCAACATGGAATTGATGGAACTGACCGCATACTGCGCTTCCACCAAATGCTGTTTGAACGCAATCACCAATTCCTTGGAGATAACTTGTTTCCCTACAAAAGCAAAAAACGCTTTTGCATCCCGCAGATACTTTTCGATGGTTGCCTTGCTTTTTTCCTCCCGCTGCAATTCTCTTTCAAATGCCAGCAATCATTTTCTGATAAAATTTTTTCTGTCATGATGGTTTCCCTCCTGATCCGCAGTTTCAAAATTGTGCTTATGCACGATTATTGTAACCGCCTTTCTAAGTTTTTCGCGTCCAGGTCACGGGAAAAAGTAGTTCATAGCGCAAGAAAACCATTCGATTGCCGCAGCAAATCAGAATGGTTTTCGCTTATACAATATCCAGAATCAAGTTATATGTCAAAGATGTCGAGGAGGCGATTACA
>Ga0129310_1002753_pt1 | contig 12400 bp, 16 predicted proteins | sample Go1ome_2_FD_94433 | JGI IMG/M metagenome (GOLD analysis project Ga0129310, IMG submission 94433) | Western lowland gorrila individual fecal microbial communities from Wisconsin, USA - Go1022A metagenome | ecosystem: Host-associated > Mammals > Digestive system > Large intestine > Fecal | place...
TGAAGCTGTTTTTTGAGGTTTTGCGGTGTCGCTCGAGGCGACTTGCTTATATTACCACCCTTTTCCTCTTCTGTCAACGCCTTTTTTCATCTTTTTTTGGCTTTCGACTTTTTGCTCAGTTTTTATTCCTGCTGGAAGATTTTTTCTATTCTTCCCGATTCCCTGCATTGCCTATTGCAGGGAGCCTCTCTTCCGTATTACAATATGCCTGTGGGCTGCAGGCCTTATATACTATAATAATGTATGATAGAGGGATTTCATCATGGTGCTCACCTTAAATGTAGGCAATACCCATATTACCATGGGCGGCTATGAAAATGATAAGCTTCTTTTTTCCGCCCGGCTTCGCACCGACCCGGTGGGCAGCAGCGATGAATATGCCATCAAGCTGGAAGACCTGCTCCGTCTGAACGGCAGAAACCGGGCGGACGTGGACGGCGCCATCCTGGGCAGCGTGGTTCCGGTATTGACCGGTCCTCTGCTCAGTGCCCTGCGCAAGCTGTTTTCGGTAAAGGTGCTGACGGTAGGCCCCGGCTTGAAAAGCGGCCTTCAGCTCTGCATCGATAATCCGGCCCAGCTGGGGGCAGAACTTCTCTGCGCCGCCGTGGCGGCCCTGGAAGAAGCTGCGCCGCCGCTGGTGATCATCAATGTGGATACTGCCCTTTCCATGATGGCGGTCAACGCCAAGCGCCAATTGGTGGGCGGCGTGATCCTTCCCGGCCCTCAGCTTTCCATGAACGCCCTCATTCAGGGCACGGCCCAGCTGCCGCAGGTGGACCTGCGCGCCCACCCCGACAGTGTGCTGGCCACCAACACGGTATCCTGCCTGCAGGCTGGCGGGGTATTGGGCACCGCCTGCATGCTGGACGGCCTCTTGGACCGCTTTTTAAAGGAGCTGGGCGGGGAGGCACAGGTTTTTGCCACTGGCACCCTGGCCAGCTCCATCCGCTCCAGCTGCCGTACCCCCATCCTGTACCGCAAGACTCTAATCCTGGATGGGCTGTATGCCATCTGGAAGCGTAATTTGAAGAAGAACTGATCGACTCTGCCTTTCCTGCGAAAAATTTTTAATTAGCCCTTTTCAACCGGAGAATTCCGTGGTATAATAAGTGTCACGGTTATAGATTTTGGATTGATAGCCGTGCCCATCGGAACGGATGAGGCTGAATGTGCGGTCGTAGCTCAGCTGGATAGAGCGTTGGACTCCGACTCCAAAGGCCAGAGGTTCGAATCCCCCCGGCCGCACCAAGCAGGCCCGCAGCAATTGCTGCGGGCCTGCTTTTTCTTTGTTAAAAAGTTGGTTTCTGCCCTTTTTCCCAAACGCAGAAGGCCGCCGGGCACAAAGCCCGGCGGCCTTCTTTCTGCCTTACTGCCAGTTCTGGGGGATCTGCCGTTCACTCCGGCAGCGCCGGGTGATCTTGCGGGTATAGCTTGCTACCCAAAACATGCTCAGCATGGCCGCCGCTAAAAAAAGCATCGTCATTGGTCCTTCTCCTCTCTGTCTTGTGTATTTCCCGGCCCTTCCTGTTCAAAGAGGCCCTGATACCGTTCGAAAAAGCGCTCCTGCGGCAGTGCGGCCACCGCTGCGTCCGCCGCCCGTTCAATATCTTCCGCCCCAAGCCGAAGCCCGATATCCGGGAACTTCTCCCGGATCAGGTCCCTCTGTGCCCGGTAGAGCCGGGCCAGGAAAATCCCCTGGTCGGTGAGATAGATGCGTCCATAGGGCTTTTTTACGATCAGTTTTTGCTCCATCAGCGGCTTGAGCATCCGGGCCACCGCGGGCTTTGAAACATTCAGCACCCCGGCCACCTCGACGGAGGATACTTCCAGCTTGCGCTGGGATATCTCGTAAATCGCCGTCAGGTAACGCAGCTGTGCATGATTTTGTTCCATATATGTATCTTCTCCTGTTCTGCGGGTTCAGGGCGAAAGCCAACGGCCCTCGCCCTGTTTTGGATTTATTGAGTCTTTCCCCGATGGGCTGAGCAGCAGCCCGAGCCGGAACAGCCGGCGCAGCCCGAACAGCTGCCTCCGCAGTGCCCGCCGGATTTGTGTCCCTTCCAGAGGGAACGGATGGCCAGGAATACCACCAGTGCCAAAACCAGACCCACGACCCATTCTCCCAAAAATGCAGGCATACGCTGTTCCTCCTTTGCTTAGTTCTCTCAGGCCTTGACAGCCTTGGTTTCACGGCTCAGGCTATGGTGTTCCTGGGGCTGATAGCCCTTGCGCACCAGCAGCCAGATGATGCCGGCCAGCAGCAGAGCCGCCACCACCGTCCAGGGGCCAAAGGTGGCCTCGCCGGTGATCAGGCCGCCCAGCTGATACACGATCAGCGAGCAGACATAGGCGAACAGGCACATATAACCGATGGCCCCGGCCGTCCATTTTGCATTGTTCATTTCCCGCTTGATGGCGCCCATGGCAGCAAAGCAGGGGGCGCAGAGCAGGTTGAAGATCATAAAGCTATAGGCAGTGACTGCGCCGAAGTCTGCGCCAATCTGCGCCCAGATGGCGCTGTTGTCCTCCAGCAGGTCAGCTTCGCCCGCGTACTGGTACAGCACGCCGAAGGTGTTGACTACTTCCTCCTTGGCGATCAGGCCAGTGAGAGTAGCTACGGTGGCCTTCCAGGCCATATCGCCTACCCAGCCCAGAGGGGCAAAGATCCAGGCCACCGAACTGCCGATGGCGGCCAGAAGGGAGTGGTTGTTGTCCTCCACTGCTGTGAAGGCGCCGTCCACAAAGCCGTAGCCCTGCAAAAACCAGAGTACGATGGAGGAGAGCAGGATGATGGAGCCTGCCCGCTTGATGAAGCTCCAGCCCCGCTCCCAGGTGGCCCGCAGCACGTTGCCGCCGCTGGGGGTGTGGTAGGCGGGCAGCTCCATCACGAAGGGAGCCGGCTCACCGGCAAAGGCCTTGAATTTTTTCAGCATTACACCGGAGATGATCACTGCCCCGATGCCGATAAAGAAGGCGGAGGTAGCCACCCAGGGGCTGTTGCCGAACACCGCGCCCGCAAACAGGCCGATGATGGGCATCTTGGCACCGCAGGGGATGAAGCCGGTGGTCATGATGGTCATCTTCCGGTCCCGGTCCTGCTCGATGGTGCGGCTGGCCATGATGCCGGGCACGCCGCAGCCGGTAGCCACCAGCATGGGGATGAAGCTCTTGCCGGAAAGCCCAAAGCGGCGGAAGATCCGGTCCATGATAAAGGCCACACGGGCCATATACCCCACATCTTCCAGAATGGCCAGGAGCAGGAAGAGCACCAGCATCTGGGGCACAAAGCCCAGCACCGCGCCCACGCCGGCCACAATGCCGTCCATAATCAGGCCGTGCAGGAAGCCCTCCACCCCCAGGGAGGCCAAGATGCTCTCAAAGAAACCGGGGACGATCTCCCCAAACAGCACGTCGTTGGCCCAGTCGGTACCCATGGTGCCGATGGAGAAGGGGAAGCCGCCCATGGCGATGGCGTAGATCAGGAACATGACCGCCGCAAAGATGGGCAGCGCCAGCACCCGGTTGGTGACGATCTGGTCGATCTTGTCGGAGGCGGAAAGGCTGTGCTGGGGGGCCTTCTTCTTAACTGCCCGCTCCACCACCTTGCTGATGTAGGCATAGCGCTGGTTGGTGATGATGCTCTCGGCATCGTCGTCCATTTCTTTCTCGCAATCCAGGATATGCTCTTCCAGGTGGGCGGCCAGCTCTTGATCCAGCTGAAGGGATTCGGCCACCTTCTCATCCCGCTCGAACACCTTGATGGCATACCAGCGCAGGCTGCGGGGGTCGGTGCGATCGGCGATGGATTCCTCGATATGGGCGATGGCGTGCTCCACGCTGCCGGTAAAGACATGGGGCGGTTCGATGTCACGGCCCTGACGAGCCAGCTCCACCGCCGCCTGGGCGGCCTCCATGCTGCCCTGGCCCTTCAGGGCGCTCATCTCCACCACCTGGCAGCCCAGGGCCTCGCCCAGTTTCTGCAGGTCGATCTGATCTCCGTTTTTCTTCACCAGGTCGATCATATTCACGGCCACCACCACCGGGATGCCCAGTTCGATGAGCTGGGTGGTCAGGTACAGGTTGCGCTCAATGTTGGTGCCGTCCACAATATTCAGGATGGCGTCCGGCTTTTCTTTTACCAGATATTCCCGCGCCACCACCTCTTCCAGGGTGTAGGGCGACAGGGAGTAAATGCCCGGCAGGTCCTGGATGATCACATCCTTCTGGCCCTTCAGGCGGCCCTCCTTCTTTTCCACCGTCACACCGGGCCAGTTGCCCACATACTGGGTACTGCCGGTGAGATCATTGAACAGGGTGGTCTTGCCGCAGTTGGGGTTGCCGGCAAGCGCGATCTTCAGCTGCATGAGAAATGACTCCTTTCCGCAAAGTTAGCTTCAGCTAACTATCAGGCCTCAAAAAAGGGGGCCCGCCCCCTTGCTTTCCTTGCCGCGGCCGGTTCAATCCACCTGGATCATTTCGGCGTCGGCTTTCCGAATGCTCAGCTCATATCCTCTCAGGTTCAGCTCGATGGGGTCGCCCAGCGGCGCCACCTTCCGGACATGGATCTCCACCCCTTTGGTGATGCCCATATCCATAATCCGGCGCTTGACCGGCCCCTCCCCGTGCAGACGGGTCACGGTGACGGTTTCGCCCACCTTGGCGTCCTTCAGCGTTTTCATGTGGTTTCCTCCTTCACAAAACACTCAAACCAGGATCCGGTTTGCCATGGTCTTATCCAGGGCGATCCGGCTGTTTTTTACCTGCAAAATCAGATTGCCGGCGATCTCACTTATCACCGTCACATCCGAATCCACCACGAAGCCCAGTTCCGCCAGATGCCGGCGCACCTCATCCTTCCCCGTGATCTTCCGGATGGTAACAGTCTCACCGGGCCTTGTCATGGTAATGGGCATCATCTTTCCGCCTCCTCCGCGGGTCGGTTAGTTTTTGCTAACCTTGTCATTTTAAATTTGGAGGTTAGCCATTTCTAACCTCCGGCATGCATATGGTATCACCCGCCCTGCCTTTTGTCAATAGGGATTTTGAAAAAATTTCCCGCCGGGCAACACGCTTTTTCGCGGCCTTCCCGACGGGATTTTCAAATTGTATTATTATTTAAAATATTCCCTTGCGTATTCTTCCAGCCCGACCCGGAACTGGGGGTGAGCAATGGAGGCCATGGCGCGGGCACGCTCGGCCAGGGAAAGCCCGGTGAGGCAGGCCACCCCGTATTCGGTGACCACATACTGGATCATGGTGCGGGGCACGCTCACCGTGCTGCCGGCGGGGATGCAGGGCAGGATGTTGGATTTGAGGGTGCCGTCCTTCTTCCGGTGCACCGAATTCAGGCAGATAAAGCCCTTGCCGCCCCGGGAGCGGAAAGCGCCTTCCAGAAAATCCATCTGGCCGCCGATGCCGGAAAGCTGTCGGGCCCCGGCGGATTCCCCGTTCTCCTGGCCCATCAGGTCCAGCTCCACCCCGCCGTTGATGCTGATGACGTTTTTCATCCGGCCGATCCGCTCGGGGGAATGGATATAATCCACATCCGCCGGGCGGAAGAGTTCCGGCTCCTGGTCCAGCCAATCGTAGAGTTCCTGGCTGCCCATGGCCAGGTTCCAGTCAGAAAGGCCGGTATCCAGCTCCTTACGGCGGTTGGTGAGCTTGCCGGCCCGGTACAGCTGCAGGAAGGCGTCGCTGATGGTACCGGTGTGGCAGCCCAGATCCTTCAGGTCGGAATCGGCCAGCAGCTGGGCCACCGTAAAGGGCACGCTGCCCACCCCCAGCGAGAGGACCGCGCCGTCGGGGATCTGCTGGGCCACCAGCCGGGCGATAGTCTTATCCTCCTCCGAGGGGGCCCGGTAGCTGCGCTGGGGCAGGGGCTCATGCTCCCCTTCCACAATATAGTCCGCCTCGGAGAGATGGACCCGGTGGGAGCCCTCCACCCCCTGCAGCCGGGGCAGCCGCTCGTTGATCTCAAACACCACGGTGCGGGCGCTCTCAAAGATGGCCCGCCAGGCGTAGTTGGAGATGCCCAGGCCGCAGTATCCATCCTGGTCCGGCCGGGAAACCGGCACAAAGGCCACGTCACAGCGAATATGCCCGGCCCGATACAGCCAGGGCAGGGAACGGAGCATCATGGGCAGAAAGCGCACCAGGCCCCGGCTCTGGAGCTTGCGCTCATAATCCCCCAGATGCCAGCTGTAATAGGTGAACGCCTTCTGCTCCGGGTCCTGTTCCACCACCTCGATGCGGGGGCGGATAACCAGCCCGCCCCGGATCTTTACATCGGTCAGCTCCTCTTTCCGCTGGGCCAGGGCCCGGTCCATCAGCTCCGGGAAGCCGGCCCCAAAGCCGTAATCCACCCAGTCGCCGGAACGCACCGCCAGCCGGGCTGCCTGCTGGGGGCTGACCCGCTTTTCCTTGTATTGCAGAACCTCCATGGGATTCTTCCTCACTTTCCTTGGAATTTTCTGTTCTGATTATACCACGGGCCCATCCTCAGGCGAAGGCCCCGGTTCCCCTTTTTCAAAAAGGGCTTGCACTTCCCGGATAAACCGCTCAGCGATGGGGGTAAGCACCTGCCGTTTTTTCCAGATAAGATACATGGGGGTTTCCAGAGGCGGGAAAAGGGGCCGGAAGACAAGGCCGCTGCCGGCCCCGGTATCCACCAGATGCTCAAAGGTGAGCAGATAGCCCAGCCCCTCCCGCACAAACATCGAGCCGTTATAAGCCAAACGGAAAGAGCCCTCCAGCCGGAGGCTTTCCATCCCCTCGCCGCACCAGCGGGGGATATCGGCCCGCCAGCTCTGCTCGGAACAGAAGAGGGGCAATCCTGCCAGGTCCTCCCACCGGATGACCTCTCGCCCTGCCAGGGAGCAATCGGCGGGCATCACCACGCCCCACCGGTCCGCCCGGGGCATTTTCAGGGCATGGTACCGCTGCCGGTCCGGTTCTTCCACAATTACCGCAAAATCCAACAGGCCCTTGTCCAGCTTTTCCGCCACCTGCTCGGTGTCCCCGCTGGTGATGTGGTAGTGCAGGGCGGGATACCGCTCTTTAAAGCGCCGGATCCAGCGGGCCAGATACCGGATCTGGGGGGATTCGGCACAGCCGAAATACAGGCTGCCCCCCACAATATCATCCATGGCCGAAAACTCCGCGGCAATTTTATCCGCCATGGCCACCAGGTCCTCGGCCCGGCGGCGCAGCAGCATCCCTTCCTCGGTCAGCTCGATGGAAAAGCTGTGGCGCACAAAGAGTTTCTGGCCCAGCTCCTCTTCCAGGGCTTTCAGCTGCTTGGAAAGGGTGGACTGGGACAGATGCAGCCGTTCCGCCGCCCGGGACATATTTTCCTCCCGGGCTGTTTCCAGAAAATACCGCAGGGTGCGGATCTCCACTTTGCCTTCCCCCTCTCTTTTCCTTTCTTCTGATTGTAGCATGAAATGAACTTTTTTCATATCATGACATGAAATTTTCCCATTAGCGAAATCTAAAAAAAGAGAGTATCCTGAAAGCAGAAAAGAGGCGCAGAAGCAATGGCACAGAAATTTTCCCTGCCGGATTGGGACCGAAACCTGCGGGAACTGGGCTGCGAGCCGGCCCTGGTGGAAGGGATCCTTCGGCTGGTGGAGAATCGGGATCCCGCCGGGGCAGCCCTGCTGCTGCGCCGCCGCCGAAGCGAATTGCTGGACCAGCTGCACCAGGCCGGCAGGCAGGTGGATCTGGCGGATTTTTTGCTGTATCACCTGAAACAAATGGAAAGGACGGAACCGAAAACAGATGGAAATGCTGAATCTGACCCAGGAATGGGATAAAACCTTCCCCAAAAGCGAAAAAGTTGAGCACACCAAGGTCTGCTTTGAAAACCGCTATGGCATTACCCTGGCGGGTGATCTGTACCTGCCTAAAAATACCGAAGGGGAACTGCCGGCCATTGCGGTGTCCGGCCCCTTCGGCGCAGTCAAGGAGCAATCCTCGGGTTTGTATGCCCAGACCATGGCCGAGAGGGGATTCGTGACCCTGGCCTTTGACCCCTCCTTCACCGGGGAGAGCGGCGGCCAGCCCCGATACACAGCCTCGCCGGATATCAATACCGAGGATTTTCAGTCGGCGGTGGATTTTCTCTGCCTGCACGACCGGGTGGACCCGGAGCGGGTGGGCCTGATCGGCATCTGCGGATGGGGCGGCCTGGCCCTGAACGCGGCGGCAGCGGATACCCGGGTCAAGGCCACGGTTGCCTCCACCATGTACGATATGTCCCGCATCAACGCCAAGGGCTACTTTGATTTGGAGGACAGCGCCGACGCCCGGTATAAAAAGCTCCAGGACATGAACGCCCAGCGCCTGGCTGACCGGAAAAGCGGCCATTTTGCCCGGGGTGGCGGGGTGGTGGACCCTCTGCCCCAGGATGCCCCCTTCTTTGTGAAGGATTATTATGACTACTACAAGACCAAACGGGGCTATCACCCCCGGTCCCTGAACTCCACCGACGGCTGGAACATCACCGCCAGCCTTGCCTATCTGAACCAGCCCATCCTGCAGCGGGTGAACGAGATCCGCAGCGCGGTGCTGATCCTGCACGGGGAAAAGGCCCATTCCTGCTATATGGGCCGGGATGCCTACGCCCATATGGTGGAGGGCAACCCCTATGCCTCCAACAAAGAGCTGATGATCATCCCCGGCGCAGTGCATACCGACCTGTATGACGGCGGCGGCAAGGGCGCTATCCCTTTTGACAAGCTGGAAGAATTCTTCCGCCTTTATCTGAAAGACTGAGCCCTTCAGGCCCTTTTGCCAGGCAGCCGGCAGCGCCCGGGGCATCGGCACATCCGACCGACAGCCAAACGGCTGCCGATCTTATCTGCCCATTGCTTTCCGGGCAGGCCGCCGCGAGCCCTGCGGAAATTATCAGCATAAATCACAAATAAAAAGCAAACAGCCTGGGCTTTTTTACGGCCCGGGCTGTTTGTTTTTCAGATTTTGGCGGAAATCACAATCAAACCGGAATGTGTTCCCATGCTTTTAAAAAGCCATGGCAAAGCCGGCCTTTATTCTTCATCTGCAGCAATCAAGTTGCTGGTATACTGGGTTTTTCCAGCCAGCACATCGTCATAGTAATTTTGTTTCTCATCAATATAGGCTATGTCTTGCCTCAGTCTTTCCATCTGCCTTACAAGAAGATCCTTCTGCTTTTTCAGGATCTCCTTTCTTTCGGGAATGGTCGCTTTCCCTCCCAGGCAAAGGGCAAGATATTGCTTCATATTCTCAATGCTCATCCCGCAGCGCTTCAGACAGATCAGCCCTTTGATCCACGCTATATCCCGTTCGTCAAATACCCTGTAGTTGTTTTTATCCCGCTTCACATTGGGCACCAGCCCCTGGTTGCAATAAAATTTTAATGCCTCGTAGGTCATGCCCACTTTCTGGCAGGTCTGTTTCATATTGTATGGCATGGGAAATACCTCAGATTTTTCAAAAAATTTCAAGTTTGCCATTGACCGGTAGTAACAACCGGGTACTACACTCTGTATGGTAACACAAAAACCGCAAAGCGGCAATCTTCTTTTGCCGGCGGAATAAAAACGGAGGTATGCGAGATGGAACAGGTCACTTTTTACAATGGGGTGAAAATGCCCATCGTGGGGTATGGTGTTTATCAGGTATCCCAAGAAGAATGTGAGCGCTGTGTTATGGACGCCCTCTCCCTGGGGTATCGCTCCATCGACACGGCACAGAGCTATTTCAACGAGGAACAGGTAGGGAACGCCATGGTTCAATCCGGCATTCCCAGAAAAGAAATTTTTCTCACAACAAAGGTTTGGGTCGAACATTATGGTTATGAGGCCACCAAAAATCCGTTCTGGAATCCATGCGAAAGCTGCGTACAGAGTATTTGGATCTCGTCCTTCTTCACCAGCCGTTTGGGGATTATTATGGCGCCTACCGGGCACTGGAAGATCTTTATACAGAAGGGAAACTGCGTGCCATCGGCGTTTCCAATTTTTACCCGGACAGGCTGGTGGACATCGCGTCCTTCAGCCGCATAAAGCCCATGGTGAACCAGGTGGAAACGCATCCCTTTCATCAGCAGAAAAACGCAAAGAAATGGATGGACACCTATGGGATCCAAATGGAAGCCTGGGCGCCTTTCGGGGAGGGCCGCGGGGGCTTGTTTGAAGACCCCGTCCTGACCGAAATCGCACAAAAGTACGGCAAATCCACCGCCCAGATCATCTTGCGCTGGCATATTCAGCGGGGAATTGTGGTCATACCGAAATCCGCCCATAAGACCCGTATGGCGGAAAATCTGAATGTTTTTGACTTTGCGCTGACTCAGGCGGATATGGAGCGAATCTCCGCACTGGATAAAGAGCAAAGCGCTTTCTTCTCCCACAGCGATCCGGCCACGGTGGAATGGTTCGTTCGAATGGTGGAAGAACGAAAGCAGAAGAAATAACAGGCAAAACAGGTCGCGCTCCCGCCCGCTCCTTGCCAGGCCAGCCGGCCCGCGGCGGCCAAGCAAAGTGCCGTCCCTTTATGTTTGCCGGCAAGAATGAACGGCAGGCGGATTTTCCCCTTGCTGCTATAAAAGGTCGGCAAGCTATGATATAATCAAGGTATTCTACCGGAATAAAAACCTTTGGAAGGGATAATAGATCAATGACCAAGATCCTGTTTGCCTGCCACGGCAATATACTAACCTTGATTAAAAATACTTGATTTTACGGCGTTTTGTGGATGTTACAGTAGATTTTTACCAACGATTTACCAAAGCTATTTGAGTAGGGGGATAAACTACTCAGGATATGTGTAAAGAGAAGTATTATAATAGTTTCTTTAAAAGAGATAAGCTGATTGCAGTAATGGATCTGATTATGAATTATCCGAAGAAAAAGACTGCTTTTATAGGGCTATTTATGATGGATGTAAACTATCAGAATAAAGGCATTGGTTCAAGGGTAATTGGTGAGGTATTATCTTATTTAAAATCAGAAAATTATGAGAAGATTCGGCTTGGAGGGGATAAAGGGGAAATCCACAAAGTTATTCTTTTTGGAATAAAAATGGTTTTGTAACAGTTGAAGAAAATCAATATATCATCATGGAACGAATAATAATGTAGAATGACAGGAGCAAAAAAGATATGAAGAATAAGGTATTTTTGATGATCATGGTAGTTATGGTATGTTCATTGACCGCATGTGGGCAGCAGGAAACCGGAACTATGACTAATACTGGAAACAGTACAGAGCAGGTCGTTACGAGCGAAGATAATAGTGAGCTGGCAACAGCAGAAGATAATAATATGGAGCAAACAGAGACGAAGGAACAAAACCAATTACAGGATGTGAAGCCGTCATATAAAGAATTCAGAGGTGTATTAGATGAAATTGATTCGGACATTCAGCCGGGAACAGCCGGAAATGAAATGAATTCTATTAAAACTGCATCACATTTGCTTAACTGGGGAGTTGGAACCAGTATGACCACAGATGAGGTTAAAAAAGAGACAGTATCATGGCTTTCTGATAAAGGAAACTCTGAACAGGTGGAATTTTCGAATAAGCTTGCATCTGTGTATGATGCATATAAGAAATTATTAGGTCCTGATGCAAAAGAATTACTTGAGCAGGCAGGCTGTGATGATGCGGCATATCCATGGAGTGATGCTCCGGTTGAAACAATTGAAGCAATTGTAGAGGTAGTACAGCTCCCGGATGAACCGTCAATGGATGATTCAAGTTCATCAGCTGAAAAATTCGAGAATAAGGACAATTGGCCGGATGTCGAAGAATTGGTTAATTAAAGGGGCGATGAGACTACGGTCTATTTACTGGCAGATGGTCGCTATATGGATCGTATAAATGCTGTTTATATTTATGATGGAAAAGATACATGGACAGATGAATCGGGAGTGGAATGGAACAAAGCTGTAAAATAGTAGAAGAGAAAAGGCAGATTATTAAACAGCTTATCCATACAGAAGTGGAGGAATAATCATGAGAATTGAACATGTTGCACTTTATGTAAATGATAGAGATATGTTCCAATGTCTGGTGAGGTGATGGCTTGTTTCAAGAGAATACTTAAGGACAGGGGCAATCCCAAAGTTGAACCGATGGTTGATGGAATGACAGGATTTTTATTCCTTGATAAGAATGATATGCCTATGGTGGCATTACATTGGGAAAAGTATTTTCAGCATATTCGGGAAAAGTACAATAGCATATATAAGGTTCAGATGCCGCCAATCACACCGCATGTGTGTCGTCATACGTTTTGTTCTAATATGGCTAAGTCGGGAATGAATCCGAAGATGCTTCAGTATATTATGGGACACTCGGATATCAGTGTTACGATGAATACCTATACTCATGTTAAATTTCAGGATGCACAGGAA
>Ga0129310_1002757_pt1 | contig 12393 bp, 9 predicted proteins | sample Go1ome_2_FD_94433 | JGI IMG/M metagenome (GOLD analysis project Ga0129310, IMG submission 94433) | Western lowland gorrila individual fecal microbial communities from Wisconsin, USA - Go1022A metagenome | ecosystem: Host-associated > Mammals > Digestive system > Large intestine > Fecal | place...
ATGAGGTGATGGATCTGCTGGATGAGCAGGAATAGAAAGGAAAACAAGAAAGAACCGATGTAGCAATACATCGGTTCTTTCTTGTTTGCTTTGTTAAGAGAGTTTGAAGTGTCAGTATATAGAGATTTAATCTTCTACTGAGTTAATGATTTCCTTCTGTTCAGGTGTGTATTTCCAAACCTTTGGTGCAATGGTAAGGATAATTGTTAAGATTACAATACCAGTTGCTAAGGAAATACCTGTACTTGCTGCCTGTCCAAGGCTGTTTGTAACACCGGCAACGACGTAACCGATTGCACAGCACACAGCTACGATTACTGCGTATGGAATCTGAGTACCTACGTGTTTCAGGTGGTTACACTGAGAACCTGTAGAGGACAGGATCGTGGTATCTGAAATCGGTGAGCAGTGATCGCCGAATACAGAACCTGCTAATGTTGCAGATAAGCATGTGATTGTCATGCTTGGAGCTGCTACGGAACAGATAGAAATAATGATTGGAATCAGGATACCAAATGTTCCCCATGCTGTACCAGTTGCAAAAGAAAGTAAAGCTGCAATGATAAAGATGATCGGAGCAAGGATGATAACCGGGATACCGGAGGTAGCAACAACGTGTGCTACGAATTCGCCTGTTCCAAGGTAGTCACGGCATACGCTTGCGATGGTCCATGCAAAGGTAAGAATGATACAAGCCGGAACCATTGTGCAAACACCCTGGCTGATGCCACCGAATAATTCTTTGAAAGTAAGAACGCGACGGCATAAGTAGTAAATGAATGTAAATACTAAAGTACAGAATGCACCAAGTGCAAGTGCTGTAGCAGCAACAGTGTTACCGAACGCTTCCATAATGGAAAGTCCCTCGCCGGAGAATAATCCACCAACGTACAGCATACAAAGTACACAGGATACGATCAGGACTACGATCGGAATAACAAGGTCACATACACGGCCGTTCTGGTTTTCTTTCTCAAAGTTGGATAAGTCGTCTTCTGTTACATCTCCTTCCGGGGAAGAGAAGACACCTTTTGCAGCCAGCTTGTCAGCTACCAGCATCGGACCGAATTCGGATTTCTTCTTGAATGTTAAGAAGAGAACCATGAAGATTGATAACATTGCATACAGATTCAGCGGAATAGCCTGAATAAATGTCTGCATACCTGATACAGAACCATCTTCCGGGAAATAGGAAATAACGGAAGCTGCCCAGGAGGAAATCGGCATGATAACACAGAGTGGAGCGCCGATGGCGTCGATCTGGTAAGCCAGTTTCTCACGGGAGATTTTGGATCTGTCTGTTACAGGTCTCATGATGGTTCCAACTGCAAGGCAGTGGAAGTAATCATCAATACTGAAGAAAATACCAAGTAAAGCTGTCGCAAAAAGAACGCTCTTTCTGGATTTCAGTTTACTGGAAGCCCATTCTCCGTAGGCTCTTGCTCCACCTGCTTTGGTAATGAGAATTACCAGAACACCTAAGAAGCAAAGGAAAAGAATCATGTCGGCATTAGACCCCACCTTGTCGATCATGATGGTTACTGTTGTAGAAAGCACACCAAACGGACCAAGTCCTGCAAGTGCTGAATAAATGATTGTACCAGAGAAAACACCTGCCAAGAGTGCGAATACAACTTCTTTTGTAAGTAAGGCAAGTACAATTGCTACAATCGGTGGAATAATGGATAGAAACCCCGCATCTACCATAATAAAATACCTCCTGCGTATTATATTTGCCTGACAATACGATTGCTAACTCCTTTGTATCATAAAAAAAACTGGTTGTAAAGCGTTAAAAATTTTTCTGGGAAAGGTTACCAAAAAGTCACCAGTGGAAGCTGTCTAATATTGATAACTAACTACAAAAAGTCTCTGTGGGAAAGAAAAATGTCCGCTACATACGCACAAAAACAACATAATATACAAAAGACACAAAAAAATGGCGGGTTTTCTGTACAAAAGTACCACTTGACGAGACGGTTACCAGGTGGTAACATGCAAGTATCAACAACAACATATTGCAGACAATAGAGGCGCAGCTTATTGGGTAATCGCAGATGCCAAGGGAAATCACTTCCAATGATGTAGATGAAGGAGTAAGCTGCCGAAAGTAATGATTCGTGATTGGATCTTTACTTGGGACAGAAATGTACAGTTTCTGTACTGTCATGATATCATGGAGCACTATTAGCAAGTCGTAGTACCTAATTAAAAAAGCGGGAATTGATTTGTTAGTAGTATTTTTTTACCTAAAACCACTCTTTTTTCTATATATCCATGATGCGTGGAGCGCTATACAATATGTATTAGCTGCATTTGCAGCGGGTACTTATTAATGGTTGATCGTTTCGAAAGAAACAGGAAACACACATCAGAAGGTATGTATAGGAGGAAGAAACAATGGAAAAAATGAAATCAGTAATCCGACTGAGAATGAGCGCACATGATGCACACTACGGTGGAAATCTGGTAGACGGAGCAAGAATGCTTGGTTTATTCGGAGATGTAGCTACAGAACTTCTCATCTTAAATGATGGAGACGAGGGACTGTTCAAAGCTTATGACATGGTAGAGTTCATGGCACCTGTATATGCAGGCGATTATATCGAAGCTGTTGGTGAGATCGTATCAGTTGGAAACACATCCAGAAAGATGGTATTCGAAGCACGTAAAGTAATTGCTCCGAGACCTGACATCAATGATTCAGCATGTGATATTCTGGAGGAGCCGATCGTTGTATGCCGCGCAAGCGGAACATGCGTAGTTCCAAAGGACAAACAGCGTAAGTAATTTTAAGGAAGAACCTTATTTTTATCAGAAAAATTAGTATTTCAGCATAATATCAAAATAAAAGCATAATATCAAAAAACTACATAATATCAAAAATAGAGGCGCGGTTTACCGGGTAGCAGCAAATGGTAAGGAACATTATTTCCAAGGTTGTCTGTGAAGGCGGTGACCGCCGAAAGGTCGGATTTATAATGGAATCCGGACTTGGTTCAGGGGCAGACAGCTTTTGAACTGTCATGTGAAAACGTGGGGCGCTATTCAAAGGAGTCAGGATAAAGGATTCCAATGGATGGCGCTCTTAATGTTTTATAATGTATTGGGAAAATTTTAAGGAGAGGTAAACGCTATGGAAAAATTAATTATCACTGCATGTATCTGTGGTGCTGAGGTTACCAAAGAGCATAACCCGGCAGTTCCATATACAGTAGAGGAAATTGCAAAAGAAGCAAAAAGCGCTTACGATGCGGGAGCTTCCATTATCCATCTTCATGTAAGAGATGATGACGGAACACCGACACAGAGCAGAGATCGTTTCGAGGCCTGCATTAACGCAATCAAAGAAGTATGTCCGGATGTCATCATTCAGCCATCTACTGGGGGAGCAGTTGGCATGAGCAACGAAGAACGTCTGGCACCGACTACTTTAAGACCGGAAATGGCAACACTTGATTGTGGAACATGTAACTTCGGCGGTGATGAGATCTTCGTCAATACAGAGAACATGATCATTGATTTTGCAAACACAATGAATGAATACGGAATCAAACCTGAAATTGAGGTATTTGACAAAGGTATGATTGACATGGCTATCCGTCTTCATAAGAAAGGATACATCAAAGCACCAATGCATTTTGATTTTGTAATGGGTGTAAACGGAGGTATCTCCGGAGAACCGAGAGATCTGCTTTTCATGGCAAACAGCATTCCGGCAGGCTCCACATGGACCGTATCCGGTGTTGGCAGATTTGAGTATCCGATGGTGACAATGGGAATTCTGATGGGCGGACATGTAAGAGTCGGTTTCGAAGACAACGTATATATTGAAAAAGGCAAACTTGCAGCATCCAACGGCGAGATGGTTGAGAAAGTTGTAAGACTTGCAAAAGAACTTGGCAGACCGGTAGCAACTCCGGCAGAAGCAAGAGAGATCCTGGGATTAAAATAATCCGGGATCAGTGAAATGATCCGGTAGGGTTACATAACCGGAAATTGTTCAGATGTAAAAGGGATTCGGTTATGAAAATGTTAAAAACCCTGACAAACGATTGCAAAGCAACTGAATCCTTTTACAGATAAACAAAACGTGAATTACAAGGAAAAACAGTTTGGGGAAACTGCTTTTCAGAGAACATTATTATAATAAGGAAAGAAAACTTTTTCAGGAGGAGAAAACAATGGGAAAATTAGTAGGAAACAAATATGGTATTCATCGTGTAATTGAGCCACAGGGAGTTTTAACACAGGCAGCTCAGAAAATTGACAATGATATGACAAAAAGATATTCCAACGAGATTATCTGTGATGTTATTTCCTTAAATATCGATTCTGCTTCCTTCACACAGATCGAAGAGGCATGCGGCGGCGACAAAGAGAAAATCAAAGAAATGATTCTCGGAATCGTAGATGAGCGTGGTAAAATGCAGAACCCTGTAACAGGTTCCGGCGGAATGTTCATCGGTAAAGTTGCTTACATCGGTGAAGACTTAGATCTCGACATCAAAGTTGGCGACAAGATTGCTTCCTTAGTATCTCTGTCCATGACACCACTGAAAATCGATGAGATCATTGATATCCATCCGGACATTGACCGTGTAGATATCAAAGGTCAGGCTGTATTATTCGAGAGCGCATTATATGCAAAACTTCCGGATGACATCAGCGAGCCGCTGGCACTGGCAGCATTAGACGTTGCAGGAGCTCCGGCACAGACAGCAAAATTAGTAAAACCGGGTCAGAGCGTTCTGGTTCTCGGCGGTGCCGGAAAATCCGGTACACTGGTTTGCTACGAAGCTATGAAACGTGTAGGACCGACAGGCCGCGTAGTTGCTATGGATTACAGCCAGGATGGTGTAGATGAGTTATTAAAACTTGGTGTATGCCACAAAGCATTCCAGGCAAGTGCAGCTCTTCCGGTAGACGTATTAGAGAAAGCGCTGGCAGCAAATGATGGCAAAGAGTATGACGTATCCATCTGCTGTGTAAACGTAAACAACTGTGAGATGTCCGCAATCCTTCCGGTACATGACGGTGGTGTCGTATACTTCTTCTCCATGGCTACAAGCTTCACAAAAGCAGCTCTTGGCGCAGAGGGTGTTGGTAAAGACATCGATATGATCATTGGTAATGGATATACAAAAGGTCATGCAGAGATCACACTTCAGGAATTAAGAGAGAACGAAGCAATCCGCAACCTGTTCGATCAGAAGTACGTATAAAGATAGTGTATAAGTTTATTTTGGGGAAAATAAAACAATATTGTAAATAATCAAGAGGAGATATAAAACTATGAGAAAAAGCAGAGAATTCGGGTTATTCAAAGATGTTCCGGACGAATTATGGAATGACTGGCACTGGCAGGTAAAAAACAGAGTAGAGACTGTTGAAGATCTGAAAAAATATATGACACTGACAAAAGAGGAAGAAGAAGGTGTTGCAAAATGCTTAAGCACACTGCGTATGGCCGTTACACCGTATTACTTATCTCTGATCGATCCGTCCAATCCGGAAGATCCGGTTCGTAAACAGGCGATCCCGACAGAGAAAGAGCTTCATCGTTCCTCCGCAGATCTGGAAGATCCATTACATGAGGATACAGATTCTCCGGCACCTGGACTGACACATCGTTATCCGGATCGTGTACTGTTCCTGGTTACAGATCAGTGTTCCATGTACTGCCGTCATTGTACAAGAAGACGTTTTGCAGGACAGAAAGATGGTTCCGTACCGACAGATCAGGTAGAGCAGTGCTTAGAGTATATCCGTAATCATCCGGAAGTACGTGACGTACTGTTATCAGGCGGTGATGCATTACTGATCAGTGATGAGAGACTTGAGTACATCATTTCTCAGTTACGTGCAATTCCTCATGTTGAGATTATCCGTATCGGATCCAGAACACCGGTTGTTATGCCGCAGCGTATCACTCCGGAACTGTGCAACATGCTGAAAAAATACCATCCAATCTGGTTAAATACTCATTTCAATCATCCGCAGGAGATTACAGAAGAGTCCGCAGCAGCATGTGCAAGACTTGCTGATGCAGGTATCCCGTTAGGAAACCAGACCGTATTATTAGCAGGCGTAAATGACTGTGTACATGTAATGAAAGACCTGGTTCGTAAATTAGTACAGATCCGTGTACGTCCTTACTACATTTACCAGTGTGACCTTTCCCTTGGATTAGAGCACTTCCGTACTCCGGTTTCCAAAGGTATCGAGATCATCGAGGGTCTTCGTGGTCATACATCCGGTTACGCAGTACCGACATTCGTAGTAGATGCTCCGGGCGGTGGTGGAAAAACACCGGTTATGCCGAATTACGTTATTTCTCAGACACCTGGTAAAGTTATTCTTCGTAACTACGAAGGCGTTATCACCACATACACAGAGCCGGCACATTATGAGCCGCATTGCACATGTGATGTATGTACAGGAAAGAGAAAAGCAAATGTTGTTGGTGTAGCAGCACTTGAGCAGGGATTACAGATGACCATTGAACCGGCTGATCTGGCTCGTGTTCGCCGTCATACACATAATTAATCAGCAAAAATCATAGGACATAAAAACAATGGAAAAGCGGGAGACCGGTAAGGTTTCCCCCGCTTTTCACCCTAAGTTACAGATGGCGTGAAAAATAGCCGGACGTGTTACTTACCATAAAGTCGAAAGGAGTTTTTCAAGTATGAGCAAGCTTGGATTAAACCAGGAATTAATCGCAAAAGCAAGAGCAAGTGCACACAACGTTGCTGCAGACGTTCAGGCTTTTATCGATGAACATACAACAGTTACAGTAGAGAGAGCTGTTTGCCGTCTGTTAGGAATCGACGGTGTCAATGAAGTAGAGGTTCCGCTGCCAAACGTCGTAGTGGATCATCTGAAAGAAAAAGGCGTACTTTCCGGTGGTGCTTCCTTCTATATTGGAAATGCAATGGTTGCCCTTGGTGTGGGACCACAGGAAGTCGCTGAAAAAGTAAGCAGCGGAGAAGTAGATCTGACAAAACTTCCGGTTGCTTCTTTAGAAGAAATCAAAGCGGCTATCTGGCCGATTGCAGAAGCTACCACAGAGCGAGTAGCAAAAAATGTAGCACAGAGAAATGCATATCTGGAGTCTTACGGCGGAGATAAAGAAGGTCCATACCTCTATCTGATCGTTGCTACAGGTAATATTTACGAAGATATCACACAGGCTGTTGCAGCCGCAAAACAGGGCGCTGACATTATCGCGGTTATTCGTACAACCGGTCAGTCCTTACTGGATTATGTACCATATGGTGCAACTACAGAAGGTTTCGGTGGTACTTATGCGACACAGGAAAACTTCCGTCTCATGAGAGCAGCGCTGGATAAAGTTGGAGAAGAAGAAAAGAGATATATCCGTCTCTGTAACTACTGTTCCGGATTATGTATGCCGGAGATCGCAGCAATGGGTGCATTAGAGCGTCTGGACGTTATGCTGAATGATGCTTTATACGGTATCCTGTTCCGTGATATCAACATGCAGAGAACACTGGTTGACCAGTATTTCTCACGTATCATCAATGGTTATGCAGGCGTTATCATCAATACCGGTGAGGACAACTACCTGACAACCGCAGATGCTGTAGAGGAAGCACATACCGTACTTGCTTCCCAGTTCCTGAATGAGCAGTTCGCGCTGATGGCAGGTTTGCCGGAAGAGCAGCAGGGTCTTGGACACGCATTCGAGATTTCTCCGGATGTGGAAAACGGATTCCTGTATGAGCTGGCACAGGCTGAGATGGCAAGAGAAATCTTCCCGAAGGCACCATTAAAATACATGCCTCCGACAAAATTCATGACAGGAAATATCTTCCGCGGTCATGTACAGGATGCATTATTTAACGCAGTAACAATTATGACTGGACAGAAGATCCATTTGCTTGGTATGATGACAGAGGCGATCCACACACCGTTTATGTCTGACCGTGCACTGGCAATCGAGAATGCACAGTACATTTTCCGTACCATGAAAGATTTCGGCTCTGAACTTCAGTTCAAAGAAGGCGGAATCATCCAGTCCCGTGCAAACGAAGTACTTCAGAAAGCAACCGATCTGTTAGTAGAGATCGAGCATCAGGGTATGTTTGCAACACTGGAGCAGGGTATTTTCGCAGACATCAAACGTCCGAAAGATGGCGGAAAAGGTCTGGATGGCGTTGTAGTAAAAGATGATAATTACTTCAACCCGTTCATTACTCTGATGAAAAAGGAGGTCTAAGCGATGAGTGGACTTTACAATATGAGCAAGGCAGATTTCGATACAACTCTGGATCTGACCAAAATCAAACCATACGGCGACACCATGAATGACGGTAAAATGCAGATGAGTTTCACTTTACCGATCAAAGATGATGAGCGCGGAGAAGAAGCAGCAAGACAGCTTTGCAAACAGATGGGACTGGAAGATGTCAATGTGGCATATCACCATGCACTGGATACAGAATTTACGTTCTATGTTTGCTACGGCAGCTGCGTTCACACAGTAAACTACACAGACATCCATGTACAGACAGTGGAAGAAGAGACAATGTCTATGGATGAAGTGAATGAATATATCAAAGAGCACTTCGGCAGAAAGATCGTAGTAGTAGGTGCTTCCACCGGTACAGATGCACATACCGTAGGTATCGATGCTGTTATGAACCGAAAAGGATTTGCCGGACATTATGGTCTGGAGCGTTATGAGATGATCGAGGCATATAACCTTGGTTCTCAGGTTCCAAACGAAGAATTTATCGAGAAAGCAAAAGAGTTACATGCAGACGTACTGCTGGTATCTCAGACTGTTACTCAGAAAGATGTTCATATTCAGAACTTGACAAATCTGATCGAACTTCTTGAGGCGGAAGGACTTCGTGATAAATATATCGTATGCTGTGGTGGTGCCCGTATTACACATGAACTTGCAAAAGAGCTTGGATATGACGCAGGCTTTGGCGCAGGTAAATATGCAGATGATGTAGCAACATTTGCAGTAACAGACATGGTGAAGAGAGGATTTAAATAAATCATGAACAAGGGACGACTCATGGGGTGCTTGGCCCTCGTGGCCTCTGCATTCCTGTGGGCCACCGCTTACATAGCCGTAAAACAGTTGGTGGCAGAAGTGCCGCCGACTGTATTGCTGGCATTTCGATTTTCCTTCGCTGCGATCATACTCGCAGTGATCTGTATACCAAAATTCAAATATTACAGCAAAGATCTTCTGTTTTCAGGAATGAAAATGGGAACAGCAATGTTTTTTGAATTCTTTTTATTTACAGTTGCACTTCAGTATACATCGGCTTCCAAGTCATCGTTTATCATAGCATCTTATATTATCATACTTCCGATCGTGTATCTTATTATAAGAAGAAAGAAACCGACGGGCAGCGATGTACTTGCATCTGTAATCTGTATGGTTGGAATTTGTCTCCTCCTGGCAAACGGGCTGGATTCCTTCAATAAAGGTGATCTGCTCAGTGCAGGATGTGCACTTTCCTATGCGGTACACATTGTATACTCGTCGAAATTCAGCAAACAGTACGATGGTTGGCTGTTAAATCTGACACAGATGGGAACGGTGGCAGTGCTTGCGTGGATCGCGACACTGCTCAGCGGAAATTTCAGGGTGATCGGTACTATTTCATTACCGTTTGGTGCATTTTTCTTCCTTGCAATTTTCTGCTCCATTATTCCGTATTTTCTGTGTCTGTACGGTATGAAGCGGGTATCCACGACAACGAGTGGTATTTTGTTATCCTTTGAGAGTGTGTTTGCCACCTTACTGGCAGTACTTATGCTGGGGGATCCATTATACTGGCAGCTGGTTGTCGGAGGTTCTGTGATTATAGCCTCTTCGATCATATCGGAATTCTTTGCCAGCAGGGGAGCAAAAAAGAAGGCAGAGATTTCTGAAGCAAAGAACTGAAAGGGAAGTAGAAGTTCAAAAATCATGAAAGTAAACGTTGTAAATGGATTTTCAGATCATCCCAAAGGCGGAAATCCGGCAGGAGTTGTGTATCTGAGTGAAGAGTTAAATCAGGAAAAACAGTTTCCGTTGCATGAAAATATGCATGCCAAACAGCAGGCTCTGACAGAGACTCAGATGCAGCAGATTGCTGCAAAACTGCATTTCTCTGAAACCGCTTTTATCACTCGGTTGAATGACAGAAGTTTTGCCATTCGCTATTTTACCCCGGCAGCGGAAGTCCCATTGTGCGGTCATGCAACAATTGCATCTTTTTCTTATTTATATCAGAAAGGTGTGATTGCGGATGGTGTGTATGAACTTGTTACAAAGGAAGCGCATTTGTCGGTGGAGGTTTCAGCTGGAATTATCTGGATGGAGATGGATCAGCCGGAGATGGATCAGGTTCTGGATCAGCAGATGACAGAGCGAATCTGTAAGGCTTATGAACTCCGTACAGATGCACTGGATGAGCAACTAAAAGTCCGTATCGTGAAATCAGGTTTGAGAGATATTCATGTGTGCGTCAAAAGCAGAGAAGATCTGATGAATGCCGTACAGCATGAAGAAGATGTCCGCAAAATTTCAGAGGAACTGGATGTGGTAGGGGTACATATGTCCTGTCTGAATCTGCGGAACAAAGCAAAAAATTTAGAAAGTTGTGATACAGAAAGTGCGGAGATCACCGCATATTGCAGTAATTATGCACCGTTGTATGATATTCCGGAGGAATGTGCTACGGGAACATCCAATGGTGGTCTGACGTATTATCTGTATCAGATGGGTAGGATCAAAGAGAATCAGATCAACTGTTTTCTTCAGGGGGAACACATGAACCGGCCATCTAAGGTCTACACGAAAGTGCGGATACTGGAGGAAAAACCAACCGTGTGGGTTGGAGGCTGTGGTGTGATCTGCCAGGAAGGAATCGACCTGAAGATATAAGAAAACCAAATAAAAGTTAAGTAAGCGTAAAAGAACGTACCGGGAAAAACGAATTTTCCCCTGGTACGTTCTTTTTTTGCTTCGCAAATTATGTAGAAAAAGGTATATGGCACACTGATTGACAATTGTGGCATATATTTAGTAATAAGTGAATACTTTGGGAGCGCAGCAGAAGTTTGGACGGGGAACTTTGTAAAGAAGCGGTTTATTCCAATGATTATTATGATCTGATCCTGGATTATATCGGAGGATACTCATTGGGAGATCCGGAATGCATCATACAGGTGGATAATACGTATGATATCGGGTATTACAGCAGGGATCGGTCGCCGGAGCTGAACTTGCAGGATTATCCATATCTGACGATTCCGCATTGCCTGACACCGATGAATATGACAGCGCTGGAGGTCAGTGGGATTTTGCGTCTGCAAAATCCATCGGCACTGGATCTTCAGGGACAGGGCGTGCTCATTGGTTTTGTAGATACCGGTATCAATTACGAACATCCGGCTTTTCGAAATCAGGATGGGAGTACACGGATCATCGGCATCTGGGATCAGACCCGTCAGGACGGAACGCCGCCAAATGGTATGGTGTACGGTGCTTTTTACGGAGAGGAAGAGATTAATGGGGCATTGCAGGCGGAGCGCCCGGCAGAAATTGTACCGCAGCGGGATGAAAGCGGACATGGCACGTTTCTGGCAGGAGTGGCCTGCGGAAGTATGAATGCAGAAGCAGAATTTTCCGGAGCTGCACCGTTGGCAAAAATTGCTGTGGTGAAATGCAAACAGGCCAAACAATATCTGCGGGATTATTATTTTATCCCAGATGGAGTGGAGTGCTATCAGGAGAATGATCTGATGATGGGATTGGCCTGGCTGAACCGTTTTGCTTATGAGCAGCGTCTGCCACTGGTTTTGTGTGTGGGAATGGGTGGAAGTCTTGGAAGCCATGCGGGAGATGAGCCACTGTCGGTTATGTGCGATGAACTTGGAAGGCGCAGACAGAGGGCGGTGGTTGTCGCAGCAGGAAATGAGGCCAATCAGAGACATCACGAGCAGCGGGATAATCTGGTGCAGGGAGAGACAGAACGAATAGAACTTTCCGTGGGAGAACAAGTGAGGGGCTTTCAGCTGGAAATGTGGACGATGGTGCCGGAGATTTACCGGGTTTCGGTGCTGTCTCCCACCGGGGAACGCCTGCCGGATCTGGTGGCGCGTCCGGGAAATCGTCAGGAATATATGTTTTTATTTGAGCAGACGAAGCTGACGGTGGAGTATGCCATCGTTGGAACGAGAAACAGCATGCAGCTGATCGCACTGCGGTTTGAAACACCTATGGCCGGAATCTGGACCGTGGAAATACAGGCTGAACTGGTACTGAGAGGAACTGTCTTTTGCTGGCTGCCGTTATCTGTATTCTTAAGTGGAGACGTGTTTTTTCTGCGATCGATTCCGGATACCACCATTACA
>Ga0129310_1002760_pt1 | contig 12380 bp, 10 predicted proteins | sample Go1ome_2_FD_94433 | JGI IMG/M metagenome (GOLD analysis project Ga0129310, IMG submission 94433) | Western lowland gorrila individual fecal microbial communities from Wisconsin, USA - Go1022A metagenome | ecosystem: Host-associated > Mammals > Digestive system > Large intestine > Fecal | place...
CATCGTAGTTGCGGATGCCCTTGCCGCCGCGCGCGGTGATACGGTAGGTGTCGATCTCAGAGCGGCGGCCCTTGCCGTTCTCGGTCACGGTGGGCACCGTGCCGCCTTCGCGGCAGATGCAGACGCCGATGACTTCATCGCCCTCGGCCAGCTTGATGGCGCGGACGCCATGGCCTCCGCGGCCCATGGGACGGGCATCCTCTTCATTGAAGCGGATGGCCTGGCCGTTGCGGGTGGCAACGATCAGCATGTCGTGGCCGGAGGTCAGGCGGGTCCATGCCAGAGAGTCACCCTCGTTCAGCGCGATGCCGATGAGGCCGCTCTTGCGGATGTTGGCGTACTGCTCCAGCGGGGTGCGCTTGATGAGGCCCTGCTTGGTGACCATGGTGACGAAACCGCCCTCCTGATCTGCATCTGTATGCTGGCAGAGCATGTTGGTGACCTTTTCGCCCTCGGCCAGCTGCAGCAGGTTGACAATGTTGGTGCCCTTGCTGGTACGGCTGCCCTCGGCGATGGTATAGCCTTTCTGGCGGAAGAGGCGGCCCTTATCGGTGACAAAGAGGACATAATCGTGGGTGGAGCCGACGAACATCTCCTGCACGATGTCTTCTTCCTTGCGGGTCATGCCGGAAATGCCGCGGCCGCCGCGCTTCTGGGCCTGATAGGTGGCCTTGAGCTGGCGCTTGATATAGCCTGCCTCGGTGAGGGTATAGACGCACTGCTCCTCGGCGATGAGGTCTTCGATATCCACCTCGCCGCTGACGGTCTCGATCTCGGTGCGCCGCTCGTCACCAAACCGCTTCTTCATCTCCAGCAGCTCGTTCTTGACGATCTCCAGCACCCGGGCGTCGTTGGCCAGGATATCTTCCCAATCCTCGATCTTTGCCTGCAGAGCACCCAGCTCTTCCTCGATCTTTAAAATTTCGAGGCCGGCCAGACGGCCCAGCTGCAGTTTGACGATGGCGTCTGCCTGCGGGTCATCAAAGCCGAACTGCTCCATGATGGCAGCCTTTGCCTCCGACATGCCGCCCTTGCAGGCGCGGATGGTGGCGATCAGCTCATCCACGATGTCGGTAGCCTTTTTCAGGCCCTCCAGGATATGGGCGCGCTCCTTGGCCTTTTTCAGGTCATACTGGGTACGGCGGCGGACGATCTCGTCCTGGAACTCGACGTACTTCTGGATCATCTGCTTCAGGGTCAGGATCTTGGGCACCTTGTGGTCAATGGCCAGCATGATGACACCCACGGTATCCTGCAGCTGGGTATACTGGTACAGCTGGTTCAGCACCACCTGGGGGTTGGCGTCCTTGCGGACGTCAATGACGATCCGCATTCCCTTGCGGTTGGTCTCATCGTTCAGGTCGCTGATGCCCTCAATGCGCTTGTCTTTTACGAGGTCCGCAATGTTCTCAATGAGGCGTGCCTTGTTGACCATATAGGGGATCTCGGTGACGATGATCTGGGCGCGGCCGTTCTTCTTTTCCTCAATGGTGGCGCGGCCGCGCAGGGTGATCTTGCCGCGGCCGGTGGCGTAGGCGGCACGGATGCCGCTGCGGCCCATGATGATGCCGGCAGTGGGGAAGTCCGGGCCCTTGATATACTCCATCAGGCCGGGCAGGTCGATGTCCGGGTTGTCGATATAGGCCACACAGCCGTCAATGACCTCGCCCAGGTTGTGGGGCGGGATGTTGGTGGCCATACCAACCGCAATGCCCTGGCTGCCGTTGACCAGCAGGTTGGGGAAGCGGCTGGGCAGGACGCTGGGCTCTTTCTTGGTCTCATCAAAGTTGGGGTCCCAGTCGATGGTGTCCTTGTCGATATCGGTCAGCATCTCCACGGCCATCCGGCTCATGCGGGCCTCGGTGTAACGGTAAGCAGCCGGGGGGTCGCCATCGACCGAACCAAAGTTACCCTGGCCATCCACCAGCGGGTAGCGCAGGGAGAAATCCTGTGCCAGACGGACCATCGCGTCGTAGACCGACGCGTCGCCGTGGGGGTGGTAGGAGCCCAGCACGGCACCAACGGTGTCGGCGGACTTGCGGTAGGGGTGGCTGGGATCGTTGCCACGCTCATGCATGGTGTAAAGGATGCGGCGGTGGACCGGCTTCAGGCCGTCCCGCACGTCCGGCAGGGCACGGGCCACGATGACCGACATGGAGTAATCCAGAAAGGCTGTCTCGATCTCTTTCTTGACATCCCGAATGATCATCTTGGTACCGCTGCCCGGTATCATCACATAATCTTCTTCCATTTGTTCCTCCGTGTATTTCTACAGGTTAAACGTCCAGTTTCGCGTACTGGGCGTTGGTCTCAATGAAGCGGCGGCGGGGCTCGACCTGATCGCCCATCAGGATGGTGAATGCCTCGTCGGCCTTTTCCGCGTCCTCAATGGTGATGCGGACGATGACGCGGTTCTCGGGGTTCATGGTGGTCTCCCACAGCTGCTCGGGGTTCATCTCACCAAGGCCTTTGTAGCGGTTGATCTTGGCACCCGGCATTTCCTGGGAAAGGACAGCCATTTCGGCGTCATTGTAGGCGTACTTGATGGTGTTGCCTTTCTGCACCTTGAACAGGGGCGGTTGGGCAACATACACATGGCCCTGCTCAATGAGGGGGCGCATATAGCGGAAGAAGAACGTCAGCATCAGGGTGCAGATGTGAGAACCATCGACATCGGCATCGGCCATGATGAAGACTTTGTCATAGCGCAGCTTGGTGATATCAAATTCTTCGCCAATGCCGCAGCCCAGGGCCAGCACAACAGGCATCAGCTTATCGTTGCCGTAAATGCGGTCGGCACGGGCTTTTTCCACGTTGAGCATCTTGCCCCACAGGGGGAGGATCGCCTGGATGGCCGAGTCACGGCCCATCTTGGCGGAGCCGCCTGCGGAATCACCCTCGACGATGAAGATCTCGGTGCGGGAGGGGTCTTTCTCGCGGCAGTCGGCCAGCTTGCCGGGCATCCGGCTGGTCTCCAGCGCGCTCTTGCGGCGGACCAGCTCACGGGCCTTTTTGGCCGCGGCGCGGGCACGGGCCGCCTGGGTGGCCTTTTCAAAAATGGCCTTGGCCACACCGGGGTTCTCCTCAAAGAACTCCATCAGCTTGGTATAGACCATATTGGAGACAAGGGTACGGATCTCGGTATTGCCCAGCTTTGCCTTGGTCTGGCCCTCAAACTCGGCCTCCTGCAGCTTGACGGAGATGACGCAGATGAGGCCCTCGCGGACATCGGAGCCGGAGAGGTTTTCATCCTTGTCTTTCAGCAGGCCGTGGCTGCGGCCGTAATCGTTAAACACGCGGGTCAGGCTGGTGCGGAAGCCCTCTTCGTGGGTGCCGCCGTCCGGAGTGTTGACGTTGTTGGCAAAGCTCAAAACCAGCTCATTGTAGCTGGAGTTGTACTGCAGGGCGATTTCCGCCATGCCGCGATCGGTCTGGCCCTTGAGGTAGATGACATTGGGGTGGAGCACTTCGAGGTTGCGTTTCTCGTTGAGGTAGGTGACAAAGCTCTTGATGCCGCCCTCATAGCACATGACCTCGGTGCGGTAGCAGGGCTCGCCCTCCTGGCCGTCCTCCAGCACGGGGGTGTAGAGCTCCCGCTCATCGGTCAGGGTGATCTTGACGCCCGCGTTCAGGAAGCTCTCTTCCCGCAGGCGCTTTTCCAGCGTCTCAAAGTTGTAAACGGTGGTGTCCTTGAACATCTCCGGGTCCGGCTTGAACGTGACGCGGGTGCCGGTGACACCGGGGTCCACGGTGCCGACGGTCTTGAGGGGGCCGTCCGGGTCGCCGCGGCGGAACGTCTGCTCGTACTCGTGGCCGTCGCGGCGGACATTGACAGTCAGCCACTCGGAGCAGGCGTTGACGACGGAAGCGCCGACGCCGTGCAGGCCGCCGGCCACCTTATAGCCGGAATTCTCGCCGCCGAACTTGCCGCCGGCGTGGAGGATGGTGTAAACAACGGTGACAGCGGGCAGGCCGGTATCCGCCTGGATATCCACGGGGATGCCGCGGCCGTTATCCGTGACCTGAATGATGTTGTCCTTGAGGATCTTGACCTCAATGTGGTTGCAGTAGCCGGCCAGCGCCTCGTCGATGGCGTTGTCCACGATCTCATAGACCAGATGGTGCAGGCCGCGCTCGCCGGTGGAGCCGATATACATGCCCGGGCGCTTGCGCACCGCTTCCAGGCCTTTCAGGACCTGGATCTCACTGGCGTTATACTCGTGGTCCGTGGCGGTTTCCGCGTTGGTGCTGGTGATAATTTCCTCTGCCATTTCCTTTCTCCCTTTTGTTTCAGATTTTTCAAACCAAACTGAAAACGCAGGAGCATCCGCTCCGCGTGTTGATAACTATTTGTATAATCATTTTTTTGCCCGGATGGCTTCCACGCCCTCGGGCAGGGGCCGTTCCGCACGCCGTTTCAGCGCGGCGGGGGACAGCTCCGAAAGATAGACCGTGTCCACCGGGGCATCGGCCAGCACATAGCTCTGGGGCAGCTCATCCGAGAGGCTGACCACCGCCCCATGCTTCTGGGCGTAATTGAGGAACTCCCGCCCCCGGGGAGAGATGGTGGTCGTCTCCAGATTGAAGATGCCGATGACGTCCCGGTCGTTCAGGACATAATCCCGCCCCAGATGAAGATACATACAAGCCTCTTTTCTGACGCGCCCTCTCAGGCGCTGACGCGCGAGCCAGGTCTTATGCCTTGCTCAGGACACCGCCGTTCATCCGGTAGACCTCGCCGTCCGTTTTGAGGAACGCGGTGTCGTCACAGCTGGTAACGAATGTCTGCTTTTCCCGCATCCGGGTCAGCAGATACTGCTTGCGGCCATCGTCCAGCTCACTGAGCACATCGTCCAGCAGCAGCACCGGGTGTTCCCCGGTAATGGACGCAGCCGCTGCCGCTTCCGCCATTTTCAGGCTCAGGACGACGCTCCGCTGCTGTCCCTGGCTGGCAAACACTCTGGCGGGCTGGCCGTCCAGCAGCAGCTCCAGATCTTCCCGGTGGGGGCCGCAGAGGCTCTGCCCGGCCCGGAGCTCTTCGGCCTGGCGCGCCTTGAGCAGAGCCGCCAGACCGCCCGGCTCAAACTGGGCCGCATACCGCAGGGTGAGCCGTTCGGCTCCCCGGGAAAGCTCCTCATAATTGGCGCAGGCCAGCGGAGCCAGCTTGGCAAGGTACGCCCGCCGCCGCTGCTGGATGGCCTCGCCCTGGAGGGCAAGCTCATTGTTCAGCACTTCCAGCAGGGCTGCTTTTTCCGCATAGGGGCGCTCCGGCGCAGTGGAAGAGCGGCGCAGCAGCGCGTTTTTCTGCTGCAAGGCCCGGACATAGCGGCGGTAGATGGTCAGGTAGCCGGGGTAAAGCTGGCAGAGGGCAGCGTCCAGAAATTTTCGCCGCCCCTCCGGCGCGCCCTTGACCAGGCTCAGATGCCCGGGGTCAAAGACGACAGCCGGAAAGCTGCCTGCCAGGCTTGCGGCCCGCTTGGGCGGTGCTCCGTTTACCGAGGCGGTCCGGCCCGGGCGTGGGGAATCCGGTGTGCCGATGGTCAGGCGGACACGGGTCGGGTCATCCGGCTCCTGTTCGTCTTTTTGTGCACGCTGGGTGGACGCTTCCAGTACCGCGAACGGTTCGCCCCGGCGCACCAGCTCGGCATCCTTGCCGCCCCGGAAGCTCTTGCCGCCGGTGAGCAGCCAGATGGCCTCCAGCAGGTTCGTCTTCCCCTGGCCGTTGTTGCCGCAGAGGACCGTCAGCTCCCGGCCGGGGGTAAGGCTGGCGGAAGCGATGTTCCGGTAATTCTGGACTTCAAGTGAGAGCAGACGCATTTACTGCCCCTGCCCGACTTCGACACTCTGGCCGTCCAGCTCCACCACATCGCCCGCGCGGCACTTTTTGCCCCGCATGGTGCAGACTTCGCCGTTGACTTTGACGGCCCCGCCCTGCACCAGCTCTTTGGCCTCGCCGCCCGTCTCGCACAGGCCGGCGTATTTCAGCAGGGCGTCCAGCTTGATAAATTCCGTATGGATGAGAATTTTCTGCATAATGTTGCCTCTTAATCGTTCTTGAAGCGGACGGGCAGGACCAGGTACAGGAAGTCATTGCCCTCAGCAGGCAGGACCTTGACCGGGCTCAGGGGGCCGCTGATCTCCATTTTGACCTGCTCGGTCCGGGCGTTGCGGAGCGCGTCCAGCAGGTAACGGTTATTGAAGCCGATCTCCACCTCTTCGCCCTCGCACTCGGCGCGGAACTCATCGACGACGCGGCCCAGGTTGGTCTGGCAGCGGACGACGACTTTACCATTTGTAAAACTGATGCGGAGGGGATTTTTTAAACGCTCTGTAATAATCAGAGAGGCGCGCTCGATGGTCTCGATGAACTCTTTTGTGTCCAAAGTCACCCGTGTCCGGCTGCCGGAGGGGATGACATTGTGGTAGTTGAGGAACTCGCCCTCGATCAGGCGGCTCATGATGGTGTAACCGGCAGTCATGAAGACCACATAGCGGCGGTTGGCGCAGATATGCACCAGCTCCTCGTCATCGTTGGGCAGCAGGTGGGCCACTTCGGTCATGGTCTTGCTGGGCACGATGATCCGGATGTCCTTGACGGCAGTGACCGGCCGCTCGACGATGGCCAGGCGGTAGCCGTCCAGGGCTACGATGGTCAGCTTGTCGGGCTCGATCTCAAACAGCTCGCCGGTATGGGCCGGTTTTTTCTCGTCCTGGCTGACAGCATACAGGGTACGGTCGATCATGTCCCGCAGCACGCCAGTGGGGATGGTCAGGGTCTCCTCGGCGCCGGTATTGGGAAGCTCGGGGAAATCGGTCGCCGCCATGGACTGGATCTCAAACTGGGCAACACCACTCTGGATCGTGGTTTTTCCGTTGTCAGCGGACTGAATGGTGATCTGGCCGGCAGGCATCCGGCTGATCATGCTGCTGAGCAGCTTCGCGTTCAGCACGATCTCACCGGGCTCTTTGACGTTGGCCTCAATGGTGGTCACGATGCCCATTTCGAGGTCGTAGCCGGTCAGTGTCAGCTGGAACCCCTCGGCTTTGAGTAAAATGCCCTCCAGTACGGGGATAGTAGAGCGCAGGGTGACTGCTTTGGAAACGCCGTCAATGGCCGCGCTCAGGAGGGTCTTGTCGCAGATGATGTTCAACTTGGTTTCTCTCCTTTTTTCGGATGGTATCGGAGAAAGCTGCCCCAAAAGCGGTGGACATTTTCTCTCGATCTATATTGAACTTGTTGTAGTAACCGTAGTAGGGAGTGGGGAACTTGTGGAAAACTCCGGAATGTCTTGGCGGGATGCCGGGGTTTTGGTTTCCACGGGTTTGTGAATCGGGTGTGAAAGAAATGTTGAAATGGGAAAGCCGCGGGTTCTTTCCACTTCCCATGTGGAATCTGGACGTTGAATGTTGAAAACTCCGTGGAAAGAGTGGAAAGATTCGGCCCAAAACCACTATATCTTGTTCTGTTTTGCACCAATTGTGCGTAAAACTCCCCATATTTTGGGTTTTATCCCCTTTAAAAGTCGGACTTTTCAGCCCGTGCGGGTGTCAGGCCTTGACGTTTTTGATGATGTCACTGACCGTCTCCCGCAGATGCTGGTCATTCTTCATGTCCCGCTCCATGGTCTTGAGGGAGTAGACGATGGTGGAATGATCGCGGCCCGAGAACTCCCGGCCGATCTCTTCCATGCTCATCCCGGTGACTTCGCGCAGGATGTAGATGGCCACGCGGCGGGCGGAGGCCACGTTGGCGTTCCGCTTGGTACCCCGGATGTCGGCAGGGGAGACGTTGAACGTGCGGGAAACCTCGCCCACGATCTTCTCGATGGTGACGGGCACGGGCTGGGTCTCGTTGAGGATGTCCTTGATGGCGTTCTGTGCCACACTGATGACAGGCTGGATGCCCTCCAGCATGTAGTAGGCGTTGAGCTTTTTGACAGCGCCCTCCAGCTGGCGGATGTTGTTTTTCAGGTGGTTGGCGATGAACTCGGCCACGTCCTCGGGCAGATCCAGGTGGAGCAGCTCGGCCTTGCGCTTGACGATGGCAACGCGGGTCTCAAAATCCGGCGGCTGGACATCGGCGGTCAGGCCCCACTCAAAGCGGGTGCGCAGACGCTCTTCCAGGCTCTTGATCTCCTTGGCCGGGCGATCAGAGGCGATGACGATCTGCTTGTGGGCATCGTGCAGGGAATTGAACGTGTGGAAGAACTCTTCCTGGGTGGACTCCTTGCCGGCGATGAACTGGATATCGTCCACCAGCAGCAGGTCGGCCACGCGGTATTTCATCCGGAAGTCCTCGGTGCTGCCGGCGCGGATGGCGGCGATCAGCTCGTTGGTGAACTGCTCGCAGGTGACGTACATGATGACAAAATCGGGGTGGGTGCGCTTGATCTCGGTCTGGATGGCCGTCAGCAGATGGGTCTTGCCCAGGCCGGAGCCGCCGTAGATGAACAGCGGGTTATAGGCCCCGGAGGGGTTGGCGGCAACCGCCTGCGCCGCAGCAAACGCAAACTGGTTGGAAGGGCCTTTGATGAAGTTTTCAAACGTGAACTCATAGTTGCCCTGGGGGGAGGCGGGGTTGGCCTCGTACTGCTGGGCAAGCACCACCTCGTGGGGCGGGGTGCTGGGCACCACCAGCGTGATGTCCACATCAAAGCCCAGCACGGTCTTAAAGGCTTCCTTGAGCAGGCCAAGGTAGCGGTCCGTGACAATCTTGCAGATAAAATCGTTCCGCACCGAAAGGGTGATGTGGCTCGAGTCCTTAAAGCTGATGGGCTCGAGGCCGTCGATATAGAGATTATAAGTCGGCTCGGCCATCTGCGTTTTGCAATAGGCCTGGGCGGCTTCTAAAACGTCCTTGAAAGAATCCATAAAACATCCACTCCATTGAAGTTTTCAACAATGCTGCTGATACCAGGTTAGTATACCACAAAAATCTCCCTGCGTCTATATTACTATAAGGTAATTTATAATACATAAGAAAAGACGCATCTGCGCCTTTGTGCGGCCCTTGTGGGAGTACACGAAAAAGAGCACAAGATGTTGTGGATGAAAAGTTTTCCACGGGAAACGGGTGAAAAAGTTGAAAGATTTTTCACAGCCGTTTTTCAAAAAAGTTTGCAGGAAAGAGAAAAAAATGCTTGACAGAATGGGATAGTGTGCGATATACTGTTGAATTGCAAGCCTGTCCCCATTTGGGACTCACAGAATGACCCCAATCAGGGGACGAGTTTTTACGGAGGATACAAAACCATGAAGAGAACTTTTCAGCCCAAGAAGCGTCAGCGCAAGGAAGTTCATGGCTTTCTGACCCGCATGAGCACCAAGAACGGCCGCAAGGTCATCAATGCTCGTCGTGCAAAGGGCCGCAAGAGCCTGACTGTCTGATCTGAGCCCGCGTGGCAATGGGTCAGCGCAGAACTGAACATGCGCAAAAGACCGCTGATATTGAATTGGCGGTCTTCTTTTTTATCCAATTGTGCGTTTTAACTAAAAAGTTTCGCAAGAATTGTACCAGAAAAACGCCCGGACAGACTTTCCTTGCGGGCGTTTTTTTGCTATACTGACAAATGAGCTTTGCCTTTGTGCAGGGCTTGTTTGATTCTCGAAGAGGGAGGCGCCAACAAATGCGCTATCGTCCCATCCGCCGCAACGCGGAGTTTGGCCGCGTGTATGCCCGCGGCAAGTCTTATGTCAACCCGGCGCTGGTGCTCTACGTCCTCAAAACACGGGGCAAAAAGACCCGCGTGGGCCTGACGGCCACCAAAAAGATCGGCCACGCCGTCCAGCGCAACCGCGCCCGCCGCGTGATGAAAGCCGCCATTGACGAGCATCTGGATTACAACATCGGCGGCTATGACCTCATCTTTGTGGCCCGGGGCATGACCCCCCGCCTCAAGAGCTGGCAGCTCTCCAGCGTGGTGGCCAAACTGTTTGCCCAGGCCGGCCTGCCGGATAAGGCAAAGCAGCCGGGTGCCAAGCCCCCTGCCACGGTCCCCCCGGCCCATAAGCCGGAAAGCAAGTGAACCCGCTCTCGGCATGGTCCCGCCGTGCCCTGTGCGTGCCCATCCGCTGGTATCAGAAGTGGATCAGCCCGGGACTGGGGCGCAACTGCCGTTTTACCCCCTCCTGCAGCCAGTATGCCATCGAGGCCATCCAGATCCACGGCTGCATCAAGGGGCTGCTGCTGGCCGCTGCCCGCATTGCCCGGTGCAACCCGCTGGGCCGCTGGGGCTACGACCCCGTGCCGGAGCCCGGCCGCTGGCGCAACCCGGCCCGGAAGCTTTCTCCGGCCAGACTGTTTTCCACAAGACACGGAAAATAAGTGGAAAACAAACCTCTCCGTCACGCCTGCGGCGTGCCACCCGTTCCCCCTTCGGCACTTACGTGCCACCTCCCCCGGCCGGGGGAGACTTTCCGAACAGGGGAGGCTGAGCGGAAAGGCAATTCAAATTTGCTTCTTGTGACGCGCTGCGCTGTGGACAGGCGTCCTTCGATAAAAATAACCGCTCCGCGCCACAGACGGGGCAGAATGGACGAAGCTATGAACCCTTTATACATCCTCGGCGTGCCACTCGGTTATGTGATGGAGTGGATCTACAAGCTGATCCCCAACTACGGCTGGGACATCATCCTCTTCACCCTGCTCATCAACATCGTGAAGACCCCCCTCCAGCTCAACCAGCAGAAAAACACCGTCCGGATGTCGGCATTCCAGCCGATGATCGCGGACATCCAGAAAAAGTACAAGGATAAGCCCGAAAAGCAGAATGAAGAGATCATGAAGCTGCAGCAGGACTTCGGCTACAACCCCATGTCCGGCTGTGCCCCCATGCTCATCAACTTCCTGGTCATGTTCGGCGTTATCGAGGTCGTGTACCGCCCGCTGCAGCGCATCTTCCACATCGGTACCGCTGCCATGAACGCGGCTGGTGATGCCTTGACGGCCCTGGGCATCGGCTTTACCACTGTTACCCGCGACACCAACATCATCGCGCAGGTCATGGCGGGCGAGTCCACCGTGACCAGCGCCTTTACCGCCGACCAGGTCAGCACCATCACCGAGTTTGGCCAGCACATGGATTTCTTTGGCATCGACCTGACCCGTGTGCCTCAGTATAACCTCTCGGCCGATAACCTGCCCCTGCTGATTCTCCCCATCCTGGCCATCGTTACCATGTTCATTTCCACCCACATCAGCATGAAAGCCTCCGGCCAGCAGATGCAGGGCAGCATGAAAGCGACCATGTATATGATGCCCCTGATGTACCTGTTCTTCTGCTTTACCGTGCCCTGCGCGTTCTCTCTGTACTACGTCATTTCCAACGTCATCATGACCGTGCAGACCCAGGTCATGCGCAAGATCTACGACCCCGAAAAGGTCAAGGAAGAGGTCATGGCTGGGATCGCCGCCCACCGCAAGGAGCAGAAGCGCGGTGTGAAGAGCACTACCCTCAAGGTCAAGGACGAAAAGACCGGTGAGGTCGTGGAAAAGAATGTCTCCGCCAGTGAGATGAACAAGCGCCGCCTGGAGTATGCCCGCCAGCTGGACGAGGAAAAGTACAAGGATGAGCGCACGGTCCCGCTGAGCGAGCTGGAAAACAAAAAGGAGGACTGACCGTATTATGATCCGTACTCAGGAAGCAACCGGCAAGACGGTTGACGAAGCCCGCGCCAACGCCTGCGCCAAGCTGGGCGTGCAGGCCGACGATATCAACGTGAGCTATGAAGTGCTGGAAATGCCCCAGAAGACGGGCTTTCTGGGCCTGAAGCTGACCCCCGCCAAGGTCCGCGTGACCGTGGAGGAGGCAGACCCCGTTCCCGCGGCACCCGTGGTGGAAGAAAAAGCTGCTCCGGCTCCCGTGGCCGAGGAGCCCAAGGCAGAGGAGAAGACCCCTGTGGAGGAAGCTCCCGCCGCCCCTGCAGCAGAAGAAGCTCCCGCCGCGCAGCCCGTGGAAGAGGCGGCGGCAGAGGCTGCCCCTGCTGAGGGCGAAGAGGTGGAAGTGCCCATCCATATCGAAGAGAACAACAAGGTCAAGGCCGCTGTGGACTATCTGCGTGAGGTCATCGCGCGGATGGGCGTGGAGAACGTGACATTCAGCGCCGTGCAGAAAGGCGAGGCTACCATCATCCGTCTGGATGGCGAGAAGCTGGGTGCTCTGATCGGCCGCCGCGGCGAGACCATGGAGAGCCTGTCCTATCTGGCAAGCCTGGTGGCCAACCGCCTGGAGGGCGATTACATCAAGCTGGGCCTGGATGTGGCCGGCTACCGTGATAAGCGCGAGAGCGACCTGACCGCTCTGGCACAGCGCATTGGTGCCAAGGTCCGCAAGACCGGCCGCAGCTTTGCCATGGAGCCCATGAACCCCTATGAGCGCCGC
>Ga0129310_1002762_pt1 | contig 12365 bp, 11 predicted proteins | sample Go1ome_2_FD_94433 | JGI IMG/M metagenome (GOLD analysis project Ga0129310, IMG submission 94433) | Western lowland gorrila individual fecal microbial communities from Wisconsin, USA - Go1022A metagenome | ecosystem: Host-associated > Mammals > Digestive system > Large intestine > Fecal | place...
AAGCCATGCCCTCCGCAGTTTGAACTTGTGCGCGATAGTTATGAGGCGGGCGATATCACCCGCAGCCAGGCGGCAAAGCGCCTGGGTGTGTGCGTGGGGACGTTCGATCGCTGGATGCGCGAGGCGGGTTAGGAGATGGCAGCCCTGTCGCTTCTTGTTGCGATTCAATTTTTGCTACAACGACACTGCTATTTAGACTACACTCGCTCATATTTAAAAAGACGGAGGTTGGCCTTTGGCACACACGAAGCAAATAATCGGCTGGACCGCGATCGTTCTGTTCGCTGCGACGCTGGCGGGCATCTGGGTGCTGACGGAGCAAAACGCGGTGCAGACGTCGTTGTTGAGCGAGTCCACCGCGCGTGTGGTGGAGGGCCAGGCTGCGGGTGTTCAAGCTGCCGGCATCGCAGGTGAAACTCAGGCGGGGGACGGCATGGCTGAGGGCGCCGATTCGGCTGCCTCGGCTGTCCAGTCTGGTCGACTTGCTTCCATTCGCATGTGGGTAGGCACAAACGTCCGTCGCGTCGCCCATACCGTAGAGTTTTTCTTCGTCGGATTGTTCGCTTCGGTGATCGTGGTTTGCTTTTCCAGGCGTCCGTGGAGTGTATGCTCCCGTTGCGTGCCCGTGCTGCTCTTTTGCGCTACCTGCTCCGTTGGCGACCAGGTGCATAAGATTTTTGTTCCCGGCAGACATTTCGACATGATCGACTTGGGCTTCGATGCTGCGGGCTATATCACCGCGATGCTGCTGGTATTGCTGATCGCCGCATGGGTACACCACGTGACGCGCCCCATCGGCGCCCACGCGAGGCGCTAGCCGGTAACAAACCCGTTTCTGATAGGGCTGACTCGTTGAATCATTTTGTGTCGCACTTATTTCTGAGCGGTCGGATTTGAGGGGCGAGCGGTAGAGCACTCGTCCATAGTGCGCCACGATGCGGCACAATGTACCGCAAAAGAAGTTCTAACACGGTACGAATGGTTCGTTGGTCTTTAATTCTTCTCAACGGAGGTGTTTGAGATGGCAAACGGATTGCTTTTGCGGCTTCGAGAGCGAGAGCTCAGCGCGAGCCCGGCGGAGCGCAATGTCATCGCATTTGTGAGCGCTCATCCGCACGAGGTGGTCGGGTTGTCCGTCCGCGGTCTTGCCGATGCCACGTTCTCCTCGCCCTCGAGCATTTTGCGTTTTTGCAAACGCTTGGGCTTTGCGGGCTATAAGGAGTTCCAGCGTGAGCTGATTGCCGAGCTTGCGCTCTTGGGTGACAAGAAAGACGTTGCCCTCGAGGACATCTCCATGGATGACAGTGTCGAGCGTATCGTGGGGAAGGTGATGAAAAGTAACGTACGAACGATCGAAGCGACAGCGCGAACGCTCGATTACACCGTCTTGGAGCGATGCGCGGCCTATCTTAAGCGGGCGCGCGCGGTCAATCTGTTTGGTATCGGTGCCTCTCGTTTGGTTGCGCACGATCTGGCGCAAAAGCTCATGCGTGTCGACAAAGAGTGCCATCTGTACGATGACTGGCACGACCAACTCTTGTGCGCCAAGAACATGCATGAGGGCGATATTGCAATCGCCTTTAGCTATTCGGGCTTGACGCAAGAGGTGCTGGACTGCACCGCGGAGGCTCAACGCCATAACTGTCCCGTTGTGGCCGTAACCAAAGTAGATGGCTCGTCCAAGCTCGCAACCATGGCAGATGCTGTGCTCGGCGTCGCCGCAAGTGAGCCGCTGGTCCGCAGCGGTGCCATGGCCTCGCGTATGGCCCAGCTCATGGTCGTCGACGCTCTGTACGCCGCTTACGTTGCAAGCGATTACGAACGGGCGACGCATGTCATTAAGCAAAACTACATCGAGAAACAGGAAAGATGAGGTGAATGAATTGCTCGATTTAACGAAGTTCACGACCGAACAGCGAAACCAGCGAACGATGGATCTCGACACGATGACGTCGCTGCAGATCGTCACGACGATGAACGATGAAGACCTTCACGCCGTCCAGTCGGTCACGAAAGTGCTGCCTCAGGTTGCCACGGCAATCGACTGGGCTGTTGAGGCACTCGAGCGCGGCGGGCGCGTCTTTTACATGGGTGCTGGAACCAGCGGCCGCTTGGGCGTGCTCGATGCTTCGGAGTGCCCGCCCACGTTTGGCGTGTCACCCGATCTGATTGTCGGGCTCATTGCCGGAGGCGAGACGGCGTTTATCAAGGCAGTCGAAGGTGCCGAGGATAGCGAGGAGCTTGGTGCGAGCGACCTGCGGGGGCGTGGGCTCTCGGACAAGGATCTTGTCGTTGGCCTGGCGGCGAGCGGTCGTACTCCCTATGTGGTGGGCGGCCTTGTATACGCCAAGGCAACTGGGTGCAAGACGATCGCAATTGCCTGCAACCAAGGGTCGAAGATCGGGGAGAGCGCAGATCTTGCCATTGAACCCGTGCCCGGTCCCGAGGTGCTTACCGGCTCAACGAGGCTCAAGGCGGGAACGGTCCAAAAGCTCATTCTCAACATGATCTCGACCGGTGCCATGGTCAAGATCGGCAAGGTATACCAAAACCTGATGGTCGACGTGCAGCAGACGAACGAGAAGTTGGTGGTGCGCGGCCAGAACATCGTGATGGAGGCGACCGGCTGCACGCGCGAGCGCGCTGTCCAGGCGCTAGCAGATGCCGGTGGCCACGTTAAGACCGCTATCGTTTCGGTGCTGCTGGATTGTGATGCCGAGCAGGCTGCGACGGCTCTTGAGCGGGCGCGCGGTCATGTTCGTGCTGCGGTGAGCAGTCATCAGAAAGACGATTTCCACGCGCAGTAGGCGCACGGTGTGAGCTGCCACAACATTCGCGCTGCACATTCAATACAAGGAGGAGTTATGACGAACAAAGAGCTGGCCCAAAAGCTGCTGGACCTTTTGGGCGGTAAAGACAACGTGCTGGCAAACGCGGCGTGCATGACACGCCTGCGCGTGACCGTCAAATATGCGGGCAACGTCGACACAGAGGGTATTAAGGCACTCGATGGCGTAATGGGCCTGGTTGAGGACGATACCATGCAGATCGTGCTGGGTCCGGGCAAGGTGAATAAGGTGCTCGAGGAGTTCTCCAAGCTCACCGGTCTTGCGAAGGGTGTTGCCGACGAAAACGTGGTCGACGCCGCGGCCACAAACAAGGCTGCGCAGAAGGCCAAGTACGAGTCCAAGCCGGTTCAGGCCTTCCTCAAGAAGATTTCCAATGTCTTCGTCGCCCTGCTTCCCGGCATCATTGCGGCCGGCCTCATCAACGGTATCTGCAACGTCATCAATGTCTCGACGGCGGGCGCGCTTGCAGGTGAGTGGTGGTACCAGGGCATTCGTTCCATGGGCTGGGCCCTCTTTGCCTATCTGCCCATCTTGGTGGGCTATAACGCGGCGCGTGAGTTTGGTGGCTCCGCTGCGTTGGGCGGCATCGCCGGTATGATGTGCATCGCCAACAGTGCCATGCCCCTGCTTGCGCCTGGCGCGGCTGATCCTGCCACCGCCATTCTGCTGCCGCTCACCAATGCGCAGTACAACCCCGCTGCAGGCGGTATGATCGCGGCTCTCATCGCCGGTGCCTTCTTTGCCTGGATGGAGCGCCAGATTCGCAAGGTTATGCCCAACGCGCTCGACACGTTCCTGTCTCCGCTGTTGGTGCTCATCATCGGTGCCTTTGCCCTGATGCTTGTCATCCAGCCGGTCGGCGCCTGGCTGACGACGGCGATCTTTAGCGTCCTCACCTTCATCTTCGAGAAACTGGGCGTTCTGGGCGGCTATATCCTGTCGGCAGGCTTCTTGCCGCTGGTGTCCGTTGGCTTGCATCAGGCGCTTACGCCGATCCACGCGATGCTCAACGATCCCGACGGCGCCACCAAGGGTATCAACTACCTGCTGCCTATCCTTATGATGGCCGGTGGCGGCCAGGTTGGCGCCGGTCTGGCACTGTACTTTAAGACCAAGAACGCCAAGCTTAAGAAGTATGTCGCCGAGTCTATCCCCGTTGGCATTCTGGGTGTTGGCGAGCCTTTGATGTATGCCGTTACGCTGCCGCTCGTCCGTCCGTTTGTGACAGCTTGCCTGGGTGCCGGCTTTGGCGGCGCGCTTGCGGCGCTGCTTCACATCGGCACGGTTTCTCAGGGCGTTTCCGGTCTGTTCGGCCTGCTGATCGTCGTGCCCGGCCAGCAGCTCGGCTATGTTGCCGCTATGCTGCTTGCCTATGCCGCCGGCTTTGTCCTGACGTGGTTCTTTGGCGTCGATGAACAGAAGATCAATGAGTTCTTTGGCGAGTAACCTGATGACACGCGCCGTGTTGCTCGGATGTCGCGGCGTGCCACTGATTTCTTGATGCTATTGTTGTGCCGGCGGGGCAAGTGCGCTTCGCCGGCCTTTTTTAAAAGGAGCGTAGAAGCGTGAGAACAGGTATTTCCGTCTATCTTTCCAGCCCTCTGCAGGATATTGAGCGGACGATCGAATATGGTGCCGCGTCGGGTGCGCGCTATGCGTTTACCTCGCTGCATGTTCCCGAGGATGGGGGAGCGGCGTATGCCGACAAGGTGCGTCGGGTGCTGGGGCTGCTTTCTGCCCGCGGTATTTCGCTGATTGCCGATGTGGGGCCGCGCACGTGCGACTTGCTGGGGCTTGAGCGCATCGAGGATCTGCGCGATTTGGGGCTGGAATATCTTCGCTTGGACTATGGCTTTAGCGCTCAGCGGGTCGCGGAGCTGTCCGGTGTGTTTCGCATTGTGGTTAATGCCTCGACGGTGAGCTTTGACGAAATCGCATCGTGGCGTGAGGCCGGAGCCGATGTGACCCGTTTTGCCGCCTGCCATAATTTTTACCCCAAGCCTTATACCGGTCTTTCGCTTGAGGACGTTGCTCGCACGAATCTTCGTCTAGCGGCGCTCGGCTTTGAAATCATGGCTTTTGTGCCGGGCGATGCCAACGTTCGCGGGCCGGTGTTTGAGGGGCTGCCGACGGTAGAGGCGCAGCGCGGTCGCGCATCGAAGGTTGCCCTTAACATGCTTGAGCTTGCGCATGGCGCCGATTGCGACATCGTGCTGGTGGGTGACCCCGATCTTTCCGATGCGGGTTGGGTGCAGTTTGCCCAGGTTTCCGCCGGATATGTGGACGTGCATAGCGAGTTGGAGCCCGGCTACGACTATCTGCGGGGACAGATTCATCATGACCGGCCCGACTCGAGCGCTCTTATCTTTAGATCTCAGGAGTCACGTACGTCGCTCAAGCCGGATGCCGTGCCGTCAGATTTCGGCGCCGGTCTGCCGCGAAATGCGGGCTCGATTGCTGTGAGCAATAGTGGGTACGGACGCTACGAAGGCGAGCTTGAGATTGCGCGGGTTGATCTTCCCGGCGACGAGCGCATGAACGTTGCGGGCCGCATTGCGCCCGAGGCAATGGAGCTGCTGCCGTTCATCAAGCGCGGATTCGGGGTACGGTTCGTTTAGCGTGTGACCCGTGGGCTACAATTGGCCCATCATACGAAGGCGCCCCGTATGGCGTGTGCCTGTGTTGGCCGATCTGTATTCGGAGGATTCCCATGACCGTACTATTCGTTGAATATCCCAAGTGTTCGACCTGTAAAAAGGCCAAGGCGTGGTTGGACGAGCATGGGGTCGAGTATGTCGACCGCGATATCGTTACGGACAATCCCACGGCCGATGAGCTTGCGACCTGGATTGCTCGTTCGGGGCTGCCGGTGAGGCGCTTCTTTAACTCGTCGGGCATGAAATATCGAGAGCTGGGCCTGAAGGCGCGCCTGGACGCAGGAATGACGGATCAGGAGTGCTACGAGCTGCTGGCGACCGATGGCATGCTGGTCAAGCGTCCGCTGCTGGTGGGCGACGACTTTGCGATTCCCGGCTTTAGGGAAGCGGCTTGGACCGAGGCGTTGCTTTAATCAGTCCTCCAGCTGTGCCCACTCGTGCGGCTCGTAGACCTTTACATGTTTGTTGGGCGTACCGCTCCAGTACTCCTCGTCCATAAAGGGCAGATATGCCTGAACGCCGGGACAGATAAAGGGAATGCGTTGCTGCCGCAGCCGCTCGCGCTGGCGCTGCTCCAGATGCGTCTCGGATATCACGGTCGGCATGCCGGACAACTCGACCAAGCTTGCCTGGATGCGCTTGAGGTCGGGAAGTCCTGCGTGCCATGACGTCCGCATGATCAAAAACGAGGCGCGGCGGTATTTTGCCTGCATCACCGTGATGGCAGGGCGCAACGTGGGGTGGATTTTGCCCCGGTCGGGCCATAGGTCGGCCGTTATCTCGAGTCCTAGGGTTTCCCACAGGTAATCCAGCTCTTCGTCCATGGCGCCTCGATATCCGCATTAGAATTGATAGCCTGATTGTGTCCTCAGATGCCGCAACTTCGTTGAGATAATCTGCCAACGGTAGATATGGAGCGCTTGCGGCCTTTCGTCTTCGTGCGCGATCGAGGGCTTCACAGGTCCTTCACGGGTTGGGCCAATTTAGGCCAATTTGACCGAATTTCAAAAAAGTCAAAATTGGGGCTTGCGTCACGGCGGGACTTCCCGTATATTTCTTTCTTGCGCAAAGGCACAGCCGAGCGCAGCGATGCAGTCATTGGGATGTCGTCTAATGGCAGGACAGCGGATTCTGGTTCCGTCAATGGGGGTTCGACTCCCTCCATCCCAGCCATTGCATTTGCTACATATGGCCCGTTCGTCTAGCGGTTTAGGACGCCGCCCTCTCAAGGCGGAGATCACCAGTTCGAATCTGGTACGGGCTACCACAAAATGAACGCCCGGGCCTCGTAAGAGACCCGGGTTTTGTGTATTGACCGCAAGCGGCGTTTGCCGCGTTTCGTTCCGTTCGAGGAGTAGCCATGGACCTGCCTATCAGCTTGGAAGACATCACGTATGCCGAGAACTATCTGGCGCAGGGCGACCTGGCCACGGCGACGCCGCTGCTGGAGCGTCTGGTGGAGCTCGCCGAGGAGTATATCGACGCCGAGTGCAAGACGGAGGAGAAGCGCCAGTACTTTAGCTTCGATAGCAAGTTTGAGCGCCTGGCCTATCGCCGCGTGGAGAAGGATCCGCGCGAGCTCGTGCAGGTCGAGGTGCCGTTTGACCGTCTGTATTCCGACATGGCGTTTGCCTACATTCGCCAGCAGGATTATGTGAGCGCTCGCAACGCCCTGATGCAGGCCGTGCGCTGGGATCCCATGAACTGCAACTACCGTCTGGACTTGGCCGAGCTGTTCCGTGCACTCGATGACAAGCAGGAGTGGGCCTCGCTTTCGTATTCGGTGCTGGAGCGTGCGAGCGACGGCAAGTGCGCCGCCCGCGCCTACGCCAACTTGGGCCAGTACTTTTTGGAGCCCGAGACCGAGAATGTCTCGGCTGCCGTGGGCTGCGCGCGTCTGGCGCTGCGCCTGGCGCCCGGAGATTCGCATACGACGCGTCTGCTCAACAAGATTCATACCACCTATCCGGATGCCGCCGATGAGAGCGACGACCATGTGATGGGCGAGCTGGCCCTGCAGGGCGTGCCGACCTCGCCTTCGGCCGAGATTGCGATCTGCCTGATTATGTGTGCGACCGACGCCGCAAACGACGGCGACAAGCGTGAGGCGACGCGTCTGACGGTCCGCGCCCGAGACCTGGTGGGCGAGGAGGCCTGTGCGGCGATTATCAAGCTGGTGCGCGAGAGCGATGCCGAGCTCAATGCCGAGCGTAAGGCGAAGCGCGAGGCCGCGGGCAAGAACGCTGACGGCACCGAGGAGGCCGGCGATGCCCAGTAAGCGCGAGCGCAAGCTCATCTCCAAGAATCGCTCGGCACACCACGAGTACTTTATCGATGAGACGTTTGAGTGCGGCATTGAGCTGAGCGGCACCGAGGTCAAGTCGATTCGCGAGCGTGCCTGCCAGATCACCGACACCTTTGCATTGATTCGTGGCGGGGAGTGCTGGCTCGTCGGCCTGCATATCCACCCCTATAGCCATGGTGGCGTGTGGAACCGCGATCCTGACCGCCGCCGTCGCCTGCTGCTGCACCGCAAGGAGATCGATTTTCTTGACGGCAAGCTGCGCAACCGCGGTTATGCCCTGGTACCGTTGGAGCTTTACTTTAATACCGACGGTCGCGTAAAGCTGCTGCTTGGTCTGGGCCGCGGCAAGAAGCTCTACGACAAGCGCGAGGACATGGCCAAGCGCGACGTCCAGCGCGAGATCGACCGCGCCCTCAAAGAGCGCAACCGTTAGGCGTTCTCTATAAGTTGCGGTGGAATACGGACCACTTTGGCCTTTAGACGGGCAATTCAGTCCTTATTTCACCGCAACTGCGGGTGTCTCATCTTTCTTGCTGTTCTGACACATATGTCTCAAAGGCTGTGTCCGTTATGGGCGCCGCCTTTTTATGGGTACATACATCCATGAAGTTCCAACCCGAGTTAGGGGAGTGATCGTTATGGACAAAACTGCGTTCTTTACCATGCCGAGCGGTCTGTACGTGGTGAGTGCCGCGGCAGACGGGCTGCGCGCCGGCTGCGTCATCAACACGGCGGTGCAGGTGACGTCCATGCCGCCGCGCATTTCGATTGCCGTGAACAAGGACAACGTCACCTCGGGCGTCATCGCGTCGGCCAAGGCTTTTGCGCTGACCGTGATCGACCAGACGGCCGACATGCTCTACATCGGCAACTTTGGCTTCCGTACCAGCAGCGATTACGACAAGTTTGCTAAGTACGAGACCCGCGAGACGGCTCTGGGTATGCCCTATGTGCCCGAGCATGCGGCGGCGCTGTTTAGCTGCCGCTTGATTGACACCGTGGATGTGGGCACGCACCTGCTGTTTATCGGCGAGGTCGAGGATGCCGAGCGCCTGAGTGACGAGACACCGCTCACCTACGATTACTACCACAAGGTCCTAAAGGGGAAGACGCCGCCCAAGGCATCTTCGTATCAGGGATAGAAATGCTCTAAAAACACTTGCATTATATTATTGAGAATCTATACTAATAAGTGAAGTACATCAGCAGTCGCGTTCGAGAGGAGAACATCATGGCTGAGGAGAAGAAGACCTATAAGTTCGTGTGCACCGTTTGCGGTTACGAGGTCGAGGTCGACACGCCCGAGCTGCCCGAGGATTACGTGTGCCCGGTGTGCGGCGTCGGTCCCGATCAGTTTGAGCTCGTCGAGGAGTAACTTGCAGACACACGGCGATTAGCCATACATAGCTCTGTCCAAGGGCCCCGGCCGAATTCCCGACCGGGGCCCTTTTTGGTGCAAGGGGATCAGGTTGCTTTGCACCAATGTGGTGCAGACAAACCTGACCCCTTTGCACCAAAATCGGAGTGGGGATGGAATGTCTCGATCTGTAACAGCTAGCCGTCAAAATCGGCCCTTCCTGTTACAGATTGAGATATCCGGAACCGCCTCTCGAAATAATCTCAATCTGTAACATCTGGACGCCGAAATTGGGTTTAACTGTTACAGATTGAGATATTTGGCGGGAGGGAAACGGTGCACGTCGGCGCGCCCGAGTCGTCTGCAAAATCCTTACATGCCGAGTCATCAAACTGTGCCCGCACTTCAGCCGACCACGCGCATAATGGCAGGAAAGGTTACGACACAGAAAGGCCCTCGGATGAACGGCATGGCAAAGTACAAGGTTCCCGCGTTGCTTTGGATCGTCTTCGAGGTGGTCGCGGTTGTTCTGTGGCGTGCCACGGGCAACCTGTTCTATCTGGGCAATTTCTCCTACATTGGCACGGCGCTTGCCGCGGGTACGGCGCTCTATATCGCCAACTGGAGGTACGCGCGTCATGCCGTTCAGTTTGCTATTGGCACATATATGCTCGTCTACCTGGGATTTCTGTGTCACGAGAATATGCAGATCGAGGGATTTTGGTACTACCTCTTTTTAGGCTCTTTTGAGGCGGCGACCATCCATTACGCCGTGGCGAAGATTTTTGGCCCGCTCGTGTTTGGCCGCGGCTGGTGTGGCTATGCGTGCTGGACGGCGATGGTGCTCGATCTGTTGCCGTACAAAGTGCCCGCGACGCACGAGCGCCGATCGTTCGGTTGGCTGCGCTACGTGACCTTTGTGGCGTCGCTTACGTTTGTGGGCGCGCTGTTTCTTCTTGGCGTGCCCAACCTCGCCGACATTATGTGGGTCGCGTTTATCGTGGGTAATGCGATTTACTACGCGGTGGGCATTGCGCTTGCGTTTGCGCTTAAGGACAACCGCGCGTTTTGCAAGTACATCTGCCCGGTGACGGTGTTTTTAAAGCCCATGTCCAAGCGGGCGGTCGTGCGCGTTACCTGCGATAAGGACAAGTGCATCTCGTGCGGTAAGTGCAAGCGCGTGTGCCCGATGGACGTCGACGTGACGGACAATTCGCTCGACCGTCGCAACGGCACGGAGTGCATCCTATGCATGGAGTGCACCAAAGCCTGTCCCAAAAAGGCCCTGTAGAGCTAACAAGGCAAGTTGGTGCAAGGGGGTCAGGTTAATCTGCACCAACGTGGTGCAAACAAACCTGATCCCTTTGCGCCACCCCTTTGCACCAAGGGAATTGTCTCAATCTGTAACATCTGGGGGCCGAAGTTGGCTCTATCTGTTACAGATTTAGACAAACGACACCCGTCCTGCAGAAAATCTCAATCTGTAACAGTTAGACGTCCAAATGGGCTCCTCGTGTTACAGATCGAGACAATACGCAGCCCTGCCGTCCCCGGGAGACCATTTGTGACGTGCGTTACGCGATTGTTTCGAAACGGGCGGGAAACACAACGATGCCCCGATGCTCCTACTATGCCTATTCAACTGACTGTCTAAATATTTAGGGGAGGATCGCGATGCAGGCAGATTCCGCTCAGCAGCAGGGCCTTTATCGCCCCGAATTCGACCACGATGCATGTGGCATCGGCGCGCTTGCCGATATCAACGGTGAGCGTCATCACCAGATTCTGGACGACGCACTGTCCATTCTGGTCAACTTGGAGCACCGCGGCGGTACGGGACTCGAGAAGAACACCGGCGACGGTGCCGGTATCCTGTTCCAAGTTCCGCATCACTTTTTCCGCAAAGAGGCCCAAAAGTGCGGCCAGATTCTGCCGGCAGAGGGCGACTATGGCGTGGCCATGCTGTTCTTACCGCAGGACGACAAGGGCGTAGAGGATGCCCGCCGCGTGTTTGAGGAGGGCTGCGCCGAGGCCGGCGTGCCGCTGCTCTTTTGGCGCGAGGTGCCCGTCGACCCGCACGACCTGGGCGAGACGGCCCGCGCCTGCATGCCCACCATCTTGCAGGCCTTCCTGGGCCGCCCCGACGACACGCCCGCCGGCGATGCCTTCGAGCGTCGCCTGTACGTGTGCCGCCGCACCATCGAGAAGAAGGCCGACGCCGAGTTCGCCCTGCGCGACAAGATCTTCTACGTGTGCTCCATGAGCTCGCGCACCATCGTGTACAAGGGCATGCTCGTCGCCACGCAGATGCGCCGCTTCTTCATCGACCTCAACGACGCCGCCGTCAAGACGGCCGTGGCACTCGTCCACTCGCGCTACTCCACCAACACCACGCCCAGCTGGGAGCGCGCGCACCCCAACCGCTTTATCATCCACAACGGCGAGATCAACACCCTCAAGGGCAACGTCAACTGGATCCGCGCCCGCGAACCCAACCTGTACAGCCCCGTGCTCCAGCACGATCTTGAGCGCGTGATGCCCATCATCAACCGCGAGGGTTCCGACTCCGCGATTCTGGACAACGTGCTCGAGTTTTTGGTCATGAACGGTCGCCCGCTCACGCGTGCCGCGTCCATGTTGCTGCCCGAGCCGTGGGACCACAACGATAGCCTGAGTGAGGAGCGCCGCGCCTACGATGCCTACCAGTCCATGCTCATGGAGCCGTGGGATGGTCCGGCGGCCATCGCCTTTACCGATGGCCGTACCCTGGGCGCTGCCCTCGACCGTAACGGCCTGCGTCCCGCCCGCTATTATGTGACGCGCGACGGTCGCTTTATGCTGGCGAGCGAGGTGGGCACCATCGAGGTGCGCCCCGAGAACATCCTGACGAGCGGCTGCCTGGGACCGGGCCAGATGCTCGAGGTCGACTTTGCCCGCGGCCGCGTGATCTACAACGACGAGCTGCGCGCCCGCTATGCCAAGGAAAAGCCCTACCGCGACTGGATCGCCGAGGAGACGCTGACCGTCGACGCGCTCGACAAGCCCGCTGCTGCAACGCCGGCCGAGGACGCCGAGGTGCCCGCCGCCGTGCGCATGGCAAAGCTCGGCTATCACTGGGACGACGTCGACGAGGTCGTGCGCCCCATGGCCCAGCAGGGCAAGGCCCCGCTCGCCTCGATGGGCATCGATGCTCCGCT
>Ga0129310_1002763_pt1 | contig 12365 bp, 12 predicted proteins | sample Go1ome_2_FD_94433 | JGI IMG/M metagenome (GOLD analysis project Ga0129310, IMG submission 94433) | Western lowland gorrila individual fecal microbial communities from Wisconsin, USA - Go1022A metagenome | ecosystem: Host-associated > Mammals > Digestive system > Large intestine > Fecal | place...
AGCGGGTGATGGGAATCGAACCCACGTATCCAGCTTGGAAGGCTGGTGTTCTACCATTGAACTACACCCGCATGTTTATATATGAAGCAGGGCGGCCATTTTAAGAAATGGTGTCCTGCGAAAATGCCCAGAACCGGAATCGAACCAGTGACACGAGGATTTTCAGTCCTCTGCTCTACCAACTGAGCTATCTGGGCCCGCGACTTAATCCTGTCTGCAATCCTGTTTCATGACTGCTCTGCGTCACAACAATCGTAGTCTACACAAATTTCGTCCAAATGTCAAGTACTTAATCAAAAAAATTTTAAATTTTTGAAATTATTCCTCTATCTCCTACAAATAGCCCGGTTAAAAGTCCTCTTTTGCCCCGTACCATTGCAATAAAAGCTCCACCACACGGTTATAACTGACCATACCGTCCGACACACCATTCAATTTTAACGAAGCGTTGGTCAGAGTATCGGAAACACTGTCCACTGTCTCTGTATTGATCACAGCTTTCCCGTTGATCCGCTCCCATTCCGCCTCTGTGACGAAGATATTGTCTTCCTGCACCTGTTGCAATAATTGCAGAGGACGTACTGCCTCCCTGGCCAATGCATAGCTGTCGGGATCCGCCAGCCTCGTCTTATACAGATCGTTGGCCACATAATTAAGCACACTTAAGTATCCCGCATACTGAAACATGGCATCGTCCGATTCCACACAGGCCAGAAATGCAATAAAATTCGCCTCGTCTTCATAAATATATCCCCGGATATGAGCCAGTTCATGACACATTGTCGCCGGTTTTTTCATAATATACATAACATCATTGTAATTTGCCTCCATGGAAAACGGAAAATAATATCCACACATATACATCTGGCACATAAAATCCGAGAAAAACATGGGCTTGGGTCTGGGATAATAGCCGTCCAGCTGACCATAGGTTTTCCCCAGACCCTGCATCACATCAATGGCTTTATCCTCCATATCCACCACATTTCCCCGGCTGTCCACGCCACCGGAGTATACCACAGCACCATTGTCATCCCGTTCCATCACCAGACTGAGTTCGTTGCAATGTGCCACAATATCGTTGTAGATCCGCAGCAATTCTTCCGTGCGCTCCTGCTGTGTCTGCTCTCCGGCACTTTCCTCTTCACCGAAATATTTCTCCGGAAATGTGGAACCATGATAAATCATCGTACAATTCAGAGTCATAATGGCAAATATGGCAAGTAATGTCCATGCTAAAAATCGGAAATAACCTTTTACACCCCATATGTACTTTTCCGAACGTCTACACCCCTGAAACAGCATACTACATCCCAGCAGAATTGCCGCCAGCACCACCAGAAGTCCTGCCACGATCATCCATTCTCCCACAGAAAAAGGGAAAATTCCCGTAAGTCTGCCATAGGTATTGACCCAGATGGGGAAAATATAGGCAATATAAGCATCGCTGAAGCCTCGACTGTTCCAGGCAATGACCTGAAACAGTAAAAGCACTGCAGCGATGCTTATATAGATTCGAAAACTTCTCTTATATGGTCTCTTTTTCTCCATGGCGCTCCTTAAGCGGCTTCTTCTTTTCCCACCTTGATTCTCGTCTTTTTCCAGATACCGCAACGATACAGCAGATACAGGATCAACGCGGAAATGCCGTTACTGATCACCACGGAATACCAGACGCTGCGCACACCCATGTGCATTACACTTTCGCAGAACCACAGTGTCAGGAAGCGGAAGATCCACAGTCTGGTCACGTCGATGGCCATGGTCACTTCTGTATGGCCGGTCCCCTGAAACAATCCCGATGTCGTATTGTATACACCGTTCGTAAAGCACCAGAGCGCCATAACACTTAAGAAGTCCGCCGCCATACCCACAACTTCCGCATCTTTGGAAAAGATTCTGACAATCGCCGTGGAGATCATATCTCTTGATAAGATCATACCACCTATGAATAGAAATACAACCGATATCCACATGGAAAAACGATATCCTTTTTCAGCCCGGTCCGGCTGCTTCGCTCCCATGTTCTGTCCCACGATGGTAGCTGTTGCCGAGCCGATGGCGTTGGAAGGCAGCGTAATCAGTCCATTCACCTTATTACCGATACCGTATGCCGCCATCGCCTCCGTTCCATAGACAAATACATTTTTACTCATGAGCAGGAATCCCAGCTGCATGGTACTTCCGCCGATGGCAGTAGGCAGGCCGATCTTAAGGATCATTCCCAGTTTTTCCTTCTGTAAACGCATATATTTGCGGTTCAGGCAGATATCATTCTCCTGTCTGCACAGAAGTCCGAATGCCACTATGGCCGGAATTGCTTTCGCTAACAGCGTGGCCAGCGCCGCACCCGCAGTCCCCAGATCCAGAATGATCATGAAAAACGGGTCCAGAAACAGATTCAGTGTGATTCCACCCAGATTCAAAAACATGGGCCGCACCGTATCTCCCTGGGCCTGATGTACCGCTGAAAAAATATTGACCATGTACAAAAAGGGCATATCCCAGATGACCACCCGCAGATAAACTTTGGCGTAATAGGCCGTTCCGCCGTCGGCTCCCAGCCAGTTCACAATAGCCGGTGTTCCCAGAAAACACAGCGTAGCACAGACCACGGCAAACCCCATGGCACAGGCGAAAATCTGGTTTGCCATGGATCGGGCATCCTCTTTTTCTCTGGCACCTATATACTGTGCAATAAGAACAGCACCGGCCACTGTGATTCCGCTTCCGAAATTGGTAATAATATTCTGCATCGGCGTTACCAGATTGATTGCTGCCAGCTGTTCTGTACCAATCTTCCCCAGCCAATAGGTATCCGTCAGGTTATACATGGTCTGTAAAAAGCTGTTAATCACCACGGGAACCGCCAGCGACAGGATCGCCCGGATCAGGTTTCCGTGTAATATAAGATCCGGATTATATTTTTTTGCAGTTTTCATTGCCATCACTCCCAAAGAATTTTATTTATGTTTGTCATTTTTCTAAAATAGATTATAGAGCAATTTTTCAGCGCTTTCCACGAAGTTTTTAGGATTTTGGCATCAGAAATACTTATTTTTTATCATAGCAAAATGGTCAACTGCTGTAAATTCCACTTTTCCTCTACACAAAAGATCCCTCCCGCGGCATACGCCTGCGGAAGGGATCTAATCCGGTATCTCTTATTCGGTATCCATTATTTGATTACAACACTGTTCCAGCCATCGGAAGGAATCAGAGAGATATAAGTCTTACCGGTGTTAACCTCGATCTCCTGACCGGTCTGCACATCATAATAATGTGTGATGGCATTCTCGGAAGACTTGGTCCAGGTAACCTCGATAGCCTTGCCCTCAGTGATGTAGTATCCGGAACGTCCGGAATCGATAGCGTTGTAGATCAGATAGCCTTCACCCAGATCAGCAAAGGTGGTATCCTGCAAAATAACGTTCTCGAAAGTCAGCTGAGCATTGGTATCAGCGTCCTTGTGGGCGGAACCATACTCATAATAGTCGTAAGTTCCGGTCTCTTCGTTGTACTTCAGAGTAGAACCATTGTGCTTGAAGGGAAGTTCGATGGTCGTTGCGCTGACAGCATCGCTTCTGTCATCAAAATTAACTTCTCCGGCTGCGAACTTAAAATGAGGGCCCTGATAGTACTCATTGTAAGTGGTGGTGTAGTTAGAGTTTGCAAAACGCTGCTGCAAGCCGTCGTAGGTCTTGCCCTTCTGGCTGTTGGTATACTTGTCATAAGTAATATACTCGGTAAACTCAGTTGCCTTACCGTTGCTGAAACGGGCAAATCCGCCGCTGAAGTTCGCGGAATAGTCCCTGGCTGCCCAGTCATTTATGAAGTAAGGGCCACCGTCATGACACAGAACTGCGTTCCACTCTGCTGCCAGCATGAAGTTGGTGGGACGGGCACTACGAATACTGCCCAGCTGCTCGATCTTATCCCAATCCTTTACCACTACCATGAAACGGGTAATTCTGTCATTCAGGGTACTGTTCATGATCTCATATACAATATCAGCATCTGCGGTACCGAAATGAGGCAGTGCGGTTCTCTCATTATCTACCATTACGGCAATAGGACGCTGATCCTTCAGATCCTCATCGATCCACTCATTGGTAAGTTCACTACGGTAGGAATGCTCCGGAGCTGCTTCCTCCACAGGAGCCTCCATTGCACCAGGCTGTTCTGTCTCCTTGATATCACCAGCAATAGGTTCTGCTTCCACAGTCTGGATCGGAGAGACAAGGGGCTCTGTATTTCCGCATCCTGTTAAAACGCCTACTGCAATCAAAATTGCTGCAAGTACTTTCTTTTTCATGAATGCTTCCTTTCATCTGTTTGTTCTAACCGGCCATTCAACCGGCACTCTAAAATACATTGTATCCCTAAAGTCCTATATTTGTCCATTCTTTCCGGCGAATTAAGTGTAGAAAATAATTTCCTTTTTTCTGCAAAATGCCGAAAATTCTTAAGATTTTCTTGAGATTGCAACTTTTTCCCGTTCCAGCTCCAGATACAGCTGCCGCAGCGTCCAGGTACGATTCGTGGAAGTCAGAATCGCTTTATAGTCCACTGACGTTTCCTCTCTGCGGAGTTCAAACAGCAGCTTATCCAGCCTTCTCTCCCGAAGACCGCAGAACAGCAACAGACTCGGCTCCGTACTTTCCGGATCCTCCGTGGTCATCCGGCCCTGCGCCAGATCCTCCAGCCGATTTTCTCCGGCCGGTCGTTCCAGTCTTTCCATATTCATTTTCAGGCGGCCGGCAACATTTCGTACTTTGCGTTCCGTTGCCTCGTCTCCATGGATCAGCAGAATTTTTTCCATGCCTTGTTATCTGTCCTTTTCCGTTGTTTTTTTCCGCACAACTTCCTCAAACTGATCGATGGGTACCGGCTTGGAATAATAATATCCCTGATGCCAGGTAGCTCCGAACTGTTCAATATAATCGCTGACCTCTTTGTTCTCAATACCTTCTATGCAGGTCTCGGTATTGGTCCGCTTCGCATAATCCACAATGGATTGCACCATTGCCTGATTCTGCGGTTTTTGCCGGATATTCCGGATAAAACTCATATCAACCTTCAGTTCATCAAAAGGCAGATCCAGTGCCAGGCTTAAGGAACTGTTACCCGTCCCGAAGTCATCCAGTGCCACCTTGATCCCCTGGGCGTGGAAAAATTCCACCTCTCGCCGCAGGAAATCAATATCCAGATCTCTGCACCGTTCTGTCAGTTCCAGACAGAGTTCTTCCGGCTTCGCCCCGGTCTCTTTTAAAATATTCATTACCGCAGACCGGAATTCTCTGCGTTCCAGCTGTGCTGCCGCAACATTAACATTGACAAAAAACCCCGGCACTTCTTCGCGGAGCTTCTGGACATCCGTCAGTGCTGTCCGAAGGATCCAGTTGCCCAGATCAAAGATACAGGGATCCTGTTCCAGCCATTCCATAAACACGCCGGGAGATACCAGTCCATAAGGCTCCAGTTCCCAACGGATCAGCGCCTCCATGCCACGGATCTTCCCTGTCTGTGTGTCCGCAATCGGCTGATAGAACATGCGGAAGCCTTCAAAATTATGGGTGGCGCACTGATGAATGATTCCGATCAGTTCGAACTGATTCTCATCACTGCCACAGACCTCGTCGTTGAAAATAACCAGTTCTCCATGATGCTCGCTGCGGGAATGGTTGAGCGCATAGGTCAGACGGCTGCGGATGGCATTGGTCTCCTTCATATACGGTTCAATGTAAATAGCACCGGCGGATACTTTCAGCGGGATCCGCTTCCCTTCCACGGTCATATTTTCAAAAGATTCCACAATAAGGTCATAGATCTGCTGTAATTCTTCTTTTGTGATCGTCTTAAAGCTGATGACGAATTTTGCTCCGGAAAGACGATATACATAACCTCTTCCCTGCAGCAGATGGATCAGTTCCTGTGCCGCGCTGTTCAGGATCTTATCGGAAAATGTAGCTCCGTACATGACATTGATATGACTGAACTGATTCAGTCCCAGCTTCAGCAGTGCAGCCTGTCTGTTATCCTCCAGAAATTCCTCGATCTCCCGGTTCAGCGCCGGTTCCGTATGCAGTCCCGTGGTGGCATCCACTTCGTCGGAGATACCGTAATTGTTGTATCGGATCACAATGACAAATGGCTTTCCTTCCCCGTCATATAACATTTTTGCCATAGCGCTGATCCGGTTATACGTGCTGCCGTCCCGGATCCGGTATTCCCATGGCTCGTCCAGATGCTCCCCGGCCACTCTTTCCCGGAATCCTCTGCGGAACTCATCGAGATCATCCGGATGCACCTGCTTCTGGGATTTCTCCGTTCCCCGGATGGTATAATTTCCCTTCAATCCGAAATAATCCATAGCCTTCTCAGACCACCATGTTACGCCGGTCCGCAGATTGGTTATGGATATATATGACTTTTTGGACAGCGATGTAATCGCTTTTACAATATCCGGAAAACGGATATCCATCTCTTCCCAAAATTTCTGTTCATCGTATTTGTTTATATCCTTGTCTTTCGTAAAGGCCCCCCTCCTGGCACTTTCGTTCTGTATGCCCACAGCCTGACACCTATATTAGGATTCACATTCGTATACTACGAATTATAGCATATCACGGAAACGTTTTCGATAGGATATTTTATATAAATTTTCTATAAAATACTGCTTTTTTGTTGACTTTCCTGATTTCCTGTAATATGATAATTCAAGTTTCATTATTTCAAATTTGAACTATTCATATTTGTATTATTTATAGACCTTCGGAAAAAGGAGCAGACACCGTGAATTCCCATATCGAATTTATGCAGAAATTCAACCTGGCCTACAACGCCATGTGCAGACCACTGTGTCAGCAGTTAAAGCTGCCGCAGACGGCATTCGACATCCTCATGTTCTTCGGCAACAATCCGGAATACCGGACCGCCAGCGATGTGGTGGAGGTCCGCAGGATCAAAGCCAACCTCGTCTCCGTCAATGTGGACAAGCTGGTGCGGGAAGGCTATCTGGAACGCAGGGAAGCGCCGGATGACCGCCGCAAAACTCTGTTGTTCTGCACGGAAAAGGCTCAGGATGTCATAGAAAAGGGCCGTATGATACAGAGTATTTTCAAGGATACCCTCATGGATGGCACCGATGAGCACAGTAAAGAGATCTTTTTCCATATCCTCCATGTCATGGAGAAAAATATGGACAATATCCTGAAAGGAGCAAAATAAAATGAACATCCTCATTACAATTCTTGTCACCTTTTTCGCCGGAATGGGAGCCGGACTCGGTACCGGATTTGCCGGTATGAGTGCCGCCGCAGTCATCAGCCCCATGCTGATCACCTTCCTGGGTATGGATCCTTATCTGGCCGTCGGTATTGCACTGTCCTCCGATGTTCTGGCCAGCGCCGTATCCGCCTACACCTATGCGAAAAATAAAAACATCGACATCCGGAACGGCCTGATCATGATGGGCAGCGTTCTGGTCTTCACCGTAGTCGGCAGCTATATTTCCAGTCTGGTGCCTTCTTCCACCATGGGGAATTTCTCCGTATTTATGACGTTCCTCCTGGGCATCAAGTTCATTGTCCGGCCCGTTATGACCACCAAAGAAGCCATGCAGGGGGTATCCGCGAAGAAAAGAGCCATCCAGTCCCTGATCTGTGGCATGTTGATCGGCTTTATCTGTGGTTTCGTCGGTGCCGGCGGCGGTATGATGATGCTGCTGATCCTGACTTCCGTGCTGGGCTATGAACTGAAGACCGCTGTAGGCACCAGTGTCTTCATTATGGCTTTTACCGCTCTGACCGGTGCCGTGTCCCACTTTGCCATCGGCGGCATGCCCGACTGGACCGTATGGATTCTGTGCGTCGTCTTCACCCTGATCTGGGCCAGGATTGCCGCACTGTTCGCCAACAAAGCCACTCCCAAGACGCTGAACCGTGTCACCGGTGTGATCCTGGTGATTCTCGGTATTGCAGTCATGTGTTTTAACCTGCTAGCCTAATTGATTTCCCATACCCTGTGTATTTTCCGGCGGAGTGATATTTTCCTTATTGCTCCGCCGTCTTTTTATGATCTCACAGATCTCTTCCAGATTTTCTGCAAAATAGATTCCTTCCTGTCTCTCCGGGGAAGACAGTCCCATCTCTGTCATATGCAATAGCAGTGCCTTCAGACTGTCATAATAGCCGTTGAGATTGTAGAGGATGCAGGGCGCATCCAGATGTTTCAGAGACACCTTCGACATGATCTCCGCAATCTCTTCCAGCGTGCCGGTTCCCCCCGGAAAGGCAATAAATACCTCTCCCAGTTCGATCATCTTCGTTTTCCGCTCCGTCATATCCTTTGTGATGATCAGTTCCGTGATCTCATCATACTGATATTCCATATCAATGAAAAACTGCGGTTCCACACCGATGACTTCCCCGCCTGCCTGCAGCACACTTTCCGCCAGTTCTCCCATGAGGCCGGATTTGGAACCTCCGTAGATCAGGCGGCTGCCGCTCTCTCCGATCCAGGTGCCAAGTTCCCGCACCGCCGTTTTCAATGTCGGATCCTTGCCTTCATTTGCTCCAAGATATACTGTAATGTTCATGTCCTTCTCCTTTTCCTAATGTGTTTTCATTTACTGTTGCTTTCTGTCCGGAGTCCTTCCATTGACCATCTATTATTCCACACCGTTACCCTTCCTCAATACTTTCCACATATTTGATAAATTCCTCCGCCACATGGGACAGCGTGTGATTTTTGTTCCAGATCAATGCGTAATCCGCGTGAGCATCCGGATGTTCTACCGGCCGTACACAGACATCCTTCTCCCGGATCAGGGAAGAAATGGAGGCCGGATAGATGGAAATGCCGACTCCGTGAAGACTCAGTTCATAGGCATTCATCATATGCGCGATCCTTCCCCGGATCACCGGTGCATGCCCCGTGCCGTCAAACCATTTATCGATCTCGCCCTTTCTGGATTCTCTGGAGGGGATCAGCAGATCATAGGGTAACAGCTCTTCGGGCTTCACCGGATCATTTTCCACAGAGTACAATTTGTGTCCCTTCGGGATCACCGCTACCCAGGGTTCCTCATACACCGGCAGCACATGAAATTCCTCCGTATTATAAGGAGCCGTGATCATAGCGAGTTCACACAGCCCCTTCGCCACACGATTGTTCACATCATCTGTGTTACCGTTCCACAGATTGTACTGTACATGCGGGTGTTTCTGTCGGAATCCTGCGATCCATTCGGCAAAAAGCCGGGGGCCGCAGCCCTCTACCGAAGCAATGTACAACGTACCCTGCAAGCCTTCCTTCCGTTCTCTGACATCCTCTTCCGAACGATTCACCAGATCCAGAATCTGATTCGCATATTGCAGGAAAAGTTCCCCTTCCTCCGTAAGCGTCACCTTATGAGGTGTCCGCAGGAACAATGTCGTCCCCAGTTCTGCTTCCAGATCCTGGATCTGGCGGCTTAAGGGTGGCTGCGCAATGGCCAGCTGCTCCGCCGCCCGGGTAAAGCTTTTCTCCTCCGCTACCGCTTTGAAATACCTGATATGGCGTAATTCCATCTTCCCAACGTCCTCCTTCCGCACTTTTTCCCAAATTTCCAATATCTTCATTCATTTTTACCGGTATATTTGTTATTTCATTTTATGATACCTTATAAGTATTATTACACTTCTATTATATGTATTTCACATTATAAGTGCAATATGGTAAATTATAATCATCAAAAGGAAGTCAGGCCTGACCCCTTAAGCATAACAACAAAGTTAACAGTTCATTTGTCTTGGAAAGGTTAAGGGTGAATATTATGAAGAAAATCATGGAAAGAGTCAACGCGTTTTTTGATGAGTATTACAAGAGCTTTGCTGAGAAGTTCTAAGTAACGAAATATCCTTTATTTTATGATAGAAGTGTGTTTCTCACACTCATATACACAGAAGAAAACAGCAGATCTGGCGGGATCTGCTGTTTTTTTATTTGAGAATCTCCTGCAGGCTTCGCGGCTCGTAATCCATCCACGGTTTCATACAGCCGACGTTATAGGCCTGTATGGAACTGTCGCCGATATGACGGCAGCCGTTATCCTTCATTCCAGCCAGACATTTCTGAAAATAGTCATCCTCCGGGCTGTTGTGGGTATGCCCATAGAGCAGAATGGTACCGCGGCTCATGTGTTTCCAGCTGAAAATGGGATAATGGCATAATACCAATTCATAGCTTTTCCCGGCAATCGAATCGCGGACCTCCTTATAATCACAGACTTCCTGGAACAGCTGACGGTATCGGAGATCGGACACATCATCATGATTGCCTCGGATCAGAACCTTTTTCCCCTTCAATATTGCTGCCAGCGCAATAAGATCCTCGTTCTTCCCCCGCATACTCACGTCACCCAGAATATACACCGTATCCCCGTTAGTTACCTTATGGTTCCATCTTTTTACGATTTCTGCATGCATTTCTTCCAGATTCGAGAACGGACGATCATCAAATCGGAGCACCGCTTCGTGAAACAAATGCAAATCACTGATATAATAATTCATAGCTGTCAGACACCTCATCTGCATCTCTTTCACAAGCTTCGATGCACTTTCTTACAAAGCATATTATACTCTTTGTACCTGACTATTGCACCATGTTTCTCAGGATTCATTCCTCCAGAAGCATTTTTCTTCCATGGTGGTATCTCAAGGTGTTCCGCCTCTGGCCGGGCAGATCTCATTCCTGCAGGAACTACCCCAATTCACGCTGCAACGTTATTTTTATCGGTTACTGCCTCCCTTGTCAGTTTATCATGGAATCTTTCCGGCCGATTGCTTTTTTCCCAAAGCCTGTGCTATAGTAATATCAGTTAAACAAGACTAACCTGTAAGGAGGCATTTCTTATGAGAAACGACGATTATTGCAAAGTCAAAAAACTGTTACTCTACGGTATGATCGGTGCCGTGCTGACCATGATCGGAGACTTCCTGCTATTGGGAGTGGATTCCACTGGTGCCGTCGGTGCGTTAGGACAATATATCCTTGCCGCTGAAAAAATAAGTTACACCCGCATCGGACTGGCCGGTTCCTTCGGATTTGCGGGAATTCCCGTGACCGCTTTCGGATTCTATGCCCTGTACGAACTGATGCAGGATAAGACGAGCGCTCTCGCCCGGATATATAAAGCTTCCGTCTATGGATTCGTTGCCTCCGGCGGTGCCATACATATCATCTGCTGCTACCTCGTCACGGGCATAAAAAAAGCTCTCGAGATCGGAACCGATCAGGAGAGCATGTTATCTGTTATTCTGGCGGAACAGGGCGGATATCTGATTCCCTGTTTTATCATCTTTATGGCATTTTATCTTGCGAATGTGATTACCATGATCCTCGGCATCTCCAAAGGAAAGACACCTCTTCCCCGCTGGATGTGGCTGATCAATCCCTTTGCCTTCAAGATTCTGTTGAACCTTGTCGGAAAAATGAGCACCGCCGCGTTCTGGAACGGCATCGCCTGCTCCAATATGAGCCTGGGAGCCTTAATTATTTTCCTTGCGTGGATGCTGGTGTTGCTGCGCCGCCGATGAGCGGTGCAGCAGATCCGTGCTCGGCAAGTTACCGGCAAGTTAGTTTACCTCGAAAATTTGTGAGTTTTCATCTCTATATGCCTTTACAGCAAGTTACTATGCCCAAATCGGAAATCCCCGAAGGGCATCATATCCAATCTCCTTAGGATCCGTACTCTGCGTATATTCTACCGTGAGTTTTTCATCTATTACATGAAGGATAAATGGAATTGTTATTCTACTTTCATCCGCTTCCCTTAATCTGCCTTCCAAAGAACTATCCCCTCCTTCTGAACATTCTGATAAAACGGTAAAACATTTCCCCATTTTTCCATGTTTTCTTCCTGAATGTCAATAATAGAAAATACTTTATCATATTGAAGATCTAATTCTGCCGACCAACGAATAAACCGTTCTTTTGTCGCGTCATCCATTTCATTTTTTACAATAATTGCAATATCAATATCACTCTCATCCGTATTATCATTTCGGGCGACAGATCCGTACAATATGATTGCCAAAATACTATCCGAAAAAATATCTACTAACCCTTGGGTCAAATCCTCTTTCATTGTATTTGTCAGCATACCGTCACCCCTTCGACTTGAAAATATATTATTGTTGTTTGTATACAATTATATCCCTGTCTTTTCTTCTTCTCAATAAAAATAAGAGAAACACGGCATTTCTACCGTGTTCCTCTCACTAATTAAGTATGCTGGTGGCCGGGCTTGAACCGGCACGGAGTTGCCCCCGAGGGATTTTAAGTCCCTTGCGTCTGCCTATTCCGCCACACCAGCGGACGCA
>Ga0129310_1002765_pt1 | contig 12359 bp, 9 predicted proteins | sample Go1ome_2_FD_94433 | JGI IMG/M metagenome (GOLD analysis project Ga0129310, IMG submission 94433) | Western lowland gorrila individual fecal microbial communities from Wisconsin, USA - Go1022A metagenome | ecosystem: Host-associated > Mammals > Digestive system > Large intestine > Fecal | place...
ACAGCTCAGGATATGCTTGACCATGGTATGGTAAGCGAAGTTGTTCCTAAGGGCAAAGCAGTTGAACGTGCATGGGAAATCGCTCGTATGTGGAAACTCATGTCCTACGAAAACCGTACTATCATGTCCAACCTTGCTAAGCGTCCTCTGAAGAAACTCCTTGTTGAGGATCTGAAGCTTCACACAGTAAGTGAACAGTATGGTTCCCTTCTTCGTGTTGCTGCAGGTGACCTCGGTGATGAACATTCCGCTCAGCAGGATGAAAAATACATCAGCCGTGTAGCAGATTATCGTTATGCCACAACAGATATGCAGGAACCAATGACAGCTGAGCACTGGGCAGGCATGGCCGACAGAGCTGCTGAATGGTTCAAGAAAGTTGAAGCAGGCGAAATCGAAAATCCATATGTGATCAAACCGGTTAAGCCATATCGTCCAGCTCCAGCCAAAAAACTGAATAAATAAAAAATAGAGTGCACTCGGTAATCTATGGCGCGCGTCCGCACGTCTCATTTTATCGAGTGCACTCTTTCTACTTAACATAAGTACTTTTCATCACTGTTATTTTTGAAGACTTTTCACCTTTGAAAGTTCTTCGGGAAATTCTGCCGCCACGGTTCTGAGCATTGCTTTCGCATTCATATCAAAGGCTTCTCTCGGCCATGCGCCATCTGCCGCTTTCTTCCAGAAAACTTCTTCCATCTCAAGGATCTGTGCTTCCAGCGTCGGATAGGATGCCAGGATACGGATAATCTCATCTTTTGTTGCCGCAAGTCCTTTCTCCATATACTTCCAATAGCGTTCGTCCGGGATCACAAGTCCCCGGTGCGGCATGTACAGCTGCTTCGGATCTGCCTCTCTGGTACGGCGCAGACTTTCCTCTGTCTTCTTATAGCTGATCAGGAATGCCGGTACATATCCCCCTTCAAAATCCCCTTCCAGGCCGATCGTCTCAGATGAGATCATCACTTCATCATTAATCAGGAAGGATACCGAGCACTGTGTATGCCCAATCGTCTCGATCACTTCCACTATAAACTCACCTAACGCAATACGGTCGCCATCTTCAAGCGGCTTATCCGCATACAACAGCTCCCCTTTGTAATCGTCACTCTTCCATTCATGATGTGATTCTTCCGCTGCTGTCTTCGACATATGAAACATCATCTGCTGCGCTTTCGTTTTCTCAAATATATGACAGGCATATTCCGCAGCGTACACTTTAATCTCCGGCCATTCCTGTCTGACATACGGAACTGCAGCCACATGATCATAATGGGAATGTGTCAGGAAAACGGCCCGCAGCGGCTGCGTACCTAATATTTCTTTCACGCGCTGAACAACGGTTTCACCATAGTAGGCCATCCCTGGGTCAAATAATATCGCTTCCTGCTCTCCCTGAACCAGAAAACAGGTTCCCTTAATATCTTCATCAATATAGTAAACTTTCACCTTTTTTCTCCTTTGCATTATTTTCTGATCTTCCTTCAGGTTCGAATATCTTTCGCCGATTATCCCGGCATTCACTGGTACTATTATAGCATCGCTGCACCACTTTCGCCAATTCATAATATCCGCCTCATTATGTCAAATCCTCATAATCACTGGATTTACATATCACTTCGCCCTGAAGGATATGAAAAGCCGCAGAATCAAATTTCTTCAATTCTGCGGCTCTCTATACGCGCATTGACTATACAGCGATAGTCATTTTATTCAATTTACTGAATCGCTTTCTTTTCCTTTACAGCTACGATCAGGACACCACCGATAACAGCGATAACAGCAAATACCATGTAAGGTACTGTATAACCGCTTGTCATTGAACGCAGTACAGCAAGCACAAAGAATGAGCAGGATCTTACGATACCATTGATCATGTTCATGCAAGCATAAGATACATTGAAGTCTTTACGGCCGAATACCTGAGCAGCCAGAGATGGAAGAAAGTTACCGTTACCACCGATAGCACCGCCCAGCATGAACAGACCGATGTACATGCAAGGTGTTGGAGGTGCGATCAGGAATGCGATACCGATAAAGTACCAGATACCGAACATCAGGCAGGCTTTCTGTGTACCAAGTTTCTGGTCAACAACGCCCCATGCCCATGAACCGATCATACCGATAACAGCTGCGATTGTCAGCATAGACAGCGCACCTGTTAATTCATAACCTCTTGCAGCCATGAAGTAGCTGACTAACTGAGACATAATACCTACAGTAGCAAGACCGAAGCAACCAGCACCAAGACCAAAGATCCAAACATATTTGTTCTTAAGAGCACCGGCATAGGAAACCTTTTCTGTTTCCTTAACGCTATCTTCATCTGCTTTGATGAGAGCAGCAATTTCAGGGTCATTATCCGGATAGCAGCCAGCTTCTTCAGGTGTCGCTTTTACAAAGATACCAAGTAAGATAGCCAGAAGGATAACAACACCACCGAGTACAGATAAAGCACCGGAAATCTGGAACTGACCTGAAAGACCTGACAGAATCCAGTTAATTAATGCAGATGCAAGGTTCATACCAATTGTTGTGATACCCATAACGATACCTTTTTTGGTTGGGAACCAGTTAGCGCAGATTGCGAAACCACAGTTACAAGAAAAAGCATTGATAAATGTAACGATACAAACAAGTGATACTGCGTACATTGCGATGTTTACGGAATTACCGTAAGCGATCATACTGATACCTGCAAGCACCATTGTAATGATAGTTGTCTTTTTAAGACCAGCTTTTTCAATAAATGCAGCCCATAATACACATGCGAACAATGCGATAATGGATGCTGGTGTAGAAATTGATAACAGGACATCCGGGTTCCAACCATGATACTCTGCCATCATAGGTACGATTGTGTTCAGACCGTCAACTGTAATACCTGTCATAAAGAACAGCATTACGATTTCAAAACCGATAACAGTCCAGCCTTTTGTACCAAAATTATAACTTACTTTGTTAAGATCGACGTTCTTTTTATTATCACTCATGATCTTAAATCCTCTCCTTCATGCATAATCGTGCAAAAAAATAACTTTGTTGCAAAATAGCGGTTAAAAATAAATTCTCCCTTGCGCGCTTTTTCGGAATCATTTAATCTTGAGATTATTTTAACAAACTATAGCACATAATGGAAATTCACTTTATGTTTTGCTTTTATAACAAATGGTTATAACAAATTATACATTTTATTCGTTTTTTAGATAACCGTGCCAACTTTTTACAAAGCGTATAGGCCTATTCAAAATCCTTTTCATGATTTTGTCGATGGATATTGGCGCAAGCACCCTTTTTAGATTATACTTATATTAGAACACAAACAGACAATATCATATTTTATAAGGAGGATTTATCATGAATTACGTTAATACAGTAACAGGCCCTGTTGCCGCTTCTGAACTCGGCCGTACACTGATGCATGAACATTTCTTATTTGGTTTCTGTGGTTTCCAGGGTGATGCAACACTTGGCGGATTCAAAGAAGAAGAATATACAAGAGACTGTCTGAAAGCCGTTGATGATGCCCGCGCATACGGCATCAACACGATCGTGGATGCAACAACAAACGAATGCGGACGTAATGTTCGTTTCCTTAAGAAGATCTCTGATATGACAGGCATGAACATCATCTGTTCTACAGGCTATTACTTCCAGGCAGAAAGTGCTTATGCATACTGGAACTTCAGAAGAGGTTTCGCCAACATTGAAGAAGAAATCTACGAAATGATGGTCACAGAACTGACTAAAGGTATCGAAGGCACAGATATCAAAGCCGGCGTCATCAAACTGGCCAGCAGCTTCAATGAAATCACACCAACTGAAGAAATCTTCTTCAAAGCTGCTGCTCGTGCCCAGAAAGAAACAGGCTGCGTCATCATTACCCATACACAGCTTGGTACAATGGGTCCTGAACAGGCACAGCTGCTGATTGCTAACGGTGCTGATCCATCTAAGATTGCCATCGGTCATATGTGCGGCAGCACAGATATCGCTTATCATGAAGCCGTTCTGAAACAGGGTGTTTATGTCAACCTTGACCGTTTCGGCCTTGAAGGTGAACTTTTCCACACACCAACAGATGAACAGCGTATGGACGTTATCAAGACTCTGTCCGACAAAGGTTACGGCAACAAGATCCTTCTTGGTCATGACTCCGTTAATGTCAACCTCGGCCGTGGTCTGGTCATGACACCTTTCATGCAGGAAGCTATGAAATGGGCCAATATCACAGATATCGGCGCAAGAGTTCTTCCGGGTCTTGCTAAACGAGGCATGACAGAAGAACAGATCGATGCACTTCTTGCAGCCAACCCAATGACTATCTTTGGTTAATTTATAAATAAGGAAGGCAAGTATGAATACTCACGCTTACACACCGATGCATATTCAGGATCTGATTAACCGTACGGCTATGGAAGCGAATATTCTGCCCCTGACATCCAGATGTGATTCTGCATGTATTTTCTGCAGTCATCAGAACAATCCACCCCAGGTACAGGTGCTCTCCGTCGGGGAGCGCTCCCTGGAGGATATTCTGGATACCATGCAGTATCTGGATCCAGCAAGGACAATCACTATCGGTGAATCCGCAACAAACATTATCGAAGGCGAACCGACCTCTCACAAAGATTTTCTGAATATTCTTCAGATTTTACGTCAGCGTTTTCCGCAAACACCGGTCAGCATCACAACGAACGGACATCAGCTGACAAGAGCGCTCATCGCCCAATTAAGCAGACTGATGCCTGTGTATATTAACCTTTCTATGAACAGTTCATCCGTCACCTGCCACAGACAGCTCATGCGGGATTCTGAAGAAAAAGCAAACTGTGCCATTGCCGCCATTGCTTTACTGGATGAATATCGTATTCCTTTTTCCTGCAGTATGGTCGGTATGCCTAACATCACCGGTACGGATGATATGCGTCAGACAATCCGGGATATCGCGCACTACGGTGCGGATTCTATTCAGATTTTCATGCCGGGATTTTCCTCCCATATAAAAAAGAATATTTTTCCGAATCCGGATCATATCTATGCCGAGCTCAAAGCGCTTGTCGATGAGGTTGCGCCTCAAACCGAGTGCCCGGTTCTTTTAGAACCATCTTATGTTCAGGATCTTCGCTGCATGATCAGCGGTGTTCGCAAAAATTCTCCTGCATGGCAGGCGGGAATTCGCAAGGGCGACGAAATTCTGACCGTCAACGGCAAAACACCTTACTCAAGAGTTGCCGCTTACGCCTATCTGAATGGTCCCGGCACACGCACAGTCACTTATCGCTCCAGTCAAAGGGTGTTCGAAGCCACATGGCAGAATACACCGGACGGCTCCTGTGGGATTGCCATGGAATATGATTTTGACCCGAACAGAGCTGATTATATGAAAAAGGCATTAAGTGACGCACCCGGCAAAGTTCTTTTACTTTGTTCAGAGTTTGCGTATCCGCTGATGCAAACTGTGCTGTCTGGGATGGCACTCCCAGAAGACGCATGGGATCTGATTTATGTACCGAACATTACCTTTGGCGGCACAATCCGCGCAGCCGGTCTGCTCTGCTACGATGACTATGTTCAAGCTGTCCGGGATTATTGTGATCATCATACACAACCGGCTGCTCTGGCCGTCCCGGGAGAAAGTTTTAACTATCTCGGCCTTGATCTGACCGGCCATCATTATTCAGAAATCGGTCAGACCTTTCATTTACCTGTCGCATTGATGTAATGCTGCTACTTTTCTGAATTGTTACACGATTATTTATAACGATTATTTACAGGAGATTTTTTATGAGCCACAAAACCGTTATTTGTTTTGCCATCTGGACCAGCTTCTGGTCTGCACTCTTCAACCATTTTTATACCGTCTACTTCGGTTCATTCGGTGTGCCTTGGATCATGTTTGTCTGCATGGCCATTTACTTCGGCATGGGCGGCGCACCAAAGCAGGTGCCAGGTATGATTTTGTCTGCCTTCTGCGGTCTCGCATGGGGACAGTTCGACTTCATCCTCATCAACTTCTTCGGCAGCACATGCCACATGTCTGCTGAGATGGCAAGCTTTATGGCCATCCTCGTTGGTACAGCCATCACCATGTACATTCATATCAAACTGCTTGGTGCAACACCGCTTGGCTTTATGCCGTTTATCTTTGCCGGTGTCTGCCTGACATTCTCACAGGGCGGCGGTAACGTGGCAGGACTTGCCTTCACATTATTCGTTGGCATCATCCTGGCTATGATCTGTGGTCTTGGACTGACCTACTGTTCTAAAAAATTTGATTCTGCCGAGAATACGAAATAGTTTTTTCTAAATCAAACGTAAAAAATATCCATCCTTTCTCACTGCAAACGCACGTCTTACGCCGTGAAATGTTTGCCGCGAGAAAGGATGGATATTTTTTACTGTTTTTTGAGGACTTGATTTGCGTTCCTGATGCTTTTACAGTTTAAGAAAAATTGTTTTGTATTCTGGGGCTTTTAGCGTTCCAGGCCGGACATCTCCCACCTACTGTCTTCAAAGTTGTACTCAGAAATAACATAGTCACCTTCCAATTTACCCAGACGCGGCTCGCATCCTACACAAGTTCCATTTTCAATATACCATGTAACCTCTGCACAGCAAATACTGTTTTCAGACTCCCTCCAGATGTATCTGAGTATCATCTCCTTGTTTCTCTGCTCTGTCACATTTAACAAATCCAAAAAGCTCTGATGATGCATACGAAACTTTTCAAAATCAAGCCCAGCCGCCATACACTCTTCCCGGGCGTATTCTTCCATATCCGGTACAATATTCTGAATGATATGCAGCATTCTCCGGCAATGTCTTACAAATTCATCCGTATATTCGGCCGGATATCCCCCATCTTCCCTGTTTTTATCATCCCAAGCATTGTTTTTCAGCTCATTAATTGCATACAATTTTGTTTCGGTAGTATCTTCTGTCCTTGTCCACTGACCATCGTTAATATGATACACATACATCGCATCATCTTCAGCAGTTGTAATTTTGTTTAATTCAAAGCCAAACGTATATCCACCATTTACATTCTTTGCAAATGGAAATGTACAAAAATAAATGGTATCTTCTGATACACGCCACTGATATCGAATAGGTGTTGTTTCTATACTTTCTCCACGATAAATACTTCCAAGGAACTTCTTGAAGCTCTGCTTATGTATACGGAATTGTTCAAAATCAATACGCGCTTCTGCACATGTTTTTCTGGCATATTTTTCCACTGCCGGAACAAGACCCGTCACATAGCTATGAGCGATCTGATAATAAGTATTATACTTATCTGCAAAGGCTGATGGATATTCCTCACCCTTATTATCGCTGCATTCACTCTCAATTTTTGATTCCTGCATTAAATAGTAAAATGTTGATTCTTTCATAATGTTTTATCTCCTTATCCGTTTTTGTTGTTTATAGTATATCATCTCCGACAGGCAACATCATTCCCGGATAAAGAAAAAAAGCCGATTAAATTTCCATATGGACATCAACCAGCTTTTTCTTCTATCGTTACTATTTCTTATTGATTTAATATGCAGCTACTGTATCGTCTTCTGCGTCTTCTTCTTTTTTACCTTTCATCGCAAAGATCATGCAGCCGCCAATCGCTGCGATAATTCCAAAGACCGTATATGGTGTTGAATAACCATTGGATACAGAGTGCAGAACTGCCAATACAGCATAGGAGCAGGATCTGACAACACCACTGATCATGTTCATACAGGAATAGGATACTGTAAAGTCTTTACGGCCGAAAGCCTGTGAAGCCAGTACAGGGCCAAACTGTCCGTTGCCGCCAATGGAAGCTCCCAACATAATAAGACCAATGTACATACAGATTTTCACCGGTGCGATCAGAAGAATGATTCCTGCCAGATACCAGATACCAAAAATCAGACATGTTTTCTGAGGTCCAAGCTTCTGGTCGATGGCACCCCAGATCCAGGCACCGGCAATACCGATAACTGCAGCTAATGTAAGCATCGTTAATGCACCATTTGCATCATAGCCTCTGACTTCCTGGAAGAAAGATAAGAGCTGGGACATGATACCAACTGTCGCAAGGCCAAAAAAGCCGATACCAATACCAAAAATCCAAACGTATTTATTCTTGATGGCATCTTTATAAGAGAATTTAGCACCAGCCTCAACCGGAACTTCTTCATTCTTCAGCATTTCTGCAACCGCCGGGTCATTATCCGGATAGCAGCCGTCTTCCTCAGGTGTACCCTTCACAAATAAAGCAACCAGACCGGCTAATACAAATAATACAATGCCAAGTACTGTTAACGCGCCTGTAATCTCAAAAACACTTGAAAGACCTGTCAGCACCCAGTTGATCACAGCACTGGCCAGATTCATACCGATGGTTGCAATACCTGTTGCAATACCGTTCTTTGTCGGAAACCAATTGGCAACAATTGCAAAACCACAATTACATGCAAAAGCATTGATAAAGGTTACAACGCATACAAGGCTGATGGCATACATCACAACATTGACTGAATTACCATAGGCGATCAAACTGATACCCGCCAGGATCATTGTCACCAGCGTGACACGTTTAAGACCGAATTTTCCAATAAATGCAGCCCATAATACGCAGGCAAATAACGCGACAATTGATGCCGGTGTAGAAATGGACAGCAGCAAATCCGAACTCCAGTTATGATAAGCCGCCATCTTCGGGACTATTGTATTCAGACCATCCACTGTAATACCTGTCATAAAAAACAGCATCACAATTTCAAATCCGATAATTCTCCAACCCTTTAAGCCAAAATTATACCCAGATGATTTCTTTTCACTCATACTCCACGTTTCTCCTTTGTTTTTTCATAAATACAATTTTACCAGAAGAACCTCTATAATGGAAATGCATAAATCAATTTTAATTTATGTAAAATAGTTATAAGTTTTCACATTTTAGACACAGAATTTTCATACTTTTTTGTCTTATGTCAACTTTATGTTCGTCATAATGACGAAATTGTTAATTTTTTAATTAGTATCACCCATTTTATTATAACAAAATAGAATAAGTAATCCAAGTTGTTTTTCCTTTTTGAGATAATTCGTCCTGCAATCATATGAAAAAGCTAACCGATTTTCGAAGAAATCATCAAAAATCGATTAGCTTTCAATTATTTTAATGGCACATATAGTCGATACCAATTAGATTACATATTCTCTTTAGCCGCAGATAGCACCCATATCAGCCACAATCGCCTCACCATTGATCATCCCCGACATATCGGATGCCAGGAATAATACAAGGGCCGCCACCTCATCCACTGTACCGAGCCTTCTCTGCGGAATCGTTTTCAGTACATGCTCCTTAAATTTTTCATTTTCAAATTCAGCTTTATTAATCTCCGTCACCACATAGCCCGGGCAAACAGCGTTTGTCTGGATACCGTAACGACTCCATTCAAGGGCCATGGTCTTCGTCAGATTGATCACACCGGCCTTGGAGGCACCGTAGAGCGAAAGTGCGCTTGTGCCTTTTAAGCCGCCAACAGAAGCAATATTGATGATCTTGCCACCCTTTTCGGATGCTTTCATCACAGCTGCCGCTGCCTTGGAAGCAAACAAAACACTTCTGAGATTTGTCTCCATAACCATGTCGTAATCTTTCACATCCAGATCAAGAATCTTTTTCGTAATCGCGACACCGGCACAATTAATCAGAATATCCACGCCGCCGAAAGTCTCTGCTGCACCTGCAATCAGTGCATTGATCTCATCAATATTTCTTACATCGGTACGAATACCCTTACCATGACCGCCCGCAGCAGTAATCGCTTCTGCAACAGCGGTACATTCGTCCTCATGTCTTCCGGCCACAACCACATTGGCGCCGCACTGACCAAAAGCCAGCGCGATCGCTTTGCCGATACCCTTTGTACCTCCCGTAACAACCACCGTCTTGCCGGCCATATCGTAGGATGCCATCTTCACAGGCCCATTCATATTTACCATTTCAATCCCTCCTATTCCTTCAATAGTCCACTAATTAATATCTGCTTATAAAAGCAGCTCTAACTATCAACTGTTTCAAACAATAACTCACATTAACAACAAACTAATCGCAAAAAGGGAGCTGCTGTGACAAATTTATCCTGTCTGACAGCAGTTCCCTTTTGATAGGCAACAGATAATTCCAAAATTCATTTTCCTGGATAAACGTAAAGAATTATTTTGAAATTATCTGTACCGTTTTTTAGAATTTATGATGCAGTTTAAGAATATCAATCAGCATCTTATCTCTGTACTGAGCGATTTCTGCATTTGTATGACCGACTTCATCCGGAAGGTTCTTCATGATCTCATCCATTTCTTTCTGAGCCTTTGCGCCGTAATCTTCCGGAATCTTATCCCATGCTGCGATATCGCCGCAAAGGTTGAAACCACCTGCCAGCATATCCATCATGCCTTTAAGACCATCTTTGTTGCCTAACTGCATAATCATGTTATGGCCAAAGATTGCCCATCTGATAGCTGGTCCGAATGTCAGAGCCTTATCAGCTTCTTCTACTGTACAAACGCCTCTTTCAACAAGGTCAACCATTTCACGGAATACAGCAAGCTGCAGTCTGTTGCAGATGTAACCTGGGCAGTCTTTCTTCAGAACGATAGCTTCTTTGCCAAGAGATTCATAGAATTCTTTTGCAAGTTCAACGTTTGCTTCGTCTGTCTTTTCTGTCTTTGTGATTTCAACAAGTGGAATCAGGTGAGGTGGGTTGTATGGATGACCGCCGACACATCTTTCAGCATGTACAGCGTGTTCTGTAATCTGGCCAAGAGGCAGACCTGATGCAGATGTAGCAACGATTGCATCTACAGGTGCATACTTTTCGATTTCAGCAAGCATGCTATGTTTGATTGGAAGTCTTTCAGGACCGGATTCCTGGATAAACTGAGCATCCTTTACAGCTTCTTCCATGCTTGTTGTAAACTGGATTCTTGCAAGAACTGCATCTTTGTCTTCAATTGCACCGTTTTCAGCAAGGAAATCAAGGTTGCTTACGATTGTCTTCTTGTCGTTTGCAAGGCAATCATCATTAATATCATAAAGCTTTACGTTCAGACCCTTCATTGCGAAGAGAACAGCCCAGCTACCGCCGATTACGCCGCCGCCGATACCGGCAACATTCTTAATATCTGCTACTTTCATTATTCACACCTCTGTAAAAAAGTTCATTTAAAAAGTTTCTTTGTTAAGGCGTCCAAAGCTGGCATCATAAAATGTCAGCTCTGAACGATTCTACATTTATTTTTATCTTACACCAATTCAAATACTGCTGCTGCGCCCATACCGCCGCCGATACACATTGTAACAAGAGCTGTTGTCTTGTTGTTATCCTGAAGGTAATCAAGTGCTTTACATGTAAGGAATGCACCTGTAGCACCCATTGGATGACCAAGAGCCATAGCGCCGCCGTAAGGATTAACCTTTTCAGGATCCATTTTCAGAACTTTGATACATGGAACAGCCTGAGCAGCGAAAGCTTCATTCAGCTCAACAACATCAATATCTTCCATTGTCTTACCAGCACGTTTCAGAGCCTTTGGTACAGCATAGATTGGTCCAAGACCCATCATTGTTGCGTCACAGCCTGCAACACCGAAGGATACCATCTTTGCAATTGGTTTGATACCGAGTTCTTTTGCTTTGTCAGCAGCCATTAATACAACAAATGCTGCTGCATCAGATGTCTGGGAAGAAGTTGCAGCTGTTACTGAACCACCTTCTTCAGCCGGGATGAAGCAAGGTTTAAGACCTGCAAGTGTTTCCATTGTTGTTGTTGGACGGATACCTTCGTCTTCTGTAACAACTTTTTCGTTGCCATCCTTGTCAACAACCGTTACAGGGATGATACATGGAGCAAGCTTGCCTTCCTTCTGAGCTTTTGCAGCTTTCATGTTGGATTCGTAAGCCATACGATCCATTTCTTCTCTTGTAACACCGTAATTCTTAACGATGTTTTCAGCTGTCATACCCATACTCATGTAAGCACCTGGTGCATGTTCATTTAACCATGCATCCTGGAATTCTACAGGATATGGAGCGTATGTATCTGTCATACTTTCAACACCACCAGCTACGATAACATCACCCTGACCGCAAGCGATTGCATTAGCACCTGTTGCGATAGCCTGAAGACCTGAAGAACAGAAACGGTTAATTGTATGACCTGCTACGCATTCTGGCAGTTCTGCTCTTGCGCAGACACTCTTGGCAATATTCATAGATGTTGTACCGTGCTGTACTGCACAGCCCATGATAACATCTTCGATTTCAGAACGATCTAACTGAGGCACTTTGTCCAGTACAC